>Ga0208547_1000295_pt1 | contig 28732 bp, 28 predicted proteins | sample DEB08_DNA_5_FD_185501 | JGI IMG/M metagenome (GOLD analysis project Ga0208547, IMG submission 185501) | Aqueous microbial communities from the Delaware River and Bay under freshwater to marine salinity gradient to study organic matter... | ecosystem: Environmental > Aquatic > Marine > Coastal ...
TACACAAAACAGCGCTAGGAGCAACAGAAAATGTTCTCTGGGAGTACTGCGAATCCACACTAGAGGTGGTAAAGAAATTACTAGCCCAGGGCACCTCCGTATGGGCTGTTGAACAAACTGAAGGGGCGCTTTCTTTGGATCAATTCAAGCCCGATCCACACACCTCCTATGCTTTTGTTCTGGGAAATGAAGTTCACGGAGTTGGTCAAGAAGTAGTTGATACCTGTGGGAAGGCTCTTGAAATTCCGCAATTTGGAACCAAACATTCACTTAATATAAGTGTGGCAACGGGGGTTATAGTCTGGGATTTTTTTACAAAAATGTCGTCCTAAAAACAGCTCTAAGAATTTTTTTAAAAGCTCTTTCATCTGTTTTAAAATCTACTCCCTCTACAGAATATTCAAGAAACAAAAAAGTGTCTTTATTTGCAAAATAGTTAGTATAACTGGTGGCTATTTTTTGGAGGTACTCTACAGAAATCTCTTTTTCAAATGCACGCCCTCTTTTTTTAATCTGAGCCTGAAGCTGAGAACTACTTGCTTTGAGAAATAAAATAACATCAGGTATTTTTTTGCCAGCAGTCTCTATGTCAAAAACTGTTTTAAACTTTTTAAATTCTTCTTTGCTGAGGTTTTCTTCAGCAAAAATTAACGATTTATACAATGAAAAGTCTGAGACAACCTTTTTAGGAGCTTTTCCCCAAAACTGTAGCTCTTTTTTAATTCGATCTTGCAAAAAGTAAGTCTCTACTGCAAGAGCATGGGTTTTAGGGTCTTTGTAAAAGGCTTCCAGAAAAGGGTTTTCGACAAAAGATTCGCAAAACAATGTCACAGGATAACACTCAGCAATTTGTTGTGCTAAAGTGGTTTTTCCCGCTCCTATATTTCCTTCTATAGCCAAGTAGGACAAGGTGTCAAATAAAGGGGGCAAGCTCAAATCAAAATCCAAAGCAGTAAAAGTAGCTTTGTCCTTTGTGTTTAAAAACAAATCTCTGACGGACTGTAAAAGAACAGGGTGGACAAAATCGGGAGCAACATCCGCTAGTGGTGCCAAAACAAAATTGCGTTGGTGAAGCTTGGGGTGGGGTACTTTAAGGTGCTCTGTGTAGTGAATTTCGTTTTTGTAAAAGAGTAAATCAAGGTCTAGCGTTCGAGCCTCATAACCCGTTTCTGCAGTACGGTGTCTTCCCAGTTTACGTTCAATACCCAAGAGCAACTCCAATAGTTCTTCAGCTTTTAAATCCGTCTCAACCACTACGCAAGCGTTGTAAAAAGGAGTACTTTCAAAACCCCAAGCGGGGGTTTCATAAACTTTAGAACAAGAACACAAGCGAATATACTGTTCCTCCATCAATGCTAATGCCTTGTGAAAGGTTAATATACGGTCTCCGAGGTTACTTCCTAAGGAAAGGATAATTTGATCTTGCAAAACCTAGTTGTTCTGTTCACAAAACTACAAAACACTATATTTGTATTACCAATACTTGTTACATGAATTTTCTTCGAAGTTTCTTTGCCTCCGTTTTAGGTACACTCACTGCAATTGGCTTATTTTTTGCCATGATTTTTCTGATTATCTCGGCTGTGGCTAGCGTTTTAAACAGTTCAGAAATGGGTTCCTCAATCAACTCAACAAGTGTTTTAGATCTGAACCTAAACCTCCCAGTCGTAGAACGTGCCCCTGCCTTTGATGAAGTTCAAAAAATACTGGGATTAGAAGAACAAGTAATTGGTCTACCTCAACTGATTAAAGCCATTCAACAAGCTGCTGAGCATCCATCAATAGCAGGGATTCGATTGCGATCTGATTTTGTTTCAGCAGGTTGGACACAGACGCACAGTATTAGAAATGCTCTTAAAAAATTTAAAAGCAAAGGGAAATTCATCTATGCCTATGGTGATGTATTTACCCAAAAAGGGTATTTCCTCGCTTCAGTAGCAGATTCTGTTTTTTTGAATCCTGCAGGTGTATTTGAATTTAAAGGACTGGCATCTGAGGTTCTGTATTACAAAGATTTTCAAGAAAAATACGGTCTTAAAATGGAAGTCGTTCGACACGGAAAATACAAAAGTGCTGTAGAACCTTTCCTACAAAATGAAATGAGTGAAGACAATAAAACTCAAATCAGCACCTTGCTTAACGACCTTTGGATAACCCTACGGGATGAAATTGCCGACGAAAGAAATTTAACTCCAGAAACTTTAGACGCTTTAGCTACATCAAATGCTATTGCAATTCCTCAGGATGCTGTAAACACATCTCTTATAGATGGGTTGCTTTATGAAGACGAGGTGGACCAATTGATTAAGGATCGATTAGAGATATCCGAAGAGGACTCGTTTGACAAAATAACCGTCAGTAGGATGAATTCAAGTTCTCCCTCCTATGACAGTGGTATCAAAGATCGAATTGCAGTAGTTTTTGCCAACGGACCTATTTTATATGGAGAAGGAACAGAGACTGTAATTGCTCAAGGAGTTTTTATAGAAACCTTGGAAAAACTTGCGAAAGACGACTGGATAAAAGCGATTGTACTTCGGGTCAATTCACCAGGAGGTAGTTCTTTGACATCAGAACTCCTTTGGAGAACACTAGAAAACGTTAAAAAAACAAAACCACTTATCGTTTCTATGGGAGATGTAGCTGCCTCTGGAGGATATTATATCGCTACAGGTGCAGAGTACCTCTTTGCTGACCCCATGAGTATTACAGGCTCTATTGGAGTTTTTGCTACTTTACCCAATGGAAAAGATTTTATAGAATCTATTGGAATCAATGCCCAATCTGTAGAAACACATCCCAATGCCCTTGGATACAGCCCCTTTCAAAAGATGAGCAAGGCCTTTGAAAGTCAAATTCAAAAGGGGATTGAACACACTTATGGACAATTTAAAGAACGTGTAGCAGTGGGTCGCTCGCTAGGTCCTGAAGAGGTAGAAAGTTTGGCCCAAGGAAGAGTATGGAGCGGAAAAAAAGCGCTAGAATTAGGACTTGTAGACCGCTTAGGAGATTTACAAGATGCTATTGCTTATGCAGCAGAAAGAGCAGGTATTGAAGCCTATAATGTTTTACCCTATCCTCAATTTGAAGAAAACCTAGAAAATTTATTGAAAGGAATTTCTCCGGTTTTAAAAGGGAATACCCCTTTAGAAACCTTAGCCGCACCCCTAGAGCCGCTTTTCTTAAAACTAGAAAATTCACCCCATTCAATCCCAAATTACATTCAAACCCTACTTCCTTATGAATTAAGAATACACTAGATGACTACTGCTAAAAAAGAACTTGCAAAAAATATTTATCTGCTTTTAGCGGGACTGTTCATTACCTCACTGGTGGTCTCTAACTTGATTTTTCAGAAATTCTTCTACTGGTATCCTTTTGATATGAAGATTTTAGGAAATCCTCTTTTTGAACTGTCTGTTGGAATATTACCGTATCCTTTGACCTTTTTAATTACCGATTTAATTTCTGAAATCTACGGTAAGAAAAAAGCCAACCAAGTGGTTATTACAGGTATTTTTGCTTCCTTTTTTTCAATGGGAATTCTCCTGATTGCCAATGCAGTACCTGCTATTGAAAGCTCACCTGTAAATAACGAAACCTTCAATCAAGTATTTGCATTGTCCCCCATTGCGGTCCTTGCTTCTATGATTGCGTATTTATTTGCGCAATTTGTAGATATCCGTATTTATCATTTTTGGAAAAAATTCACCCAAGGAAAAAAACTCTGGCTGCGAAATAATTTCTCCACCTTTAGCTCACAACTTATCGATACGGTATTGGTAGTTGGACTACTTTGTGTTTTTGGAGTTTTGGAGTGGCGCCTCTTTTGGGGGCTTGTCGTTTCAGGTTTTTTATTTAAAGTAATTGTTGCCGCCCTAGACACTCCTTTACTTTATCTGTTTGTTGGTGTTTTTCGAAAAACATTTGACCTACAACCTACAGATGAACTCGAGATTTAGTACATGAAAGAAGAAACTAAAGGCGTAAGGCTCAACAAATATTTAAGTGAAATAGGTCACTGCTCACGAAGAGCAGCAGATAAATTGATTGAACAAGGACGCATTAAGGTCAATGATGTGGTAGTGGTTATGGGTCAAAAAGTAACGCCCCAAGACCGTATTGAGGTGGATGGTATTCTGGTTGAAGATCTTCAGGAAAAACCTGTTTACCTTGCCTTCAACAAACCTGTGGGAATAGTTTGCACCACAGACACACGAGTAGAAAAAGACAACATCATCGACTACATCAATTACCCCAGTCGAATTTTCCCAATTGGCCGTTTAGATAAAATGAGCGAAGGCTTAATTCTCTTGACCAACGATGGGGATATTGTCAATAAAATACTACGCGCTCGAAACAATCACGAAAAAGAATATGTAGTGACTGTCAATAAGCCCGTAACTGATGAATTTATTGAAAAAATGGGAAGTGGTGTCCCTATTTTAGATACCGTAACAAAAAAATGTTTTGTAAAACAAATACACAAAAATCAGTTCCGAATCATTCTGACTCAGGGTTTGAACCGGCAAATTAGAAGAATGTGTGAACATCTCGACTACAGGGTAGTCAAGTTAAAAAGAATACGGATCATGAATATAGAGCTCGATACAAAAGTGGGACGATACAGAGATTTGACTAAAAAAGAGTTGAATGCTTTGAACAGCCTGCTGTCCGAATCAAACAAACATTTTAAAGAATAGGTTGAAATTTGATTTTCTGCCCTTCGTTAGAGCGAATATTGAATACCGTTTGATCTTCAAAAAGTAAATATTGTCCTCGAATTCCCATTAATTTTCCTTGATAAAAAGGGGTTTTAGTAAGATTTAAACTTTGCGCCTTGAGGGGGTAATGGAGTACTGGAAAATCCATTTTCTCTAGATGTCTTTCATCAGGCTTCATATAGGGTTTGAGCTCTTTAGGTAAGTGATCTAGTGCCTTTTCAAAAACAGCATCCCAATGTACGGGTTCGGCTTCGTTTTGGACCATTTTCCTCCAGTTGGTTTTATCCGAAAAAACTTCTTTTAAGGCGACCTCTCCTATTCCTGCCAGATAGCGATTGGGCACTTCCAAAAGGACCATTGCCTGATGAGCCCCTTGATCTATCCAACGTGTGGGGACTTGACTTTTTCTGGTTACACCTACTTTCAAATGACTACTGAGAGCCAGATAAATAATGTGGGGCTGCAATTGCATCTTTTTTTCGTAGTCCAAATTGCGATCTTCTTGATCCAAATGAGCTTTGCTTAACTCTGGGCGCATTACCCAGTCACCAGCAGCTGGAATTTCAAAAAAACAAGATTTACAAAATCCCTGACGGAAAATGGGAAGCTCTTGATGACAATTGAGACACTGTGAACCAGTATGCGTTATAGAAACCTGCTGATCTAAAAAATTATTAAGATGAATAAAACCCCTTGACAGTTCCAAAAAATACTGAATTGGCTCGGCGCGTTCTGTGATCATTTTTTTTAAAGTCCCCTCAAACATCTACTCCTAAAGAATTGGTTATTTTTACGCTGATAAGATACTAATTATTTTATGCCCATACCCCTATTTAACTCAATCGCTTCTTGGATTCTTAAAAAGAGAATTCACCAAATGGAATTATTCATAAAATACCCCATAGAGGTGCAAAATGAACTGCTTTACGATTTGTTAAAAACAGCTTCAAATACGGAAATGGGAATACAGAACGAATTTCATTCCATTAAAAGCTATGAACTTTTTAAAGAGCGCATTCCTATAAGTACTTATGACGCTATAGCTGAAGACATTGAACGGTGCCGCAAAGGACAGCAAAATATCTTTTGGCCAACTCCCATAAAATGGTTTGCCAAATCCAGTGGAACAACCGCTGCAAAAAGTAAATTTATACCTGTCAGTACAGAGGCATTAGAAAACTGCCATTACAAAGCTGGGAAAGACATGCTTTCCTTGTACTTCAACAACAACGAAGAATCACAACTCCTCACAGGAAAATCGTTGAGATTAGGTGGAAGTAACGAATTGTACTCTGAAAACTACAGTTATTTTGGAGATCTTTCCTCCATTATAATACAAAACCTCCCCTTTTGGGCAGAACTCAGTAGCACACCCAGTAATAAAACTTCCTTGTTGCCAGAATGGGAAACAAAAATGAAAGCCATAGTAGCTGAATCAATTGACGAAAAAGTAACCAGTCTTGCTGGCGTTCCTTCTTGGATGCTGATTTTACTGCAAAAAGTACTAGAAACAACGGGTAAAGAAAACCTCATTCAGGTATGGCCAGACGCGGAAGTTTACTTTCATGGTGGAGTAAATTTTAAACCCTATAAAGAGTTGTACAAAAGCCTCTTTCCTAAGGACAATTTTAAATACTACGAAATTTACAATGCCTCTGAAGGCTTTTTTGCAATACAAGATCAAAATGATTCTGACGAACTCTTACTTATGCTTGATTATGGGATTTTTTATGAATTCATTCCGCTAAAGGGAACAGGTGAAGAAGAATCTAAAATCATCCCCCTCTCAGAAGTAAATTTAAATACGAATTACGCTCTTGTAATAACTACCAATGGAGGCTTGTGGCGTTATAAAATTGGCGACACAATACGCTTTACCTCTCTTGCCCCCTATCGCATCCAAGTCACAGGAAGAACCAAACACTTTATCAACGTTTTTGGCGAAGAGCTCATAATCGACAATACTGAAAAGGCTCTTGAAAAAGCCAGCATGAAAACTCAGAGTATTATTTCTAATTATACTGCTGGCCCTATTTTTATGAAAAAAAATAAACAAGGAGCTCATGAGTGGATTATTGAATTTGAAAAAGAGCCAGAAAATTTTGACTATTTCTGCGAGTGTTTAGATAATGCATTAAAAGAAGAAAATTCAGACTATGAGGCCAAGCGATACAAAAACATGACACTACTTCCTCCAAAAATCCACAAAGCAGAAAGAGGACTTTTTTATCGATGGCTTCTCAAGAAAGGAAAATTGGGTGGACAGCACAAAGTGCCTCGTCTTTCGAATTCCAGAGAAGCTCTAGAAGAGTTGTTAAAGTTAAATTACTAAGAAACTACCTTTAGTTTGGGTAATTCTATTTTAGAGAGCTTTTGATCTGCGTACTGCTTGGTAACCTTTAATTTCTTAACGTCACTGTTGGGCAATTCAAACATGGCATCGTTTAAAACTGCCTCGCAAAGTGATCGCAATCCTCTTGCGCCTAACTGGTATTGAAGAGCTTTCTCTACAATATAATCCAAAGCTCCTGGGGTAAACTGCAGCTCGATACCGTCCATAGAAAAGAGCTTGATGTATTGCTTTACCAAAGCATTTTTTGGTGCGGTCAAAATCAAGCGAAGTGTCGCTTCATCCAGAGGGCTCATGTAAGTCAATACTGGTAGTCTACCTATGATTTCAGGAATCAATCCAAAAGTACGCACGTCTTTAGGGGTGAGGTACTGCAACATATTTTCTTTGTCAAGCTCCCGTTTTTCAACTGTTGTTTTGTATCCAATTGCTTGTAAGTTCAGACGTTTGTTGATGTGGGCTTCGATACCGTCAAACGCACCCCCAGCAATAAACAAGATATTAGAGGTGTCGACCTCAATAAATTTTTGATCGGGATGCTTCCGACCCCCCTTAGGAGGAACATTAACAACAGTTCCTTCTAAAAGCTTGAGTAGTGCCTGCTGAACACCCTCTCCAGAAACGTCTCTTGTAATAGAAGGATTATCACTTTTTCTAGCAATTTTGTCAATTTCATCTATAAAAATAATCCCTCTTTCTGCGCGCTCTACATCGTAATCTGCAGCCTGCAATAGTCGGGTTAGAATACTTTCTACATCCTCTCCCACATAACCCGCTTCTGTCAATACAGTTGCATCGACTATAGCCAAAGGCACCTTTAGTAAACGTGAAATGGTTTGTGCCAAAAGGGTTTTTCCGGTACCTGTTGGACCAACCAAAAGGACATTACTCTTTTGAATCTCTACCGTATCCTCACTACTTCTTTCTTGTATCAAACGTTTATAATGGTTGTATACAGCTACAGAAAGAACACGTTTCGATGCTTCTTGTCCAATAATGTACTCATCCAAAAAAGCTTTAATTTCTTTTGGTGGCTTAAGATCTATAGATACCTTATCTCCTTCCTCACCTGTCGATTCTTCGAGAACTATTCCATGTGCTTGAACAATACACCGATCACAAATATGAGCATCCAAACCAGCAATCAATAGTTGGGTTTCGGGTTTGGGTCTACCGCAAAAAGAACAATTTAAGTCAGGTTTACTCATGGTGTTTAGGTTTATTCGGGTGCGTTTGCTAGCACTTCGTCAACCATACCGTAGGCTTTAGCCTCTTCAGCTTTCATCCAATAGTCACGATCGCTGTTTTCAGTAACTTTTTTAATATCTTGACCTGAGTGCTTCGAGATGATTTGATACAACTCATCTTTGAGTTTTAAAATTTCTCTTGCTGTAATTTCAATGTCTGAAGCCTGTCCCTGTGCACCTCCTAATGGCTGGTGAATCATTACGCGCGAATGTGGTAGTGCAGAACGCTTTCCTTCATGACCCGCACATAGGAGCACAGCACCCATAGAGGCTGCTATACCTGTACAGATGGTGGCTACGTTGGGTGTGATAAACTGCATGGTGTCATAAATTCCTAAACCAGCATAAACACTACCCCCAGGAGAGTTAATGTACATTTGAATGTCCCTTTTAGAATCTGTGCTTTGAAGAAACAACAATTGGGCCTGAATAATATTTGCCACTTGATCATCAATAGCTGTTCCCAAAAACATAATACGATCCATCATCAAACGGGAAAACACATCCATTTGGGCAACATTCAACTGTCGCTCTTCAATAATGTATGGAGTCATGCTGCTCACGATTTTATCGTAGTACATCGCATTGATTCCGTGGTGTTTTGTAGCGTATTTTTTAAATTCTTTACCGTAGTCCATCTCGCTTTATTTTCTCTAAAATTAATGAAATTATTATGCTTTACCGTAAGCTTCCTTAACAAAGGCGTCAAAGGCAACTTTTTTGTTTTTTAAAGGTGCTTTTTCCAAATAGAATTGAAGCATTTTATCTCCCATCAGTTGTTCAGAAATTCGCTTGGTCTCTTCTTGGTTGGACAAAACATTAGAGACAATTCCATCTAGTTGCTCTTGTTCTGGAATTTGTCCGTATTGCATCATCTGGTTTTTAACTAGGTTTGCTGTAAACTCCTTAAGCTCATCAAAGGTCATATTAAGCTGATTCTCATTAATGATTTTTCCTTCAATAAGCTGATAGCGGATTCCTTTTTCAGATTTGTTGTATTCCTCTTCAGCAGCTTCTTCAGTAAGCGGTTCTTTTGCAGTAGTTTGAATCCACTTTTTTAAGAAACTGTCAGGCAATTTAAATTTTGTTTTTTCTACTAGGGCTTCAGAAATATCGTTCATCAACTTTTGGTTGGCCTGAGGTTCAAACTGTGCCTTAAGACTTGTTTTGATTTTTTCCTCTAATTCAGCTTTTGTTTTTACCGTTCCTGGCTCGTAGAGTTTATCAAAAAGTTCCGTGTTCAGTTCTGCAGGAATGCGTTCATTGACTTCTTTAAGGGCTACAATAAAATCGGTTTTATTCAGGCTGGCTAGTTTTTGATCGTCGAGTCCCAAAAGGCGTTTGGCAGTATCATCATCACTGAAGAAACCTTTGGCAGTGAGCTGAATTTCTCCTCCTACTTCCATTTCTTGAAGTGCTTTACTTGCCTTTTTGGATTTTACCTGTTCTAATGTAAAGTGGACCATTTTTTCTAATTCGACTTCCTCATTGCGAAATTGTGCTGTAATCTCAAAACCTTTTTTTATTTGCTTTTGAGAAATCAGTTTCCCGTATTGTTTTTGGATATAGTCGAGTTGCTCTTGAACCATCTTTTTATCGGGTTCAATTTCATAACGAGTGATTTTTTTCAAAACATCCAGTTTAACATCAAATTTTGGCGAAACTCCCAATTCAAATTCAAAATTCATTTGATCGGCTTTCCAATCGATCCCCTCTTCACTCTCTTTTGGAATTGGATTGCCCAACAGCTCAAGCTTTTCTTCTTGGATGTATTTTTCTAAATTTTCTCTTAGCAATTTGTTTACTTCATCAGCAATAACTGCTTGTTCGTATTGTTTTTTGATCATTCCCATAGGGACATGACCTTTTCTAAACCCGGGGATGTTTGCGTTTTTTCTGTAATCGCTCAATACTTTGTTTACATTTTCTTCATAATCTTTTCGATCTACTAGGATGTTGATTACAGAATTTAAAGCGTCTATATCGGTTTTGCTGATGTTCATATACTAAAAAATTTAGTGCGCAAAATTACACTTTTTTATTGCCTTGACAAAGTTTTAAGCGCTAAGCCTAGGCATTCTTAATTCGTTTCTACTAAAAAAAGAAAGAATTAATCATTTAAAGAATGCACAACAAATAAAATCCGTTATATTTGCAGCCCAGAATTAATAACCAGAGGGTCGTGTATCCTCACAAATTAATATGATATGCCAGTTAAACTAAGACTTCAAAGACACGGAAAAAAAGGAAAACCTTTTTATTGGTTAGTAGCCGCAGATGCCCGTGCAAAAAGAGACGGACGTTACCTTGAAAAATTAGGTACCTACAATCCCAACACCAATCCTGCTACAGTACTAATCGATATTGACCGAGCAGTAAATTGGCTCGAAAAAGGAGCACAACCTACTGATACTGCCAGAACGCTTTTATCTTATCGAGGTGCTATGTTAAAACATCACTTGAATGGTGGTGTTCGCAAGGGAGCGCTCACACAAGAAGAAGCTGATAAAAAATTAGAAGCTTGGTTAGAAGAAAAAGAAGCTAAAATTCAAGCAAAAAAAGACGGATTATCTAAAGCTGCAGCAGATGCATCTGCTCAACGTCTAGCCGATGAAAAAGCGGCAAGTGAAAAACGCCTAGCTGCTGCCCAAGAAGCAGAAGCGCCTGTAGAGGAAGCTCCTGTTGCTGAAGAAGCCACCGAAGAAGCTCCAACACAAGAGGCTGAAACTGAAGAAGCCCCTGCCGCTGAAGCTCCAACAGAAGAGGCTCCAACAGAAGAGGCTCCAACAGAAGAGGCTTCAGTAGAAGCTGCCGATGCTGAGGAAGCACCCGCAGAAGAAGCTGCAACAGAAACTGAGGGAGAGGAAGAAAAACAGTAAACCTTCTCTTCAACGATGAAAAAAGAAGACTGCTTTTACGTAGGAACCATCGTTGGAAAATACAGTTTTAAAGGGGAACTTCTTGTCAAAACAGACAGTGATCATCCCGAAGAATACACACAATTGGAATCAATCTTTGTTCAGTTAAACACAGGTTTGGTTCCTTTTTTTATTCAAAAGTGCCAACTTCATAAGTCAGAACTCTTACGGATTCAATTTGAAGATGTTCAAGATGAAAATACAGCAGATAGTCTATTGAAAAAAGAGCTCTACCTGCCTTTAAACTTACTCCCACCACTTGAAGGAAAAAAATTTTACTATCACGAAGTAATTGGATTCTCTATTCAAGAAAACAACAAAAAAATAGGGACCATTATAGCAATTCAAGACCAGGGTGTTCAAGCCCTTTTTGAAATAGAAACAGAAAAGGGAACACGGGCTCTAATCCCTATTCATAATGATTTTATCATAGAAGTTGATCGCTTAAACCACTGTATAAAAGTAAACTTACCAGAAGGGCTTTTGGATCTTCAAAACTAACTCCTTAAAAGAACAGCACAAAACCAAAAGATGGAAGGGGTGTATTGTTGCCTTCATTGGTAGAAACAGGAACAAGTGTTTTGGGCAGAACCACAGTGCCGTCAGTGTTTCTTTTTAAGCCGTAGTCCTCTGGTATGGGGTTGGGCTGTGCCAAGAAATTTTGAACTTCAAAGTAAAAATTAAAGGAAAGGTCTTTAAAATTCCATTTTTTGTCAAAACGGATGTCTGCCAAATTAAACGCGTCCAATTTTAATTCACCCAAACGATCATAATCCAAGATGATTTCTGGATAACTAAAAACACTTGCCTCTAAGTCAACAGGGACATAAGGGTTTTTTCCTGCAAACCGCCAACGAGCACTGATTTCCCAATTGCGTTTTAATTTATAGCCTCCAGAAAAAGAGATCAAATGTCTGCTGTCCCATACAGAAGGCCGAGACTTACCATCGAGTCCGGTAAAGTCACTAAAGAAATAGGTATAAGCAAAAACACCATAGAAATTACGAGAGAGTTTCTGCTGGAACAACAACTCCAAACCGGAACTTTGTCCCTCCCCTTCAGAACTGATTGCTTCATTTCCCAAGACTTCAAACCCACCTCCTTTGTTTGCTAGAGAGACACCATCTATCAGTGAAATAGGATATTGCGAATACTTTTTTAAAAACCCTTCTGCTGTAATGCGTGAAACAGGTGTAAGGTTGTACTCCAAACCAGCTACTAAATGGTCGCTTCGGGTATATTGAGCAGCTTGATTGACAAAAAGGCCTCTTTGGTTTTGATAGCCCAGCATGGTGTAGGTAGGTATTTTAAAATAACGCCCCAGGGAGGCATTTAACTTCCACTGTTGGTCTTCTGTCAACGCATAGGAAAAGGACATTCTTGGGGAAAGATTGTCTATCATATTAGAACCCGTAGAAAAAGTGTCCGCATCAGTCCGTAGACCGAGAGAAAGGTCGAATCGGTCGTTTAAAAATTTACGCCCAGCTTTCACAAAAAAACCGTATTTGAGAAAATCTAGATCTGTTTCATACACAAGATTCTCTCTTAACAGACGGGAGTCGTTTTTATAACTTGAGTTTTGTATGTTGAAGCCAGCCGACCATTTCCATTGGTTTGCATATTGTACTGCTTGAAATCGAAGTTTGGTTTCCCATTCATAAGAATCGTTTTGAAAAAGAATACCCGTTTTTGTGGTATTGTCTTGGTATCGAGAAAAGATGTTTTCTAAGCGATTTGAGCTAACAACTGTATTGGTAAAGCCCTTACCGCTTTTATAGTTTCTTTTCCAAGAAAGCCCAACGGTTGTGCTCCGTTGATCAATAATAGGAACCTGTTCTATTGTAGCTTGCTGCTCTGCGTCAAAATCATCTAAGGGCTTGACAGAGAAATCATCAATCGCACCCAAACCGATAAACGTTAAAGAATTATAGCTGTCAATTTCGTGTTTTATCTTCCACTGATAATCCCAATAATCTGGACGAATAGGTAGTCCGATTAACTCAAACAAAAACTGTAAATAACTTCTTCGAGCAGAAAACAAAAAAGTTGTTTTTGCGGGTTCAGATTTATCTTTTCTGAATAGTGGTCCTTCTAGCGTAAGACCAGCTTCACTCGCTCCAAAGCGAAAATTACCCCCAAAGCCATTAGGATCACCTTCGCGTTGTTCAAAGGCAAGTACACCCGAAAGTGGATTATCGTATTCTGCACCAAAAGCGGAACTAGCGAGGGTAACCTCTCTGATGAATGAAACATTTATCATACCCACTGGCCCCCCTGCACTTCCCTGGGTACTGAAGTGATTGATGTTCGGAATTTCTATACCATCTAAATAGTACACCGTTTCATTTGGAGCTCCACCTCGGATAATAATATCATTTCTGAAACCACCAATGGAGGGAGATATCCCAGGCATACTCTGTACTACTTTTGTAATGTCATTGTTTCCACCTGGGTAGGTTTCTATCTCTACCGCAGAAAACGTTTGTGTAGACAAAGGCGTTTCACTTTTAGTCTTGAAGGGACTGCGCTGAACAACTACCTCATCTAAAGTTTCAAACTCTTCTTCTAATTCAAAAAGCAAGGGAATATTTCCTACTGATTTGACAATGATATTGAATTGGGTAGCCGATTGGTATCCCAAATAACTGGCAACCACATTATAAGATTTAGAAGGTATGTTTTCAAGTTTAAAATATCCTTGATCGTCCGTTACTGTACCAATAGAAGTTCCCTCTAATACGACCGTAGCACCCTCCAAGGGCTGTTGGCTTTGTAGGTCAAGGATTCTTCCGTTAAGCTCTCCAGTATTTTGAGATACAGCAACAGTAAATGTAAACAATGTAAGTAGGTATAGCATTTTTTTCATAATGCAAAAATACCCAAAGGACTTCAAATCAAGAGCTTTTTGTTTATTATTTTTTAATTATATTTAAACAAAAAATGAACGAACGAAGAAATTTTTTCAAAACAGCCTGCAAACCCATAGTGCTAGCAGCTTTAGGCATCCCAATACTGGAGGCTTGTAGCACTGATGAGCTATCATCAAATAATACCATAAGAAACGGCCCAAGCAATACAGAACCTAAAAAACCTATAACCATCAACATTAAAAATGGTCTATTTTCTGACCTTCAAGAGGTGGGAGGTTGGATGAACTACACAACGGAAGAATTGCTTTTGGTTCGTATAAGTGGGAGTGAAATACGTGCCTTTGACAACAAATGTCCCCATCAGGGCAACAGAGACCGCTGGACTTACGATGGAAGTCAATTTACATGCCAATACCACAACAATTCCTTTTCCAACTCGTGTAGCGGTTCTTTAACTTGTTATGAAACTAGCTTAGAGGGTGATGTATTGACAATTAGTTTTGACTAAATAATAATATCTTTTTGAGTATCTGGTTTCATATTTTTAACTATGAAGTTGATTATTAAATAATTAAAGACCAAAGTTATGAACGTGGATTCATATCTTATATAGGTTAGACCAAGAAAATGATAAGCGATTAAAATACAATTGATTAGTATAAGTAAAGAAGCAGCTAAAAGGGTTGCTGATTTTATACTGGGTTTTTGAGCAAAATAAGCAACAGTCCAAGCCATCAGATAAGTGATTATAAGTATTCTGATTATTCCCAGCCGAGCCAAGTCATAAAAATTTTCTTTTACATGATAAGCCAAAACAATCCAATAAGGAATAAGAAACACTGGACCCAGTAGGAATAAAATTTTCTTTTTGATGCTAATACATTTGTGAATAAGAAGGGTATATAAAAAAAGACTGAGACAAGTTAAACTGGTTAAAAATATTCCTACTGGTGGTGATGTTATATTAAAAAATAATACATAACCTATCATTTGAGAAAAAACAGCAACCTCTATAAGGATAATCCTTTGAATGGTCAGTAAACGATAGTATCCATAGAAAAAGCCGAAATAAGCCACACCAATGTATTGTTGTGTGAATTCAAATCCAAGATGTCCAACAGTGATATCCATTATAAAAAGTAAGGTTAAAATGGTAATTGGTAAAATAGAATTGGGCATTTTGATAGAATTATTTAAATATATTTTTTTTGTGGATAATACGCAATGGACTTTATGCCGTGGTATTTTGTTACAACAGAAAAAAATATTATTTTATTTAAATTCGATTTGTGCTACATTAATTTATGTATGGGTCTATTGGTTAAAATTTCAGAACAAATCAAATCCTTGAGAAAGGAAAAAAATCTCTCTCAAGAAAAATTGGCTTATAAAATAGAAATTGACAGAAAGTATGCTTCCCTTATAGAAAAAGGAAAAACAAATCTTTCTGTAGAATATTTAAAAAAGATTTGTGATGGTTTAGATATTAAACTTTCAGATTTTTTTAGAAATATTAACGAGTAACAAAAAATGTAGTTGACTCGTTAAAACAAGAGTATACTTTATTTAGTTTTTTTTCTTTAAAGTTTTACGTTCAAATTTTCTCTGTTCCTTTTGAGCTTTTTCTTTCTTTAAAGCAATTTCTAGTTTCAACTTTTCTTTTTGTTTAGCACTAAACTCATCGCGTAATTCTTTTAAATCTGAAGCGCCTATTTTTTCCTGATCAGGAGCTTGTAGAGCAGTATCATCAACACTAAAGCTTGCTTTATTAGTTTGTTTTCTCACTGCCTCTTGAGCAGTTTTTAAGTTGTAATAAAATCCAGGATCGATTTGCTTATTGGCAACAAAGTGTTGTTTATTTTTTTTATCCCAACGAATAAAAAGAAAGCCTCCATTTACTGAATCTAATGTTATTCTGAATACGTGGGCATAATTTGGTAGACTTTGATAAACTTCAACTTGCTCAGGCACATATCCCGCTACATATAGAAGTTCTTCAACAAAAGCTTTTTGTGTTTCAAGAGAGGGATCATTGTAAAGTCCTTCTAAGAGGGTTTCATTTTGATCCTGTGCAAAAAGAACTACAGGCAATACAAAACTCCAAAGGAACAGGAATTGTTTAAGACTTCTCATTTTTTTTATTTTCTTCTAACCAAATAAAACTTTTTACCATCATAAAAAACCCTAGTGCATGTAACAGGGGTATAGGATACGTGAAAAAATCTTCATTAAAATAACACTTATTATAGGTTATTAAAATATCTCTGACTGAAAAAACAAAAAGTCCTAAGGTCATCAAGATAATAACTTTTCCTTGGCGGCTTAACAATTCCATTATCATAAGGCTTCCCAATGCAGATACTGTTAATCCATAAACTACACCATGTATTCGCATACTGCCAAGTGTTTGATATACATGAGATAAAAAGATAGTTAAGTACGAACTGTAGAACAATATTCCCATTAAGTGCGCTCCAAAATTGTAAATCTTATAGTTATCAATGAAGTATTTGATTAGTAGCAACTGCATAATCCAATAGGAGAATATACCCCACTTTAAAAAAGATATCCCTTCTTCAAAAAGTATTAACAAGTCTCCCATCCAAAGGAAAAGAAAAGCAAAAAGCACAAGTCGCTTAGGACTTGAACTGTTAAGCCAATAAAAAAGAAGGAGTAATGGTGCCAAAAGTGGCTCTACAAGATACTGAAGATTACTTTGAATATCTACAAGATAAGAATCCAAGAGGACAAGTACAATAAATAAGATCAAGGGGGCGTTCTTCAATTCATTTCATTTAATAGCGTAACACAAGTTGAAGCTGAAAATTTCTCCCCAACTCTGAAGAAAAAAACCGCAATCTATTTAAGTAATTTCGGTAATCTGTATTGGTTAGATTTTGAGCAACAAGTCGAACATAACTTTTAGATTGCCCTCTCTGACTCAAATATATTGAAAAAAAAACATCCCATTTGTTATAGCCTTTTGGTGGAGCACTAACTTCTACTTTTTTGGGTACTATAGTGCCCATTTCTATAGTGTTATAAGTAAAATCAAAGTCAGGGTAATTACCTTGCTGTCCAACAAACTGATGAGTAATTTCAACATCCCACAACCTTTTTTTTGAGGTGTATTTTATTTTCTGGAAAGAATTAAAAGGTGGAATCAAAATTAAAGGTTGGGCCTCCATGAGATCCTGTCCATAAATGTAGGAAGTTGACCACGCCAAAGTAATTTGATTTTTAATATCATACTCTAGATTGGAATCAAAACCCGCCATAAGGACATCCGTGGCAAAATAGTTCCAAACAGGAAAAGCACCTCTAATAGTTTGTTCTATACCTTGGGGAGCAATGTAGATGTAGTTTTTTGAAAAGGAAAAATAAGGCTCTACAGAGGCAGAAAAACCTCCTTCTGCCTTTGAAAAACTAAGGAGAACCTTATGAGTAGTCTCTTTTTTTAGATCCAAATTACCATACTCTATCGTAGCTAAAGAGTGGTGAAGTCCATCACTAAACAACTCAGAGGCATTTGGTGCTCGTTGCGAGAGAATATAGGCCAATTTTGTTTCAAAACCCGCACCAAGAGCAAATGAAATACCTGTTTGAGCAGCTAGGTTAAAATAAAAGAGCTGAGGACGTGTCAAAAGTTGGTTTCCCCTATTTTGTATTTCAAATCTAGAATACCTTAAACCATAACCCCTAGCCTCCCAGTCTGCAAGATCGTAGTACTTTTGAGCATCGAAAAAGAGACCGTCCAAACGCAGACCCCAATCCCAAGAAAAGAGATTCGTCGGTTTGTAGACTCCCACAAAAAAAGTGCCCAATTCATATTTTGTATAATCTGGAATCAAGCGTTTCACTCCGGTATTGGGATTGGAAAAGTTGTCCTCGAATAAACCATTGATACCCCACTCGTATTTCCATTCAAAATCATTCTCCCAGGAGTATGAACCTAATAAGGTATGGGACTGTAGCTTTAAATCGAGTGCTGCAAAATCGGAACGCCCAGCACGTCGAACATCATACTCTTTTCGCTGATTGATTTGATAACTGTATTCCCATTGCCATTTTGCATTATTTTTTGTGGTAGTGTAATAAGAAAATTGAAGATTTTGATGGATCCCCTCTTGTTTAGGAGCGGAAATCACATATGTAAATGGGTTGATTCGTAAAGGCTCATCGGAATTTAAAGCCACTAGTAAATCTTGAATATTTCCAATATGGGATGCTCGAAGTATTCCCATTTGATTTTGAAAACGGGAATAATTCAGTTCCCACCCTTTAACCACTTTTGTTTTTCCAAATTTTAATGAAAATACTCCTTCTTCTAAACCGGTATTAGAAAGATTGTAGTTGGGTGCTTGGAAATCACCAAAACGCCTTGCTGTCAAGTGAGCACCAATGTACAGTCCCTTGGAAGTAGTTCGATTCATTTTAGACTGAAAACTTCCTCCTTTTCCATTGCTTTCCAAATTTAAAGTAGTGGCTCCATAAAGGCTGTCTTGTAACATTTTCTTGGAAGGAGTAAGAACAATCATTCCGCCAGCAGTATCACCACCGTATTTTAGTGTTGCTGCCCCCTTTATCACTTGTACTCCTTCAAAAGCATTGAGGTCTATGCTGGGAGCATGGTCTGCACCCCACTCTTGATCCCTAAGTCGAACCCCATTAGCAACGATTCCTACTCTACTTCCAAACATACCGTGTATGATCGGTTTTGAAATAGTGTTTCCCGTTTGGAGAAGAGAAACTCCTGAAATTGAAGAAAGTGCCTCGGAAATACTTTCGCTACTATATTGACTGATTTGATCTTTGCTAAGTCGCGCTTCTTTGACCGAAGCATTTTGTGTCTCTAATTGAGACTCTGACAAAATAATCTCTTCCAACTCATTGATGTGGTGTTCTAGCTGAAAGTTAAGCTCTTTTTGAGTTAAAAGTTTGACTTCTTTTTTTAAAGAAATACATTGAGGATGCTCAACAGAAATAGTAATTTGTTCGTAACAAAGTCCTTCTAATAAATAATTACCCTCTTCATCTGTTTGTGAGAAAAAGTCGGTGCCCTCGACTGAAACAAGGGCACCGTAGATAGGAGTACTGTCGTGTAAATCAATCACTTTTCCTCTCAGGGAGTAGGCACAGGTTTGTCCAGAAACAAACCAGTTACCAAGGGTGAAAGCAACCAACAGAAAGCACAGCTTTGAAAAGCTAAGCTTCATTATTCTATAATTCGAATTGGAAAATCAACAGCTACGTCTGTATCACCACCAAAACCAGATCTACTAGTACTGGTTTTTGAGGTAGGCTCATGAATCAAATAAACCCTCACCGTAACTGTCCCAGTAGCAGTAGCATTCCAAATACTTTGAAGATAAAGTGGATTATTTTGACTGTCTCTAACATCAGAAGCACCGCTACTAAAATCAATATTTAGATCTGAAAACTCGAAAAAAACTTGGTGAACATCTGCTTCTTCTCGCACCTCTTGCGTGATGTCTTCAATATCTCCAGGATCACTTTCATCTAAAAAAGCAACCCGAACGGTGTAGGGTGTGTTTACTTTTAATGTAGCTGTCTCAGGATTTACATTGTCCATTTGCCAACGAAGGGTTTGAGAGGGTTCACCCTCAGTAAGAAACTCGAGTGTTACAGTTGTAATTAATTCTTGCTCTTCAACCAATTCTGGTGCTTCTTTTTCACATGAAAAAAACAGCATGCTCGAGCATAATAAAAAGGTTTGTATTGTATAGTTAATTGTTTTCATTTTAGGTTTGTAATGATTATTTAATAAGAAATTAGGATTTCAAAAGCGATTGAAACCCTCAATATTTGTCTTTAAATAGAAATTACAAAAGGAGGAGCCCTTAAACCGTGAACCGTATTGGTCTTTAAAATGAAAAGAAAAGAATACTCATTAAACTTTTGGGGCGTAATATTTACAGGGGTTATTTCCGTAAAATTAGGAACAGTATTTACTAACGACTGAAAATAATAATCTAGCAAGTCGTTGTGTGAACTGGCTGCATGCAAATGGGTTTTACTGTAGTTACAAGCTGTTGTTTCACTGTGAAAATCAATCGAGTGCTTAAGCTTTAAACCGATGGGCAACAAGAACACAAAGGAGAGCAATAATGCTGCCCCAACAGATAAGAAAGAACGGTATTTAGTAAACCAATTCAAATCAGAGTTGTCTTATTTTGATGTTTCTGTAGGAAATCACACCAGGGTGATCTTGAAGACTTAGGTGTCCCTCTTTAAAGGTACCAAAATCAGGTATTTTTGAAAATTTACTGTCTTCTACCAATGCATCCCACTGCGGGCCGGACAATGGAAAACGATTTATTTCTGTACCGTTCAGCACGACAATACCTTCATTTTGTTTGTGGTTTACGGTAATGTGATAGGTGTTCCATGCACCTGGCTCTTTAGAAGCTATATTGCTAGGAGGCAGCATATCGTATAGCGCACCAACAGTATGGCGCTGATGCTCGGGATCATCACCATAAACAGCTGCATCTATAATCTGAATTTCAGGCCCCGTAACAAAAGGATGATCGTATTTTTTATCTTCATTTACCCCCCACATAAAACCACTGTTAGAGTTGGGTGAAAGTTTCCAGTCAAATTGAATTTCAAAACTCGAATAAACGGCGTCGGTAAGTAAACTTTTATTGCCTTTACCGCTTGCATTTTCTTTATCAAAAGTAAAAACACCATCTTGTACTGACCATCCTGTTTTTTCTCCAGACTCATTTTGGAAAATGTGCCAGCCTTCAAAACTATCTTTTGGTGATAGAGAAACCCAGTCCGAAGCTGGAACATCAGTCTTTTTAGTTTCTTTTTTATCAGCTGCTGATTGGCAACTCACAATAAAAACCAAAGTAAAGGTCAATAGAAGTGTTCGCATATTGAAATGTTTGTTTAAAAATACTAATTTAATGAAAATAATTTCCACTAAAACACAACAGTATCCTTAAAATATCATTTCAGGAACAAATTTGGGAACAACCAACCTCCCTTCAGTGGCCAATTGGATTTCATCTAGTGAAACTCCAGGAGCTCTCTCTTTGAGTAAAAACCCTCCTTCAACAACATCCAATACTGCCAAATGGGTTACAATGCGTTTTACACATCGAACCCCGGTCAAGGGAAGGGTACATTTTTTTAAAAGCTTGGAAGCTCCCTTTGAATCAGTATGGATCATAGCAACAATTATATTTTCTGAACTCGCCACAAGATCCATTGCACCTCCCATTCCTTTCACCAGTTTCCCCGGCACTTTCCAGTTTGCAATGTCCCCTGTTTCAGAAACTTCCATAGCTCCTAAAACGGTAAGATCAATGTGTTTACCGCGAATCATACCAAAGCTTACTGCAGAATCAAAATAACTGGAACCTGGAAGGGGTGTAATGGTTTGTTTTCCGGCATTGACCAAATCGGGATCTTCTTTACCTGCTTCGGGAAAAGGACCAACACCTAGTATTCCATTCTCACTTTGAAATTCAACCGCCATTTCCTTAGGAACGTGATTAGCAACTAATGTTGGAATACCTATTCCCAAGTTCACATAAAAACCTGGTTGGAGTTCTTGAGCTATTCGCTGAGCAATTTGATTTTTGGTAAGTGGCATGATTAAGGATTTTGTGTCGTTCTTCTTTCAATTCGTTTCTCATATAGCTTTCCTTGAAAAATACGATCAACAAAAATACCAGGTGTATGAATTTGGTTGGGGTCCAATTCACCTGCAGGAACCAATTCTTCCACCTCTGCAACGGTCACTGATGAGGCTCCACACATCAAAGGATTGAAATTTCTAGCTGTACCTCTAAAAATTAAATTTCCTGCCTCATCCCCTTTCCATGCTTTAACCAAGGAAAAGTCAGATTGAAATGCTGTTTCCAATAAATAGGTTTTTCCATTAAAATCTCGGAGTTCTTTTTCCAACGCCACTTCTGTTCCAAAACCTGCAGGTGTATAAAAAGCAGGGATACCCATTTGTGCTGCCCTGCACTTTTCAGCTAAGGTGCCCATAGGCACCAAAGAAACTTCTATTTCTCCAGACAAAAGCTGCCTTTCAAACTCTTGATTTTCTCCAACGTAGGAACCATACATCTTTTTAATTTTTTTTGCTCCAAAGAGCAGGCCCAATCCAAAATCATCAACGCCAACATTTGCAGAGATACAGGTAAAGTTCTCAAACGAACTCTGAGCTAGTGCACTTATTAAATTTTCAGGAATCCCACACAATCCAAAACCACCCAGCATAAGGGTCATACCACTTTGAATCCCTTCAAGAGCTTCGTTGACCGTTTCTACCTTTTTATGAATCATGAATTATTACATAACTAGTGTTTCCGTGCTTTAAGCTTTTCTTATCAGCTTGGGAACCACCTCAAAAGCATCTCCCACAATTCCATAGTCGGCCGCTTTAAAAAAAGGTGCTTCAGGATCGTTATTGATGACTACTTTAACCTTAGAGGAATTGATTCCAGCAAGATGTTGTATGGCGCCAGATACCCCAATGGCGATATATAAATTTGAAGCAACAGGTTTTCCCGTTTGCCCAACGTGTTCACTATGAGGTCTCCATCCCATGTCCGAAACAGGTTTTGAGCAGGCTGTTGCAGCATCCAGAACGGAGGCTAAATCTTCTATTAGATGCCAGTTTTCAGGTCCTTTTAGTCCTCGCCCTCCCGAAACAACAATGTCTGCATCGGCTATACTTACTTTATCTGTAGCCTGATCTATAGCGGTTACTTCTAAATCTGTTGTCGCTTCTGCATAGGGTTCACTGCGAACCTCAACATCGCCCTGCTGCTCATTTAAACCAAAAGCATTAGAGGATAATGAAAGAATGTTGCACTCCTTTTGACTTAAGGTTCTATTGAACGCTTTGTTTGTGAAACAAGAACGCTTTACTTTCAAGGGACTATATTGTGTAGGCAAATCAACCACATTAGACAAAAAGGCTGCGTCTAATTTTGCAGAAAGTAGAGGCCCTAAGTACCGTCCATCAGCGGAGGAACTTACCACTATCACTTGAGCCATCTCCTTAGAAGCAATTCCAGCAATGGTGCTGCTGTAACGATCTGCATTAAAAAATGAACCTTCGGGGGTGTCCACATTGTAGAGCACATCCATGCCATAGGGATTTATGCTTTTTGTATCTTGAAGATTGAATCCTACTCCTATGAGTTGTTCTCCAAGGGCATCTGCAACAGCACGGCCGTAAGAGGCCAGCTCAAAGCCTGTTTTTTTAATCGTTCCTTTTTGTGATTCTAAATAAACTAATACTGCCATTTTACTAAAGTACTTTTGCTTCGTTTGTAAGTAAATCAATTAAACCATCTATATCCTCAGCATCCACAAGTTTTACCGCCCCTTTTTCTGGGGGCTTTTCATAGTGCTCCACTAAAGTCGCTGCAGTTACTTCAATAGGAGAAACCACCTCCAAAGGTTTTTGACGTGCCTGCATGATACCTCTCATATTTGGTATGATCAGATCCTTTTCCTCAACCAATCCCTTTTGTGCTCCTACTATGAGGGGTAGAGAAGATTTTAAACGCTCTTTACCTCCATCAATTTCTCTCTCTAGTGCAACATCATTTCCACTTAAATCAAGATGAACACAATTTGGAACATAAGGTATTCCCATGTGTACCGCGAGCAAACCTCCTACCATACCTCCGTTGTAATCAATTGATTCTCTTCCAGTGATTATCAAATCGTAGTTGGTTTTTTTACATAGAGCTTCTAGTTGAGTCGCGACCTGAAATCCATCTTGGGGTTGGAGGTCTACACGAATAGCTTGGTCTGCACCAATGGCCAAACATTTTCTCAAAATAGGCTCACAACTGGCGTCACCTACAGTAACAACGGTAACTTTAGCATCAACTTTTTGTTGCAAATGAACAGCACGTGTCAAACCAAATTCATCATTGGGATTGATAACATACTGAATTCCCAGGGTTTCAAAAGCAGTATTTTCTTCTTTGAAATTAATTTTAGAAGTGGTGTCTGGCACAGGACTGATGCAAACTAAAATATTCATTGCTCTTATATTTTATACGAATGTAATTAAAAAATGACACTGTGTCACTTTTTTAAGAAACTTATTTCCTCCTTTTTTTCAGCATCTTTTACCAATCGGAATCCTGTATGCTGCAGACCTGTGTCTGGAGAAGATTTCATTCTAGCAGCAACTCGATATCCAGAACAATACGCATCATTACAAAGAAAAGATCCTCCTCGCATCACCTTTTGTTTTAAATAGGGCTGAAAAGGATCAAAAGAAGCTTTTGGACCTTTTGGGTTTTCTGCTGCCTCCTCTAAGAAACTTTGATAATACCTGTAATCGTACCAATCCGAGCACCATTCCCAAACATTGCCTGCCATATCATAAAGACCATAAGGGTTTGGTTCAAAAGAGGCTACTGGAGCTGTATAAAAAAAGAAGTCTCTCTGTATGTTTTCATAAGGAAATGCACCTTCCCAAGTATTGGCTTTGGGCTTACCTTCTTCCAGGGGTTCTTCTCCCCATGGATAAATCGCTTTAGGATCTCCTCCACGAGCTGCCCATTCCCACTCTGCTTCGGTAGGTAATCGTTTACCAGCCCATTTGGCATAGGCTTGTGCGTCGTACCATGAAATATGAACAACTGGATGGTCCCCCTTACCTTCAATACTGCTCATTGGCCCTTTAGGGTGTTTCCAATCTGCTTTGGGTTGCCATTTCCACCAATTTTCGAAGGCGTTTAAATCGACAGAGGATTGGGTAGGAACAAAAACCAAAGAAGCCGCCTGAAGAATAGAATCTGGTGGCTTTGGAGTTCCAGGAGGGAGTTCTTTTTTTATTTCTTCCCACTCCGGTGCCATTTCTGCTGTGGTAACGTATTGGGTATCTGCTACAAAAGCTGCAAATTCATCATTCGTAACTTCAGTTTGATCCATCCAAAAACCAGAGACAAAGACTTCGTGTTCAGGTCCTTCATCACTTCTGGACTGTTGCCCTTCTGTACCCCTAACAAAACTGCCTGAGGGAACCCATACCATACCTTCTTTTACAATAACCTCATGTTGTTTTGATGTCGTGTTACAACTCCAATGAAAGAGGCAAAAGAAGATTAAAATAAAACAAGCTCTTTGAAGCATTTTACAAGAATTGATTGATCAAATTCTCATAGCGTTCTTGCTTACCACTTATTCTTTGAGGAGTCCCTTCTTCTAAGGCAATTTTAGCAAGGTCTTTAAGACCCAATTTTCCCTTCTCAAAGTCTTTTCCTTTGCCTGAATCGAAAGATGCATAACGTTCCTCTCTCAAACGAGAATATTCAGATGAGGTGATTATTTTTTCAGCAGTTAGCAGGGCTCTAGCAAAAGTATCTGCCCCTCCAATGTGAGCATGAAAAATGTCTTCTAAATCGGTCGAGTTTCTTCTGATCTTCGCATCAAAATTAATTCCTCCTCCCTGGAGTCCTCCAGATTGTAAAAAGACCAACATTGCTTCTGTCACCTCATAGAGGTTTACTGGAAATTGATCCGTATCCCATCCATTTTGATGATCCCCTCTGTTGGCATCTATACTACCTAGCATACCTTCGTTTGCAGCAACTGTAAGTTCGTGTTCAAAACTATGTTGAGCAAGTGTTGCATGATTGACTTCAATATTTAGTTTAAAATCTTTTTCTAAACCGTATTTTCTCAGAAAGCCAATAGCTGTAGCTGCATCAAAGTCATACTGATGTTTCATAGGTTCCATAGGCTTGGGTTCAATAAAAAAAGTTCCTTTAAAACCCTGAGCGCGCGCGTAGTCCCTAGCCATGGTCAACATTTGAGCCATGTGATCCAGCTCCCTTCCCATATCAGTATTGAGGAGTGACATATATCCTTCTCTCCCCCCCCAAAAGACATAATTCTCTCCCTCTAGGGCCATAGTCAAATCCAAAGCCATTTTTATTTGAGCACCTGCACGGGCTACAACTTTAAAATCAGGATTGGTTGCAGCACCGTTCATATAGACAGGATTGGAAAAACAATTTGCTGTACCCCAAAGTACTTTTACTCCTGATGCTTTTTTCTTTTCCGCAAGGTATTCTGTCATGTGGTGTAATCGCTTTTCTGTTTCCAAAAGACTTTCTGCCTCATCGACTAAATCTACATCGTGAAAACAGAAATAGTCAAATCCCAACTTGGTGATTAATTCAAAAGCCGCATCTGCTTTATCTCTGGCACGTTGTAAGGGGTCTGAAGATTGATCCCAAGGAAACTGCTGTGTTCCAGGACCAAAAGGATCACCGCCTTGACCACAAAAGCTGTGCCAGTAGGCTACAGCAAATTTAAAGTGCTCTCGCATACTTTTTCCCATAACCTTTTGTTCTGGATTGTAGTGCTTGTATGCTAAAGGGTTATCTGATTCTTTTCCTTCGAATGGCACAGGACCTATTCCCTTATAAAATTCTTTTTCTCCCGTCAGTATCATGTTGTGTTTTTTAATTTTTGTTTGACTATTCGTTTCCAATTTTCGTAGGCCTTATGATAAGAAGTTCCCTCCTTTTCTGGGGTTACTTCCATTACTTTATCTCCACTATTTCGGTTTTTGCTCAACTCCTTCAAATCTTCCTTTTCTAGTGCTGCTGCTCGTGCTGCTCCCACAGCACCTGTAGTATCATAAATTTCAATGGGCTGACCGATCAAAGTAGCTAATGTAGTAGCCATGACCTCGGATTGAAAAAGGTTGTCGTTTCCGGCACGAATGACACGAGCATTTAACCCATCCTTTTTCATGATTTCCATACCGTAATAAAAAGCAAAAGCTATACCTTCAAGAGCAGCTCGGCAAAGATGTGCCTGTGTGTGTACATTCAAGTTTAAATTGCCAAAATGTGCTCCAAAATTGCGGTCGTTCAACATACGTTCACTTCCGTTACCAAAAGGGAGATTCACCAATTGCTCCGATCCAACTGGAACTTTTTTTGCAAGGGAATTCATAGCTTCAAAGCTTGTAAGCTGAGTCATTTTTTTTAACCAACTGTATTGAATTCCAGCACCGTTTATACATAAAAGGGTTCCTATTCTAGGAATGTTTTCTGTGTAATTTACATGGGCAAAGTGATTGACTCTGGAGTATTCTTTAGAAGTCTCCCTCTCTGTAACAGCAAAAAGAACGCCCGAAGTTCCACCAGTAGCCGCTACCTCCCCTGGGCTGAGAACATTTAAAGCAAAGGCATTATTGGGTTGATCTCCAGCACGGTATCTGATAGGGATATTTGGTGGCAAACCAGTTAACCGAGATGCTTCTTGGGTCACTTTCCCTTGATTTTCAAAATTAGCTACAAGAGGAGGCGTTAAACGGGTATCTATTTCATAATAATCAAGTAACCAATTTGCTACTTTCTTTTCTTGATAGTCCCAAAGTATTCCTTCTGAAAGCCCATTGATTGTAGTAGCAATAATTCCACTTAGCTTGTAGGCGATATAATCCCCTGGCAGCAGGTAATATGCAATTTTGCTGTAGCAATCGGGTTCATTTTCTTTGACCCATTTCAATTTGGAAGCAGTAAAGTTTCCAGGGGAATTGAATAAGTGCTTTCCGTATTTTTCCACTCCCAAATCCTGTGCTGCACGATCACCAATTGCTACAGCCCTACTGTCACACCAAATGATGGCATCTCGAAGAACTAGGCCTTTTTCATCCAACACGACCAAACCGTGCATTTGATAAGAAATACCTACAGCACTAATTTTTTTTGGATCAATTTTGGTTTCTGCAAGGAGTCTTTGGGTTGCTTTACATACGTACATCCACCACATTTCTGGGTCTTGTTCCGCCCAGTGAGGATGAGGAGCCTTGATCCCCATTTCATATTTGGGCTCAGAAACTACAGCCACTTTTTTATTTCGCTTTGTATCAACAAGAGCTACTTTTACAGAAGAACTCCCCAGATCGTAACCGATAGTGTACATACTAAATCCAGATTTTTTCAACCTCTTACTTCCAGCTAGAAGATCAGTGGCTTAAATATAGTTAAACTTATTTGCTTTCTCCAGATAGTATTTTTTTTTAAGTACAAATGAGACTAAAAATGGTTAACTTAGAAATCGTATTAAAAAACAAATACTGAATATGAAATCAAAAAAAACCATCCTCAGCCGTCGCTCTTTTATTGGATCTACAACAACTTTTGCTGTAGGATTGAGCCTTGGTGGACCAAAAGTTTTTGGCGCACCTGCTTATATCCCTAATTTATTAAAACCTAATTCCAAAATTAACGGAGTACAATTGGGATTAATCACGTACTCTTTCCGTGCCATGGAAGATCAAAGTGCTGAAGCTACACTTCAATACATCTTAGATTCCGGGGTCAATGCTATAGAACTTATGGGTAGTGTTGCAGAATCCTTTATCGGAAAACCTGAAAATAAAATGAATGGCAGACGCTACTACCGATTGAGCAGAAAAGAACAAAACAATGAGCTCTCAAAAGAGGAGAAAAAAGAACTCGAAGAGTTAAAACTTCAAAAAGAATCCTATGATAAAGAAGTTGAAAATTGGAGTGCAAAAAGAAATATTGCAGATTTTACAAAACTCCGAAAGATGTACGAGGATGCTGGTGTAAGCATTTATGCA
>Ga0208547_1000302_pt1 | contig 28520 bp, 38 predicted proteins | sample DEB08_DNA_5_FD_185501 | JGI IMG/M metagenome (GOLD analysis project Ga0208547, IMG submission 185501) | Aqueous microbial communities from the Delaware River and Bay under freshwater to marine salinity gradient to study organic matter... | ecosystem: Environmental > Aquatic > Marine > Coastal ...
TGTGCTGACCACGACATTTTTTCTCTCACGCCAAAAGAAAACTGCAACAAAGGGAGGGAATAATGACCAGACGAAAGGAGCGCGCGCGACTGACAGCCGAAGAACGCCAAAAAATCATTGACAAGTATGAGGAGGATGGGACCACCTATCAATCGATCGCCGATGAGTTTGGGATCCACAAATCCACAGTGGCCAGAATCCTCAAACGTCCAAAGCCAACCACCACCAAACTCGATGAGGGTGAGCAAACTCCACCAAAACCCATCTCCACCAATGACGATGGAGAGGTGGAAGTTGATCCGGTTCTATTTCGCCAATACAAACTATGGGAGATCAGTCAAGACATTGAGAGCACTCGTCAACGTGGATCACTTCACGCGCTCCCACAATTCCACCGGCTCCATCTCCAAGTCCACGATGAATGGGTGGCGCTCAAAAAGGAGATGGAGGAGTTTGACAACATGACCAATCCCGATGAGGTTCTCCACCAAATCGCCATCGCGGTCCAAGGACTTCCACCGATTTTGAGAGATCGTTTGGAGTCGATGTTGGCTGGTGACAATGTCATCGTATTTCCCAAAAGTGGTCAATGATGGATCTCTCCAAACTCAAAGCCATCGCCAAAGGGACATCCCAACTATTGGAGGAGTCCAAGGTCAATCCGATGACGTTCTGGAGACCAACCAAAATCCAAGAGGAAGTATTGAGAGACAAATCGAGGCTCGTTTTGTTGAGAGGTGGTAACCAAATCGGAAAAACCGCGGTGGGAGCCTATGAGACGATATGTCATTGTATTGGAGCACACCCATATAAACCAGTCCCACCACCACCAATCGAGGCGTGGGTGATTTGTCACTCATGGGAACAGTCCCGGACTATCATGGGAAAATTTCATGATTTGGTCCCAAAGGGAGAACTCCATCCCGATGTCGAGTTTACACCGGGCAAGGGATACCGAGGAACCGGAGCGCCGGTGGTCCGTTGGAAAAATGGATCAATAGTCCGGTTCAAAACCACCAACCAAGGGACTCTCGGATTGGCCAGTGGGAGCGTTGATTTTATTTGGACGGACGAGCCACCGCCTCCAGAGATATTCGGAGAGTTAAAATCGAGAATCACGAGGACCAAGGGCCGGATGTTGTTTACCATGACACCGATTGGAGCGCCGGTCCACTATCTCAAAGAGATGGTCAGTGATGGTGTGATCTCGGAGCACGTTGGGATTATGAGTGTGGAGAACACCACACCCAAAGGGTGTAAACCCATGATGAGTGAGGAAGAGATTGAGGCGTTGAGGATGTCCTATCTCCCCATTGATCGTGACGCTCGTATGAATGGCGATTGGGATGGTGGAGTCCCAGAGGGTCGGATCTTCGATAAGTTTACGGATGACATGATCTCCGATCTCACACCCAATCCCAATGGAGAGTATATTTGGACGATTGGGATTGACCATGGCCATGACATCGCGTCTCAAGTGGCTCTCCTTTGCGCGGTGGAGATCACCAACCGAAACAAACCGGCGGTCTATGTGGTGGATGAGTATGTGGCCAGTGGAGCCAAAGCCGAAAAACACGCCAAAGCGATTTTGGCGATGATCAAAAGGAATGGATTGGAAGTTGCCAATATACAACGATGGACCGGTGACCGATCCCATGGTGGCTCCAAAGAGAATGGCGGCCGGATGTCCAACACGATGTTGATGGCTGGATTCAATCACGTTTTGGGATACCCAAAAGGACAACTCCCATTCTCAATCCGTACAGCACACAAACCCAAATATAGTGTATATTATGGATGTCAATCCATACATGAGTTGATGTGTGACAACCGGTTCCAAATCTTCCCCCGGTGTGAGAGGACAATCAAGTCTCTCAAATATTGGGCGTTGAAAAAATCCGGTGTTATGGATACAATGAGTGAGTGGAAACACACCGTTGACGCGTTGAGATATGCGGTCATGCCAATCATAGACATCCAATATCGCTCGCCAAAAACCTCCAAAGTGAGACTCCGATGATAAACCAATCCAACATCCCACCGCTCCCAATCCAAAAAGACCAAGGTACTCAAAGACGAGTCGAACACACCTCACTTCGAAAACGTATGTTGACTGGGATGTGGCTCCAGGATTTGATTGACTCGATTGGTGATCATATCCCACAGAGTCGACAAGCGGCGTGGGGAGTCCCGGACATGTCGTCCAACATATTCAAGGCGGCCACGAGCGCGCTATGTGGTTTGTACATGGAGCCGCCATCCATTGGAGTCAATGAGACGACTGTTGGACAAACTGATGGTCTCATTGGACGTGGTGGATTGATCAATCGAGCCGGTCTATGGCCACTCATGCAACGAGTCCAGTTTTTTACACTGGGATTGAGAGAGACATTTTTGAGAGTGGACATCACCGATGATGGGAATGGACTATTGTATCGAATAGTTACTCCAGAGATGGTGGACGCGAGCGCGAGCGCTGGAGACCCATCGAGACCACACACCATCAAAGAAACTCGATTGAGATTTTGTGAGATGTGTCAAAAATACGAGTGGACAGTGGATCATTTATCCGTTGAGGATCCAGCCAATCCCATCTATGAGATATACACCATTGGTCAAAATGGTGAGAAAGATGAGGACGTGACAGAGAAGTATTTGGGATCGATGATGAGTGGAGAGTCATATCCATATCGAGACTCCAATGGCGTCCCATTCCTCCCATACTCATTGTATCACGCGGAGATCCATGGTGGACTATTCGATCCATACAATGGGAGAGAAGTGGTTGAGGGCGCTCTCAATGCTAGTGTTTTATATACTTACTTCCTCCATTTGGCTCGTGATTGTTCACATCCACAACGATATATCATGGGTTGCATGCCAGCCGGTTTGGATCTCATGGACAACAATCTCGAATCGAGACGCGCCGCCATCGCCACCGATCCAGCCTCCATTTTGGTGTTTTCTCCCGATCCCGATATGACAGCCGGTCAAAATCCACAGATTGGACAATTCCAAGCCGGTGGAGATGTGGGTCAAATGTTGGAGTCCATCACAGTCTATGAGAGACGATTGGCCACCTACGCCGGGATCAATCCAGCGGATGTCCAAAAGATGAGTGGAGATCCTCGAAGTGGGTACGCCATCGCCATCTCGCGATCATCATTGAGAGAGGCCCAAAGAAAATTCGCGCCATCGTTCCGGATCGCCGATGTCCACACATTGGAGATAAGCGCCAAAATCGCCAATCGCTATTTGGGGACATCGTATCCAGAGGATGGGTATCGAATCGAATACCACGCCATTCCACTCTCACCCACAGAGTCAAAAGAGCAACGTGAGAACATGTTGGCGCTATTGGCCGCCGGTCTCATCTCCAAGGTGGACGCGATCAAAATCCTCCATCCTGATCTCGATGATGTGGACGCCAAAAAAATGTTACTCAAAATACAACAAGAAAATCTAACATTCTAACACAAAACAAAAGGGACAAACCATGAGCAAAACCAAAATGATTGAGGGTGTGGAATACATCCAAAAAGACCACGTCGATGAGATAGTGAGACAACGGATCGCCAAATACTCCGAGCGGCTAGCCCAAACAGAATCCAAATTGGGTGACTATGAGTCTCAACTCGATGAGGCCAAAGCCAAAATGGGATTGGTGGACAACTTGACATCTCAAGTGGAGAGCCTCCAAGGTGAACTCAAAACCGCCAACTCACGATATGAACGTCACACAACCATCTCCCAGTTTGGGATCAATGATGGCGATGTCCGAGATATGGTGGAGTGGCAATATGATCGAGCCATGGCCAATCTCGCCAAAAAGGATCGTGTTGGTTTGGGTGAGTGGTTAGAGAGTATCAAATCAAATCCCACCACCGCTCCATCCACGTTGAGACCATTCTTCGAGCAACAAACCGAGCAAGTGACCGAGCAACAGACCGAACAAGTCACCCAACAAGTCACCCAACAAGTCCAAGCACCTATCACACCACCACCATCCAACAAGGGCGTCCAACAGCCATCCAGCGCCTCCACTGGTGATTTGTTATCACGTGCAACCGATCCCACATTCTACGCTCAAAATAGAGACGCGATTCGTCAAGCGTTTTATTCTCGATTGGGTCAAACTCCCAACAAGTTTTGAGGTGATCCATGGCAACATTCAAATATAGTGATGGCGCTGGAGTCCCCAATCGTCATGACTTCACAAATCAATCCACCATCTCGGTGACTCATGGTTTGGGCTACGTTCCAAACGTGTGGATCGTCATTGATGGTGTCGAGGTATATGGTGAAGTCACCTATAACAATCTATTGACATTTACAGTCATTTTTGAGACGAGTGAGACCGGGGTGATATACTATCGTTGATCATACGATCGATCGATTTTCAACTCAAATATGGAGGCCAACACCATGGCTCAAAGATTTCTCGCTCCCGAATTGATCGCCGAAGGCGTTATCAAGCAAAATGGAACCGTATCCGATGACAACCACCTCATCACTCGTGGTTATCTTCACTCAAATGTTCTCAATGGTATCCATCCAGACTCCGCCAATTACATCGAAGTATTGGCCGACAATGGTGTCAACAAACTCAAAGTCAAGCCGCTGACAGTTACAGACGTCACCGTTGACGCGACTCAAACATCACTCGCCGACTTTGTAACCAATGTCTATACTGGATCAAACTTCCAAGAGGGTGACATTGTTTTCTTGAGTGCAACTTCACCAATCGAGTCATACATCCACAACGGTGGAACCGCTGGAACTGCTGACGATTGGGAATTGATCAACAGTGGTTTGAGCGACGCCCAAATCCGCGCCAAGTTGAGCGCCTCAAACGGTATCGACTACAACGCCACAACTGGTGAGTTTACAGCCGATCAAACCGAGATCCGAGGATTCTTTTCTGCTGGAACTGGTTTGGCTTTTGCTGGTGGAGAATTCTCACTCAATGCCACATCGGATCAAATCACCGAGGGAACCAACAATTTATTCTACGCTGACAGTTTGGTTGACAACCACTTGAGTGGTGGAACGGCTATCGGTTACAATGCTGGTGTGATCTCATTCACTGGTGACTCGGACGACGTGAGCGAGGGAAGCGTCAATCAATACTTCACTCAAGCCCGTTCTCGCAGCGCTTTGTCACTTGCAAGTGTAACCGGTCCAGACATCCAATTATTACAATACAACTCCACCACTGGTGTGTTGTCTGTTGAGTTGTCTGATATCTTCGCCGAATTGAGCGCCGGTCAGGGTCTCTCATGGGATGGTGGTGGTCAGTTTTCATTAGACGCCAACACTGACGACATCGCTCAACTCGCTGGAGCCACCAATAAGTTTTACGCCGATTCATTGGTTGACGCTCACTTGAGTGGTGGAACCGCTATCGGTTACAACGCCGGTGTGATCTCATTCACTGGTGACTCGGACGACGTGAACGAGGGAAGTGTCAATCAATACTTCACTCAACAGCGCTCTCGCGAGAGTATCCAAGCCGATCCAGCCGCTGGAAACCTGTTGACATACGATGACGCCACCGGTGATATTTTGGTCGCTTTGTCATCATTCCGCAAGGGATTCCAAAATCAATCACTCACAGCCAACACCGGTCTCGCTTTGACTCACAATCTCGGTGAACAATTGGTCCACGTGAGCGCTATGGATGGAAGTGGTAACAAAGTCGAGTTGGAAGTTGTATACACTTCATCAACCGTGGTCACAGTCAAATCCACAGTCTCATTGAGTGGAATTGATATTGCGGTATCAATCTAACAGATCTCCCTCAATACCTATACAACATTTGGAGTCACCTCATTGGGGTGGCTCCTTTTGTTTATTTGGTCTTATTGAGGGAGATGTGGAGAGTGGATGATCCTGATTGGGTGGCCACCAACAAAACACGATTCGATTGACGTCCAATCTCCAAATACAACTCCAAAAGATTATTCGCCGGGATGAACATATAGTCCACAATGTCATTGAGTGGACCAAACGTGTCACCATCATCTCCATCGTTGCCAATAAACAAAGCCGCTGGAGAACCAACCGAGATGGATGTGGCTCCGTTGGGGATGATGATTTTGGTGGCGTTGGCGGTGATGTCAACGGTTTTGAATTTTGGATATGAGTTGACGTTGGACAAATCAATAGTGGCCATGGTGGACTCCCTTTGAGAAAATGACAGAATATGACATTGTTGTATCACCATATCATATAAATGGCTATACTACACATGAACCACATATCTCCACCGAGTTGGATGATGGGAGTTGGTTATATGTTGGATAGGTTCGCAACCGTAAACAGCGCAAAAATCCACAACAAAATCCAAATATAAACCAAATAAAATGTGAGAAAAAAATGGCTATTACAGATTATGCCCAACTGGGTGATTTACGACTAGAGGCAATGATTGAAAACGAAGTCCGCGCGGTATTGGCTGACATGGCAAGTATCCGCAACAGTGGCGCTCTTTTGTACATGGGAGATGTCGCCGGGATCGGATCTGATTCCATGCGGATGCGATTTGCAAACTGGGGAGCCGCTACACCGTTTGCAACTGCTAGCGATGGCGCTGAAGTTTCAGAGTCAACATTGACTCCAACTACAGTGGATATCACCGTTGGTCGTTCCGCTTTGCGTTATGACATCACCGATTTGGCCGCCTTGACTGGTTTGGGAATGGACATCGATCCATTTTCATTGGCTCAAAAAATGGCGATGAGTGCCGAGGCTCGTATAAATCAAATCATCGCCGCGACATTTGCAAGCGCTACCAATGTGGTTGGGACTTCTGGTGTTGACATGAGTGTGGATGATTTTTATGACGCTATGTTCCAATTAGAGAGTGAGGCCAACAATGGCGATTTCTATTGTATCCTCCATCCACAACAGTTGAGTGATCTTCGTGACTCACTTCGCTCCGAGTCTAACAACGCTTTGGCGTTCTCTCCAGCAACCGAGGACATGTTGGCCATCAAAGGTCAAGGTTTCGCCGGTCGTTTTGGTGGTGTTGACATCTTCAAATCATCATATGTGACCGAGGCCGCTGGTAACAAGATCGGCGCTATGATGTCTCGTGGTGGTGTTGCCTATGCTGTTGGGACTCCACGTCCGTTGGCTGGTGCTGGTGTTGAGATTCGCCCCGCTGGTACTCCAGTTGTGATCGGATTCCAACGCGATGAGTCAAAAGGTTTGACCGAGGTAGTGGGCCATTTGTACTGTGGCGCTGCGATCTCCGAGGACGCTCGTATCGTCAAGATCGTTACTGACGCTTAATCTCTCAAACGATGAGGGGGTGGAGGGTTTTCCCTTTGTCCCACCATCCCCTCTCCTTTTGTGGGAGGGGGGATGTCTTTTATAAACTCCATATCAAAAACAAAGGGAAAAAAGATATGTCAACATTTACACCCACAACATGGACCGGCAAGCAAGCCGCCGAAAATCCAAAACTCAAAATCCTCCCCAATGCACCGTTTTATTTATTACACTCTCCATTTTCATGGGAGTTGGTGGACATGGGTGATGGAGAGTGGAAGTGGCTCCCACATTTTGGACATCTATACGAGATCGCTGGTGTCAATGGTATCCAAGAGACTCCACGCGGACCGGACTCCACAGTGGCTCGGATGAGATTGATGGACAATGGCCAAATCATCATCGATCGTGAGTTTGGGTATATTGCACGATATGAGACCACCTATGGCGGATATTTTTATTGCATGAAGTGGGATATTCCCAAAGTGATTGGATCAAAAGTATATTGGAACCATGACGCGGCCGGATTCAATCAGTGGAGATGGGAGTTGGTGGAACTGGGTATCATCCAAAAACCAGAGGATGAAGTTGTCCAGTCCAAAATCGCTTTGTTGGATCGAAAAATCGACCGACGTCTCAAACTTCAACACATCCCGGAGATCAAAAAAGAGATCGATGGTTTGTATGCTCTCAAACGTCAAATGAAAGAGAGTTTTGAGGCGATGTTCACAGAATCCAAAACCAAATCAAAATCCAAATCAAAGGGAGCCTAATTATGTCTATTTCAAGAGAACAGGTGGAAAGAGTCACCAATCGTATGTACGAGGACGCCAAACGTAGTGGACGAGATGTCTCGCGTGATAGTGTCCGTCAAGAAGTAGTCAAGCGCGCTCAAAATCAAAACAACAAAAAATCCAAATAGGAGGCTATGATGGCTTACAATGGAAAACCTTTTTTCAAAATCCCACGTCCACTTTTGTTGGCTGGTGGTTTGGATGTCCAAACAATCACCGGCGATGTTACATTGGTTGATCGTGACTCATTATTCCAAGTGATTGATGGTGGAGGCGCTGATCACAACGTCACACTCCCACCGGAGAAAGATGGCCGCGTTTACTTCATCAAAAACGCTGGAGCCACCAACAACCTATTGATCAAAGACGACGCCGCTGGTGGTGTGATCACATTGTCTCCAAACGAGGTCGTTTTGTTGGGATCATCCGATAGTTTGTGGTATGTTTTACTCAATGTAAACAACCTATAATCGAGTTGAATGATGGCCACTGAAAGAATCTATAGTCCCAGAATACGGATCCATGACGTACTAGAGCGCGCTCGTGGTTGTACGGTTGATCTCCCAATATACCGGGATAACCAACTCGTATCACCCACCGCCGCCTATTTCCGTTTAGAGGATCCCAATGGCGTGGATGTGATCGCTAGAACTTCAGTGGCCATCGTTGCCAACATCGCCACCTATACAATCTCCCCAAGTGAACTCCCCTCCACACTCCTTTTGGGTGATGGATATGTCCAATGGTGGGAACTGACGATTGATGGAGTGGTCCACACATTCAAAAAACCCACCGCCATCGCGTTGAGTGCTTTATATCCAGTGATCTCGGATTTGGATTTGGAGGCCGAGTATTCGGATTTGGCGTCCATACGTCCATCGAGTTTGGGGTCCAGTTATCAAACGTACATTGACGAGGCGTGGGTCCAACTCATCCAACGAGTGAGAGACCAAGGAAACATTGAGTATTTGATCATGAGTCCTCAATCATTGAGATCATGTCATAAAAATCTCACGTTTTATCTCATATTCAAAGACATGGACTCCAGTGGATTGGGTGAGGGTCGTTATCTCGATTTGGCCAGAGAACATCGAAAACAATTTGAGGGTGACTTCAAGCACCTAAAATTCACCTATGATCTCAACCAAGATGGTCGAGCCGATGACAAGAACAACCGCCGCGCCAATCTCGGTGTGATATACACCAGCGCTCCACCAATATGGTATCGGAGACGCTGATGGTTGTCTCACTTGCCACAATTCGCCAACGATTCGCCACTATGCTCTCCAGTTTGGATGGCTTTGACGAGTCTCGCAACCCATACGATGGATATGGCCGGTCTCCCAATACAATCGCTCACAAACGATTCTCGGTTGGTGTCCGTACAGTCACAGCGCGCGACGATGATCGCCAACGTCATGGAGTTGGTGTGATGACTTCCACCGAAGTGGCGATCCGTTACGCGTTCAGAATACGACCAAAAGATCAATTGGAGTCCTACGATGATGGATTGGACAGCGCCCAAACAGTCATCAACGCCATCACCAAACGATCACTCCCACTCCATGACGAGATCCAAATCCGTTTTGGTGGAATGGACAACGAGTTGTCCGATAGTGGAGAGTGGATGTCAATCAATCTCAACTTTTTAGTATTACACTATTTATATCTAACCTAACCAAACCAAATAAAAGGAGGTCATCATGGCCGATTCTGTAGTAGTTGGAACCAGACGAGATGGAAAGATCACCATCACCGATGGAGCCGCGTCATCATACGAGGTATCATTTGAAGTGGGAGATTTCTCCAGCGCCGAACCGGGAGCCGATCGCGTTGTGATCCGAGATCGTGGGGCCATCGTTGGACTCCGAAAAGGTGATGATCCTGTTTTGAACATCTCATTCTCGGTCCATATGCGATCATTGACTGACAGCACCGCCGATAACCTCATGGATCGTCTTTACAATCGCGGATTCCACAGTGGGTCACCATTGACGTCAACTGGTGGAGATGGTTTTGAACAATTTCTCCAAACTGTTGTATTTGAAGTTGACACCAGCGCGGTTGGTAGTGGTAAAGTTTACACAGCCACATACTCCAAAGTATATTTGGAAGTGTCTAACCTATCCGAGAGCGCTGATGGCAATACCATCGAGGTGACTGGAGAGGTTTATGGTGGTGTCGTTTACGCTCAAACCTAACCAAACCAAATAAACAAAGGGAATACTCATGGAAAAAGTAAAAGTGACAACATTTGGAGAGTTGGAGTTTGTCAAACCACCACTCTCCACATGTTTTGATATTGTGTCGATGTGGAGTGACAACCAATCACGATCTCAAATGGGTCGTGTGTGTGCTATGGCGCTTTGTATTTCATTCAATGACTATCGTCTCCCCAAGGTGAGACATCTCGTGGACGTCCACAAATATGGCTCAACGTGTCTCGATACGTTGTTGGGTGCTGGAGTCCCAGTCAATGAGATTTTGGACATTGGGATGAAGTGTATTGGAGAGATGGCCAAAAGTTTACCATCATCGGACGAGGTCAAAGACACCGAAAATTTTACCGAACCGCCAAAAGTGGAGCCATAGAGCGTCATGGATTCGCAATATCGAGATTTTGGAATAAAGATCCACATTGGTTCTCCAATCTCGATAGTGATCTCCAATCCAGACTATACGTTGATTGGATGATGTCTCATGAGTCTCCACAGGATTCCAAGAGGAAAAAACAAGAGGCTCAACAAGACAAAATCAAACGATGGAGATCAAATGGCTAGAACGTTAAAATATGGCAAGGGACGCGGCTCCATCGAGATTGATGGCGCTCAACGTGATCTCATATTGGGAACGATACGAGCCGCCGACCCATCCATTGTCAAGGTGTTGGAAGATCAAACCGAAAAACTCGCCAAAGATAGTGAGAGCCGGTGGATCATACGTCAACCCAAATACGGTGAGTCCAAAGGATCGAAGTATCAACACCGGACAGGGATCCGAATCGTCCCACCATACACCATCGAGGCGTTTGTTGAGAATACCGCGCCTTATGCGTGGGCGATCAAAGTGGGTCCAACGAGTGACACATCGATCCGAGATGGAAAACGATTGGCGGCGGTTACATTGTGGGATCCGGCTCGAAAGAGCGCCCAAAAAGTTGTTGAGGCCATCGCCAAAGAAACAGTCAAACGGATGAAAAAGATATGATGTCAAGACTCAAATGTTTTGTGTATGGTGTATTGATCATCATGGCGATCATCATCGTGATGATAGGAGAGAAGTATGGCCGACGTCAATAAGAGTGTAGCGATCAACTATAGCGCCTCCACAGAGCAATTGGAACGCGCTCTCAAGAAGATCCCCGGTATCACTGATACTCAAGCCGCCAAAGCCGCTGGAGAGTTGGACAAAAATTTCAAGAAAATGGAGTCTAGCGCGGAAAAGACGTCAAAAAGTGTCTCACAAAAAATGAAAAATGTTGGAAAATCCATGGCGATTGTGGGAGCCGCCGCCGCTGGTGCTGTTGCTGGTGTGGTTGCACTATCGCAAGAGTTTGCGGATTTGACAAATGAGTTGGTGGACGCCTCCACCAAAACTGGGATCGCTGTTGATACATTGGCCGGATTGAGATTGGCCGCCGAGGGAAGTGGATTGGCTTTTGCCAATTTGGAGGGTGGTCTCATCAAGTTTCAAGGCTCGATGGACGCCGCCGCTGGTGGATCCAAAAACCTCCAAGATACATTTGATCAACTCGGTGTCAGTGTCACGGACTCCAATGGTGAGTTGAGAGACGCTGACAGTGTATTCAATGAGACCATCAAATCATTGGGATCATTGGAGAATGAGACACAAAGAAACGCGATGGCGATGGAGTTATTTGGGAGACAAAGTGGACCGGCTCTCATCCAGTCTGGAGCGTTGGACAACCTCGAATCCATGACAGATTTGGCGGTTGAGTTTGGTGTCGCCATTGATGAAAATGGGATCCAAGCCATGGGACAATTTCAGAGAAGTATGGCCGAGTTTGAGACCGTGGGGATGGGTGCTCTCCAAAATGTTATGAACTCCATCGCCGGTCCCAATAGTGTCACCATGGGTCTCCAAGGAGCCTCTCAAGCGGTTGTGTATATGGGATCCATATTTGGGAGCGTATTGGGAGCCATCTCCCAAGGATTTCAAAATGTGATCGGATTGATCAGTGTGGCCAGCATGGCGATGGAGGGCGATGTTGAGGGCGCTCGGATGGCCATGGGTGATCTCCAACGTGAGACCGATGTGGCGGTTGGCAATTTGGGGAATATATTTCAAATCGCGAGTGATGAGTTGGATCGGTTCAATGAGTTAAGTGAAAAATCCACCGGTCCCCAAACAATGAAGAAAACTGGAGACAATACCAAAGGGGCCGGCGATGAGATGGAGCGGTTGAGAAAGGAGACCGAGGAGGCTCTCAAGGCCCAAGAGGAACTCAATCGCGCTACCGATGAGATGATGGACGTCACCGCAGATTTTTCGTCTCAAATTGGTGAGCGTTTTAGGTCCGAGTATGAGAAACAAGAACGCGCCATCATGAGATTGGGTGGAGAGATCAACAATCAAATCCAGTCCCTCGATTATGAGTTGGCGACATTGATCGACCAAGCCAACGCGCGCGAACTCAACGCCGATGAACAAGAGAGACTCATGGCGTTGGTTGATGAGATTGGTTTGTTGGAGGAGTTGGCGGCCGAGAATCGGATGGCCGAGATCATTGAGTTGGCAGCGTTGAGACGAGAAGTCCACGACGAGAGAAAAGAGCAAATCCAAAAGGAAAAAGAGGAGGCTCTCAAGGCCCAAGAGGAAGAAACGAGAGCCTATTTGGACAAAGTGGCCGCGATCTCGGATAGTGGTGAGATGGTGTTGGAGACATTTGGATCACTAGCCGAAACAATCACCAACATCAATCAACGCAAGATCGACACGATGGAGGCCAATGTTGAGAGAGAAACAGCGGCGATCGATCAAATGGTCAAGGATGGTGTGTTGAGTGCAGAGTTGGCGGCGGCTCAAAAAATGAAGATTGAGGAAGAATTTTCTAGCGAACTTCAAGCCATGAAAATGAGAGAGTTTAGAATGAACCAAGCGAGCGCGTTGGGAGACATCGCGTTTGGATTGGCCAAAGCCATCGCCCAAGCGTTTGTACTTCCACCGGGGGCCAGAGGTGCTCAAATCGCTCTTTTGAGTGGATTGGCCGCCGCTCAAACCGCCGCGGTCGTATCCCAACCGGCTCCCAAGTTTGATGTGGGTGGGATGGTTGGTCAATCGGATGGTGGAGCCGATGTGGTCAACGCCAACCTGTTGAGGGGTGAGGCGGTGTTGGATCGTGCAACGGTCAACCGGATTGGTGGAGAGAGAGGAGTCCAAGCGCTCCAAAATGGTGGTGGAATGGGTCAAACTGTGATAATTCAACCATTCAAACACATTGACAGATACAACCGAGCCAAATCCAAACGGATGTCGAGCCGCGTTGGTAGTGGAGGATATTAACATGGCCAATATTACACCAGATTACATCCGAGGATTTTTGATCCCATTCAAATGGACAGCCGATCATTTTTGGAGTCAAGAATCGACACTGACACAAAATGGATCACTCGCCGGGATACCAGTCTCTCAAAACAACTCTCCATTGGTCGTGACTTCCAAGGGGACTCAAGATCGTGACATTGAGATCAAAACCCACCGAGCCGGTCACATTCAAGATGGCGCCGGTTTTGTGTGGAAGTATGATGGCGATCAATCATATTATGGTCATGAGACTCCCAACAAGGTGATGGACGTGAGAACCATCCAAAATGGACAATTACTCACCACCTACACACCACGTCACGCGTTGAGATTGGAGAGTGGTGTTGTGTTGGTAACGGTGGAACAGGTCACCACAACCGAAAATCGGACCAGAATATATCGAATTGATGTGGATGGAACTGTTCAAAATGTCCAAATCTCCAATATCCCCAAATCATCATTGGTGGGGAATAATAGATTCCCAACATTGTGTCAACTTCCAGATGGCTCGGTCAATCTCGCGATGTGGACAGTGGACCCAAATCAAGAGATCGCCAACATTGTGATCTATCAATCCACCGATGATGGAGAGACATGGTCCAAAGTGTCATCCAAGGCGTTGGGGGATGAGTATACATTTGATGTGAGTGGAACATTTGGATCGGGATCGGCTGGTGTTGAACTCTCCAACATCGTCATGGCCTCAAGCCAACACCAAGTCATTCTATTGGCTAGTTACAACCTCCACAACACCAATCCAGCACTGGGGAGTGTGGTCAATCAATATGGGAGCGCCAACAATGGATTGACGTTCAAATATGTTGACCAATCCGAGGAGGCCGATGGGACCCAATTCTATCTCCCAAAGGTGTTGGAGTTTAATGGTGTTTTCATCGTTGGATATATCGCGCGCGTGGATGAGATACGATTCACTCGTCTCTCCAATGTATTTGACTCGATATTTGATACGGTGGATTTGATACCGGCTGACATTTTGAGTGGGGATGTGTGCAACTTCACCGCCAACCGATTGATCGATGGTGATTGGACAATGACCATGGACACCGATGGGAGAATGTACATATATGCCGCCCAAACCGACAAAACGATCATCCATGGAGCATATTCGGATTTGATGGGTGTCAGTGTCGAGGATTATGGTGAGACGTGGAACCTATACGGAGACGAGGCCAATTTTGATGATACAAAGGTTTTGGACTTCCAATCACCAATAATCTCCAACAGTGGTGGATATAAAAATATCATGGCCACATGTGGACAGGGTGAAAATCTCCTTTTTGGCAACTGGGAGAACAATGGAACTCACGCCAACGCCGATGGAGTCCACATCATCACATTGGGTGGATGGTCAACTCAACAATATGGAAAACTCCACCCATATCCAAACGACAATCAATGGGGATGTGATACTCACTCATGGTGTCCATTTGATCTCCCCAATCAAGGATCGATTTGGTCAAAGGTGGGAACCGGATCGGAGTCGTTGGCTGGTGATCATGTCACACTCAACGCAACTGGAGGTAATATCATATACTATCTTCAAGGGATATACGACAAAACAAATGGGGTAACACTTCACACACGAGTTGACAATGTGAGTGGTGGGTCGGTCACTCGTGGCGCGGCCATTGGAGTCCAAATCCAACAACAAACATCAACTCAAACGTATTGGCTGGAGATCATCATTGGGTCCAATCGTATCCACGTTTATGATGTTCATAGTGGATACGGGACACCTATTGGAAGCGCCACCGGTTTGACGTTGGATGGTGGGATCCAAATACTCGCTCACGTTGACAACACCAATGGAGATGTCGATGTGTATTTTGGAGACGCTGGAAGTCCAAGACAATATCAAAGAATCACCGGGACATTAACATTGGACGCCAATAGTACTCAACAAATATACTGGGGGATAAAATCATCCAGTTTGACCACTCGAACCGCCGATTTTCACTTTTTCTCATATGGTGTGGGAGATGATGTTGGAGTGTGGGAGAATAGTGGGATCAACTCCAAACGATACTCGTCTCAAGGATTTGACACCCAAATCAAAGATGGTCTCACCATCTCCACGATTGATGGACCAGCGCGCGAAAATGATACCTATACATTGAGTCCACAATTTGGATCACCAATCCAACGGACTCTCCACATTGTGTCACCATCTCCACGAGTTGGATGGCGCTCGGATAGTGTAGCCGATCCAGACGTCACACGAGTGGACTCACAAACGATCTCATGGTTGATGGATGTTGGATTGGGTAGTGGTGACCGAACTCACACCGAATCTCAAGCGATTGGACTTCACTTGACTGGTGTAAACTTCAAAGAGTTTCAAATCCAATACCACAATGGAGCCTCATGGGTGACTCATGGAACCGTTGACAATACTGTTGGAGGAGGATGGGAGTTTGATCGTGATGGCGCGTCCATCAATTCCACCGAACTCAATGGACCATATCTCCACTTCAATGAGTGTAGTGGATGGACAGTTTTGTTGGTTCCAGAGGAGGGAGAAACAGTGGCGAGACGAGTGGCCTCCAATGGTGATGGGGTGTTGGCTCAATCGACATCCAAACGAGCATATATCACACTGTTGGACGTCCAAACAACCGATCCCACTGATGGGACAGCGTACCTCATTCCATCGAGTGTCACAACCATCCTCAATATCAACGAGTTGAGCGCGTTGAGATTTGTCATCACTACTCAAAAAACGGCCGAGGGCTATTTTGAGATTGGGACGATGGTGGCCGGTCCGTTGGTCATCGCCGGTCCACAATATGGACGAGGGAGAACGATCCAAATCGAGTCCAATGTCATTGAGAATGAGGCCCCAAATGGAACAATATACACCTCATCACGTGGACAGGATGGACGAGTTGTGAGAATCGCGTGGACCGATGGCGTGGACACCAGCGCTCTCAACGCCAACAACGCCGATCCCAATTACTATGAGTTGTACTATAGAGAACCCATCGCGGCAATGGGTAGCGCTCCCACAGCGATGATGGGGATGATCCAATATGTCAAATCCTCTCAAAATGCCATCGTATATCTCCCAAACATCGCCACCGATCCAACTGGGATCGTGACTCTCAACCGATACCACAACCAAATCCTCACCACCATTGGAACCGAGATCCAGATTGATCACGTGATTGGTGATGAGTTGTTGGATGACAACATGGGTGAGGTGTTTAGAGTCTCCACCGTTTTATTGAGAGAGGTGAGATGATGTTGAACTTCCCACCAACACAACTCATGGGATCCACACCGGTCTTTTGTGTCGAGTTTCTATGGGGTGGACGTGTCCATCGTTACGCCACCCACAACATCAATCTCAACTCCAATGGTGGACTCATCCAATACACACCATCCATCATGGAGTTTGATTTTGTGGAGAGCGCCGATTTGACGTCCATTGATGTCGAGGCCAACATTGTGTCCATGGGTCTCATCATGGACGATGTCGATTTATTGGAGCGCTGGAGTCAAGGTGACACCATGGAGGGATTGGACGCGGAGTTTTTCTATGTTCTCATGAGAGATAACATGGTCCAACAATCATTTGAGGATCGTGTTGTGTTGTATCGTGGAACCATTCAAGAGCCTCAACTCGGTGATCCAAATCAATTCCATCAATTTGTATCCATCTCCATCGAGTCTCAACCATACGAGTCCGATCGACTGTTGATGGATCAAAACAAGTATTTTGACAGCCGGTTCAATGATCGTGATCTCAACACCAGTGATGGAAAACCATGGGCGATCGTGTTGGGGAGTCCCGGTGGTGCTATCAAAACCACAGCCGGAGCGATCAAAAATATATTTGCTATCCCAATATACAACACTTCCCTCTATGATTCTCATTATGGTGAGATGATGATCGCCGGTCACCCAGTTGAGGCGACCGAACTGGTGGTCCAAGACGACAATTTTATGGAAGTCACCAAAACCATATCCATCGCCGATGATAGTCGTGGGAATACATACTCATATATACGATTGATTCCAAGCGACAACGTGGCGATCCCCGGCTACAGTGGATCGGGCGATTCTCGTGAGTGGTGGGTATATTTCACCGATGGTGGAGGATTGGCCAATCCTTTTGGAGATGGTGATCTCAAAGGTGCTGGAGATATATGTCGTTGGGCGCTCCAGAGAAGTGGACAACGGATTGATGATGGCGCGTGGGCTAACATCTCTCCAATACTCAATCAATATAACTTCGAGGGATACATCAACGACCCAAAAATGACAGCGTTCGAATGGCTCAATGGGAACATTCTCCCCTTTTTGCCAATCGCCATCCGTATGGGTCCAAAAGGATTGAGACCGGTATTGATCCAGATGTGGGCGCTCACTCACGTGACATCCACAGCGGCCATTACAGTTGATGACGATTCCAACGTCACTCAAGTCTCCCCAATCAACACGATCCGATCCACTTCAGATTTGGTCAATGAGTTGACATTGAGATGGGGAAAACGTGGATTTGATCAATCATACTCGTCAATGATACGGATCACCAACATCGAGTCCGAAGAATACGACGTTGTGAGTGACTATTCCATTTTGAGTATCAACCGATATGGAAAAAAACCAGCGGCCATGGACAGTGATTACATCTATGACCGGGACACCGCGATCAAGGTGGCGATGGATATGGTCCGGTCCAAATGTCTCCCAATCAACACCATCGAGGTGGATGTGGATATGGAGTTGGGATGGCTCCAAGTCGGTGATGTTTTGGATGTCACAGTCCCCAAAATATATCTCACAAATCACAAAATGGTCATCATATCCCGGCGATGGTTGGAGACTCGATGGCGATGGGAGTTGGCGTTCGAGATGAATCCACGACAATGACATTGGGTGTCATAGTGGGTGACCATTGACTCGTTTTGGAGTATACTCAACAGTATGATAGTTTTTCTCGACCGACAACACCATGGAAAACCCAAACGATGGGATGATTGTGGAGCCTCCAATGATGGCGTCCATGAGACGTGGTTGACAGCCCAATATATCCATCATTGTGAGTGGAAGTTGAGAGAGGCCGGGATTGATGTGTGTGTGTTGAGTGATGGATGGTACAGTGATCGACATGATCGTGTAAACAAGTACGCTCAAGGCCATGACAAATCGGTTTATGTGGCGTGTCACATCAACGCCGGTGGTGGAGACTATGGCGCGACATTTTACGACCACCGATCATCGAGTGGACGTGATTTGGCCAAACATATCAACGCTCGACTTCACCAATGGTGTGATCCACTCCACAACAAAACCAAATCCATCGCCGCGAGTCCAAACGATTGGACAAAACACGCTTACAACACCATCAAGGGAGTTGGCGCGCCGGTGGCGGTATGTTTTGAGCCGTTTTTCATTGATTGTGAATCTCACAACGAACTAAAGACCCACCATGGATGTGAGTTGGTTGGACTCTCATTGGCGGTGGGTATCAAATCATTTTTATTGGAGTAAGATCATGTCAATATTGGATCTATCATCAACAAATCAATATCCACTCATTCAACGTGTAGCACTGGACACGTTGGCTCAACAAATTACACTTCCAGAGGCTTGTACAGAGATTAAATTAGTTTGTGCTAGTGCTTTACATTTTGCAAATGTTGGGAATGATGATGACGATTTTGGTGGTGCTATCACTCAATATGGGTCAATCCCAGCCAATCACGAATTAACAATCCCAATGGAGACCGGTCGTCAAGATAATAAAAAATTATTGGTCGGTGTTCAAAGTGGAACAGACAATTTAACATTGATTATCATCAAAAAATAAGGGAGTAAAATCATGGACTGGAAGAAAATCAAAATGGTGGCCGCTATTCTCAAAGCCATCCAGCCAATAGTTTGGGCGCTGGTGGATGACATCATCGAGGCCAAAGACAAGGACAGTGATGGTGGTGAGAAGATCACAAAAGAAGAACGTCAACAAATCATCCTCGACAACCTGTTGGACATCCCAGAGAAAATCGAGCCATTGATTCGCGAGTTGTAAAATGGAACAGGATATCATACATCTCATGATGAATGGCGGCTCAAATGTCGCCTTTGGTATCTTCTTATATTGGCAATACATGGAGCAACGCAAAAGAGCGGATGAACGTGAGGCCAAACAAGAGACGCGTGAAAAGGAGTTGCGAGACCGATATGATAAGGTGATCGCCGATCTCCAAGCGCGTGAGGACGCCATGAGAGTCGAGATCGTCAAGGAGATCAACGATTTGGACAAACGGATGTCGTTGTTGGAGCAAAAACTAGACATCGTCACCAAAGTGGTTGAAGATATAAAAGCGCGATTCCAACGGATAGTATGATATGCCAATATTGAGAGTCCCCGGTGGTTATCAAGTGGAGAATACTCCAACGGTCCATCGAACCAAAAGAGAGGCCATGAGACAACTATTGGCCATCAAAGCAAGCCAAGCCGCCAAGAAGAAGAAAACAGACAAACCATCAACATATTGATCAAAGTGTCGCGTTTTTGTCTAGGATTTTGATCATTTTGATGAGTGATTCGATCTCGTGGATGGTGATATACATGTGATCATCTCCACGACGTTTGACGACTTCCACATTGGTCTCCAGAGCCTCCAAATCCAATGATGATCCAATGGTGGTGTGGACACATAGTTTGTACAACTTGACAAGATCCTCAACATCCTTTTGAGCGGTGTGGGCGTTATGGTGAGACCATCCCAAGAGAGTCCGAAGTTTGGACATTGAGGCGCTGGGTGTTGGTATATTGACCCATACAAGAGATTGAGTGTCCAGTTTTCTCCACGTGATCTTTTGGCCGCTGGTGGATTTGATGTGGTGGTCGAGCCAATACCAGTCAAAATTCACATTGTGAGCGCAAAAAATTCCATATTCCAAAATACGGAATATCTCATCACAGACATCCACCCATTTTGGAGCCATGGACCATCTCTCATCGGTGTATCCATTCACCTCCAGCGCTCGTGGATTGGCTCGCTCCAGATGTTCCGGTTGGATATATGTGTGATATCGGTTGGAGATGGTTTGGCCGCCATCTCGACTCGTCCAAATACAAATCTCAATGATCTCACCCACAGTCCAATCAAAATGGGTGGTCTCAATGTCAACAAAGTGGATGGGATAGTTGGGATTTTTCATTTTGCACCACGTGAGAAGTTTACAAAATGATTTTATCACGTTTTTTGTTGTGTCGGTGATATGGGGACTATTTGGTGTCAGTGAAAATAAATAAATAAAAGTGTACAAATATATTGACACACTGACAAATATCTTTTACATTTAGAGTATGGACAACAAGTCCAAAACCAACAATCAAATCGGAGACATCATGTCATACAAAATCACAATCTATTTTCACGATGGATCAACAAAAACTCATTCTGTAACTTGTAATTGTCCAATTGATTGGGTCGTTGACAATTATGATCACGATTCATTTGACGATTTTACATTTTATCAAATCTAACAATCAAAGGAAACATCATGTCAAACAAAATCATCAATCACATCGCCGGTACTCTCATGGTTGGCGCTGTTCTCATGGCCGGTCCACTTCTCATGGCTCTCATTTGCCACGTTTTTGGAGTGTAAAATGGAAGTTATACATTTAGACGAAGATCGAATTTTTTCTCTCAACATCTCTGGGAAGTTTACATCAACCAAAGAAGATCGACAAAATGAATTGTTGATGGAGATAACTGATGATTGGTTGGAGAAACAGATTCAAACAATCATAAAACATCAAAACATTGTAATTTTTGTGTATCACAAAGAAATTGTCAAAATACATCAATGGGAAAACTTATTTAGCAAGCGTATGGGCCGTTCTCAACTTATAAAGTATCGGATCACATTAAAGGTCCAAACAGTTATCACATGGAGATAAAATGACCACTGGACAACAAATCAAGAAGTATATGGACGAGTTGGGATGGAGTGTCATTGATTTGGCTCGTCAAACCAACATCCATCACATCAAACTCGATGAGATCATCAATGGTGGTGAGGAACCAACATACAATCAAATCATGATCATCGTCAACAAAATCACTCAACACTATCCACTCGAACAACATTGGACCATTTATCAATCCATCGTTGTTCAAACCATTTTCGAGGCTCCAAATGACACAAAATGAACGAAGTTACATCAAACACTATGGCCGCGCCGCCAATCGTCTCCAAAAATCACAACTTGAACAAATCACCATTGATGGAGATGTCATTGGCGAGATTTATGTCAAATGGGACATCGAGATTGGAGATTGGTCATTTGAGGGGAAGTATTTTGTCAATGGTGGATATGATCATCTCCGTTTTGATTCCATGACAGCCGCTGAACAGTGGATCCACTGGAGAAAACTGGAGCACCATCGCCATGACAGTTTTGGAGCCTATTTGGAGTACATCATGAGTGAGTATGATTGGAACAAAACCCAGTTGGCGAGTTATTTGAGAGTTACACGTCAATCAATCCATAATTGGCAAAATGACCAAAGCCTCCCCAGTGTGGACACATTCATCAAGTTGGCTCGACTCATCGCCAAAGTGGACCAAAGCGACATCAACACCATTTTGGTGGACATGTCCGAGTCAATCCATTAAACGAAAAAGAGGAGAGGACGCTGGCCGGCTCCCTCTCCACTTCAACCATTTAACAATCAAGAACAATATTGGAGTAAAATCAACATGTCCGAGTATAGTATAACACTATTTGACAATATACACCAACGGAATGGACAAAAGATCACCATGGATGTGGAGTCTATTTGTCGAGGTCTCACAACACCAGTCCATCGAGCCATTGATGACAAATCACGTCTCTCATTGTGGAGTCCAACCATATTCAATGGAACGCGCTCGACTTCCAACGCTCAAACCATCTCAATGTTGGTGTATGATATGGACGATGGAGACACACCATTTGATGTCTGGAGTCTATTCGCTCAACGTGGTTGGACCACAATCGCTCACACCAGCGCCTCACACTCGCCAACACACCAAAAGTATCGTGTCATCATCCCATTGGCCAAACCACTTCCAAAATCCGATTGGGAGAAGATTTGGCGCGCCTCGTTTGAGTTGTGGATGAACGTGGTTGGATTGGGAGTCCCAGACACCAAAGCGATCAAAGATATGGCTCGTGTCTATTTCCGATATGGATGGACTCGTGACTCCAAAATGGCTCGTCACGATGGCTCCAAACAGTGGCCACAATCACATCCATGTCACCCATCCCAGTATCATCGGAGTGGCTATTGGATCGAGAATCCATTGGAGTTGAAGTATGACCACATCCAACTCCCAAAGCCCAAACCACGTCCACAAATCGACCGATCAAAACCTCAATCGTTGGATAGTGCTATGATGGATCCACAGTTGAGACAACGTGTTGGACTCAACGCCGGTGGCCGTATCGCTGGAGAGTACATCAAATATATTTTGTGTCCATCATGTGGCCGGCGCTCGGTGTTCTATTCGATCAACCCATCACTCCCAAACTCAACAAAATGGCCATCATGTAACCACGTCAACTCATGTGGATGGTGGGGTAAACTGGAGACATTGACATGAAAACATATACATTGGAAAAAATCACACTTCACCACCGAGATTGTGTTGAGGCCATGAGAGAGATGGATGATGATTGTTTTGATTTGGCCATCGTTGATCCACCATATCAATTGGGGAACTCCAACGCCTATCGTGGAGCCGGTAAACTTGCCAAACGAGCGCTCAACCAAGATGACAAGATCCAACGCTGGGACATCGCTCCCAATCAACAGTATTTTGACGAGTTGATGAGAGTCTCCAAAAATCAAATCATTTGGGGTGGAAACTACTTTGATCTCCCTCCCACTCGTTGTGTCATCGCGTGGGATAAATGTCAACCATGGGAGAACTTCAGTCAGTGGGAGATGGCGTGGACATCATATTCCAAACCGGCTCCACTGTTCAAATATGACAACCGAACAGGTGGAAAGATCCATCCAACTCAAAAACCGGTCCGATTGTACGAGTGGATTTTGGAGAGATTCGCCACCAAAGGTGATAAAATACTCGATACCCATTTTGGAAGTGGATCCCATGGGATCGCGTGTCACAATATGGGATATGAGTTGACAGCCTATGAGGTGGATGGTGATTATGTCTCCAGAGCGGTCAATCGAATCCAACGTCATCAAATCCAACTCCAACTCCCATGGTGATATATGATATATGATATACGTATTCCAAAGGACTCATCGAGATGGGGCGAGTGGTTGATGAGAGTCATCGCCAAACGAGACATCACAGTCAAAAACCTAGCCGATGAGGTGGGAGTGTGTACGGTGACCGTTTATGGCTGGTGTCGCCATCCAGACAACCTCAAAATCTCTCGTCTCCAACAAATCGCGGCCGCGGTCATGGATGATGATGATGGACAATTGAGATTTATGATCAAATCAATCGAACTCATAACAACCAAACCAACAATCAAAACATATCAAAATCGGAGTATAGAATAATGACAACAGACAAACAAAAAGAGGCTCGTGAGAGACTTCTGGAGATGGCCAAAACATTGGGGATCCGTATGGTGGATGATGTGGAGTCCACAGTTGATCCAACACTTCCAATGGGAGCCGATGTGGCCACTTGGGACAAACTGACAAAGCCCAAACCCCAATATGATGAACATGGCAACCTCAAAAAACCAGTGATTCCAAAGACATGTCGTATCAACACCAACATCATTTTGGAGAATGATCCAAAATACTCGGATTTGGTCTTTTGGGAACACGCCGATCAAGTTTTGTGGCGTGGATCCATGGTGAGTGACGCGGTGATTGAGGAGATGGCGTTGGATATGGAGATTCGATATCGTTACACCGTTGGGAACAAGTCATTGGAGGGAGCGGTGTTGAGAGTTGCCAACACTCGGATCCATACACCAATCAAAGATTGGTTGGAAAGTCTCCCGGCGTGGGATGGCGTTGGACGTATTGAGAATCTAGCCGAGAAAGTGCTCAATTGTGAGACATTGGATGAGTATCGTCCATTGATCCAACGGATGTCGGCTCTCATGTGGATCGCTTTTGTGGCTCGAATATATGATCCCGGTTGTCACGTTCACACAATGCCAATCATGGTGGGTCCCAAAGGTGTTGGAAAATCCATGTTGATGGAGATCATGGCCGGTGAATACTTCACGCGCGCCGATCTCCCAATTGGCAAAAAAGACGCGTTGGAGAAAATCCATCAAGCGGGGATGTGGGTGTGGGAGTTGGCCGAACTCAAGGATCTCCAAGGAAAGAGCGCCGATGTCGCCAAACAATTCATCACCACGAGTGAGGATTTGTACCGGCCATCGTATGGAAAACTCCCAGTAAAACGAAAGCGCCGAACATGTTTTGTGGGTTCCACCAATAACTATCAATTCATGGATGATGGTCCAGAGCGCCGATTTTGGATTTTCAAGATCCTCAAAAAGATCAATCTCCAGTATCTCCAAACCCATCGAGTCCAAATATGGTGTGAGGCTATCTATTATTACAAACAAGGTGTCAAATGGTGGTTGGATGAGGAATATGAGGAAGTGCTCAAAGACTATCAAACCGCGTACCTAGTCGATGATCCATGGGCTTACAAGGTCAACAAAATCATGATGGATCGTGACGAGGGGACCATTGACACATCCACCAGTGACATCGTTGAGGCGATGGATATTCCACTCCACATCTCCCACACTGGGAACGCCAAACGGATCGCGGCCATCATGGCTCAACTGGGATATGAATCCAAGCGGCGTGGCTCAAGACGAGTATGGAAAAAGTCCAAATAAAAGTTATCCACAGAGTTATCCACAGCCTCCAACGGTCGAACCGCTGGGGGCTTTTGTAGTTATCCACAGAGTTATCCACAGGTGTGGATAAGTTATGATATGTTATGTCCATGAGTCAATCAATCGTCCAACTCGTCAAAATGATGATGAGAGGGATTGAGACCAACACGGTCATCGATCCAATAGCCGCCGCCAATCACTTTGAGACATCTATCGAGTCATTGGATTTGATGTATGTCCATCACAATGGTGTTGGATATGTCTGGGATGGTGATGATGAGGTGATGTTGGTCAACTTCACCAATGATGGAGTGGAGTTTGATGAACACCATGAACATCCCAAAACACTTCGAGTGATTCAATGTGTGTTGAGGACGTTGACATATATGGAGGAGTCCCAAATGATTGAGGATGAGTCCGAGTCCGAGAGTGACGAGTTTATATAAGTTATCCACAGAGTTATCAACAGCCTCCAAAAAGTTATCCACAGAGTTATCAACATGTGTGGATAACTTATTTGTTTTTGATACTTCACGTCTATTTTTGATATATCACGTCTATTTTTGATATATATGGCCACACCCGGTCTAAAATTCACACCAGTTTCACGCCAATATCACACGTATTTCACACCAGTTTCACACGTATTTCACACGTGGCGAAAATCCTACAAACCCCACAGTGTCGAGAGAATAGAATAATATACACTAAAAAACACACTTTTTTTGTTCTAAACTTTTTATACCTATGGGGGTATAGGGGTATATACTCCAGAGCGTTGATTTGTGGAAAATCACCCACTCGATTGATGAAGTATCCTCACAGTGTCGAGATCATCCCAGTTTTGATCACGTGTGAAACTGGTGTGAAAACGTGTGAGAAAACAATGTCGTCATGATGGCGTTGATTGTGTTATGTTGTGGACATGTCGAGACATCAACACACATTTGGAGAGTGGATTCGCTCCCAGTTGGATCCCAATATGGTGACCATCATCAATTTGAGCGATTATAGTGGGATCCACATCCGAAAACTATACCGGATCATCAATGGTGAGAACACGTTGAGATTTGATGATTGGATATGGATCATCGAGTGTATTGGTGACATGACATCTCAATCCATGACAGATTTGGTCATTGATTGTGTCGAGTTTATGAACCAACCAAAATGATGATGTATGATGAGATATAACTTTTGTGATGTGTGTGGATGTGATCCATGTGATTGTCACCCAAATGGAGAGGACGATGGCCCAAAATATATTTATTCCAACCAGCGATCGGAGCGCTCACAATCGAATCGAGAGAGCGATCCCAAAGTTTATGGCGAGATTGGGAATGGACAAAGACCAAGCCACAGCGGTGGCCATACGTTTGGAGTCATTAGGACGATTGGAGGTGAGTGGAGCGCCAATCGACAAACCCAAAGCCGATCGCGGTCTCCCAATCCCGGTGGCTCCATTGGCCGTACTTCAAGCGATACGAGCCATGAAAAAGGACAACACACCACGATCCACAGTGGTCCGAGAAGCGGATGGCGATTCTTATGACAACGCGTTCGAGGCCTCCAGAGCCACACGACGTCCAACACGATCCAACCGATTGAGATCACGAGTCACGAGGGGACGATGAGACCAATATACATCATCGGTCCATATCATGGCGATCAAGAGAAGTGGATCAAACGATTGACCCATCTCACTCGATTGGTCAGTCAATCCGATCGTGGTCATGAGGTGGTTGTAATGTGTCCACATCCAATGATCCACACCAACGCCTATGGTGACAAAATCAAAGCGGTGACACAAACTCTCAACACGCTCATGATGGTGGCCCACTTCGACAAATCCGAGTTGTGGGTGGTGTTGGATGATGATGGCCAATACTCCAGCGGCGTTGATATGGAGGTGGAGATGTGGCGATTGTGGAGAGAACCAGAGTCCATCAATGAGATGAGATATTGTGATTGGGTCCAACATTTGGAGATGTTATGGCAATAGACAAAAAGAAAATGACGTGTAACAAACCACGACCACTGACACGAGGGGAGCCGGGATATGGTGTCAAGAAAATGGTTGTCAAAGGTTGCAAGGATGGAGAGGAGAAGTTGATCAAATTTGGATCGGTTGGCTATCGCCACAACTATAGCGCGCGAGCCAATGAGAATTTTCGCGCTCGGATGAGATGTGACACCGATCCGGCCACCAAACTGGAGGCGCGATATTGGGCTTGTGAGTCGTTGTGGAAACGTCGAAAGGACCGATCAAAATGATGATCAAAATCCACAACTATGGGAAGATCCCAGCCAAAAAGAATCGGATGAGAGTCTATGGAAAACGGATGATCAAAGACAAGACCACGAGAACATTTGAGGCGATGTTGAAAGCGCGAGCCATTGAGATCATGAACGCCATTGGACATCCAATCATCACCGGTCCAGTCAAACTCCATCTCGATGTCACGTTTGGTGATCGTCGTCGTCGTGATCTCCAAAACCTATTTGGATCCGTTTGTGATTCTCTCAATGGTGTTGTCTATGATGACGACCATCAAATCATGAAGTTGTCCGGCTCCAAAGTTTACAAAAGGGGAGAATGGGAATACACTATAACAATCATAACACTCAAGCACAACGAGGGGACGCCATGGCCAGCGGACAACACATGAGACGACCATCACCAGAGATGTCGTCATTTGGTATTTGGATCACATCACTGATGATCAAACACGATATGACTCTCGCCGATATGGATCGCGCGACTGGGATCAGTGATCGAACAATCAGAGCGTGGATCAATGGGGAGAGTTATCCCAAGGTCGTCAACATGTTGGCTATCGCTGAAGTGTTGTCCATCAAAGAAAAATGTTTTTTCGATACGATGTTGATGGAATGTATATCTCATTGTGATGGGTATCTCCAAGCCAAGAAACGAGAGGCGCGACGATGGGAACGTGGACTCATGGATTGGGCTGATGATGTCGAGGGTGTGTGATAACTTTTGGAGAGGGGGACGAGGTGCTGAC
>Ga0208547_1000303_pt1 | contig 28505 bp, 39 predicted proteins | sample DEB08_DNA_5_FD_185501 | JGI IMG/M metagenome (GOLD analysis project Ga0208547, IMG submission 185501) | Aqueous microbial communities from the Delaware River and Bay under freshwater to marine salinity gradient to study organic matter... | ecosystem: Environmental > Aquatic > Marine > Coastal ...
TGCTGCGAATGCAGAAGAAACCTTTGTATCCCACTCTGTCTTTGCAGCAACTGCGGCTTCATAGGTGTATCCATACTCAGTTGCCAAGGGAGTTGCTTCAAGGCTCAGAGATTTGTCCAATGGGTCTGCTCCTGCTGCTGGTTTTGCTGATGGTAGTGCCATATATTATCCTCCTGCAAATACGTTAGGTGAACCACCAGCTACGATTGTGCAGCTAGTAATACCATCACCAACTCGACCACACCCTTTGCCATTTACAAAGACCTTTGATGAACCAGTGGTAATAGGAGCAGCATGAGGTGGACAAGGCGATCCCGGCAGCAAATGAACACTGTTCATATCACCCTGACGAGAGATTGCTCTTCCATTACAAAAGACATTTGGCGAACCCTGTGCTCTTATTGGAGTAGAGCAATGAATGACATCTTGGTCTCCTATTCTTGTGACTGCTGGCATAATACTACTGGTTCCTCCTTACATAACTCTCAACAAAACTTTGAATTGCATCACTGTCATTCAAGATTTCTTGAGTGATTGTGAACTCTTGCTCAATACCAACAAGAGCTGGGCTTGTCCTATCATATGTCACCACTGCTGTAAATGTTTTCTGATACGATGGAGTTCTATCCTGCTCTAATTTATAGAGACTCTTTCCTTCTGGAAAATTTGACATACCCTGTTGCACAATAGGTTCCATGTATATCTGCTTGTCATTTGTTAGACCCCTTGAAGCTTCCTTGTATGCTTCCTTTAGTTCCTCATCTTCAAAGGTGCTTTTGCCCTTATCTACAAGGTAAAAAAGGTCTCTGTATGGATCAAGATACTCACCAGAGAACGTGATTGTCTTTGCAGATACATCAATGGTAATCACCACACTCGGGTCATTCTGAATGGTGCATTGGATATTCGTAATGGTATCACCCGCAGCTTCCGTAAAAGTCACTGTCCCCACGGCAGTGAGATCAGGCTTATGAATGGCACTCAGTTGTGTCTTGTCAATTGTAATTGCCATCAGTTCAAATCAATTCTTGCTGCTTGAATCTTGGTCTTTCCTGTATTGGTAAGGTTACTATCACCAACAACATCAGTCACTAGGTTTCCATTCACATGGGTATTCATGCCCCCCTTGACATTTACATTGTAGTCACCCTCAACCTCCAGAGTATGATTTCCCTTTACAAGCATGGTTGAATCTCCAGAGATGGTCACATTACAGTTTCCGGCAATATACACATTTTTATCTTTGATTACAACCTCATAATCATCTCCAGTAATCACAGTGACTCTATCACCCTTTGCTTGCATCTCTGTATAGGTTCCACTGGAATGATATAGAGAAATTCTTTCATGACATGGAGTATCATCAATCTCCAGAGAGTGCCCATTCTTTGATACCTTTACCTCATTATTTGGATACACTGGTGCATTGGTGTCTGCAATCTGAGGCATATTCCATGCCCCACCACCTGCAATCGGAACATCTTCCTTGTGAGTTGCCTCCTTGGAGATATACGATGTGGAATTTTTATAGTCAATCCGTGCTTGTTTTCCAATATCAGGTAAAATATTTTTTGGAAGCGATTCATTGGGATCAAAGAATCCTTTATTCGGTTCCCAATGAGTGTTTGATACACCATTGACCTTACCAACAATCACATACTCATCAGCACTTACCTGTGTTGCCAGAACCCAATCGCTGACCTCAAGGAATACTCCATTGATAACTGGAGTCCACGGCAGAGAGTTCAATGGAAGGTCAGCAAGAACTTCGCTATGCTTGCCAACAAGTCGAACACGAACTCTTCCAAGTTCCTGTGGGTCATTCGTATCTTCAATTACTCCAATGCAATTCATATTACTCTGACAGAATCCGTGACAATCTTTGAGGTCGTGGTGTAGTTGCCAGTGCTAAGGTTTATTGTATGTATTGATGTTGTGACCAAATACTTTCGAGAGAAAACAAGGTCATTCACCTCTGCATCATCACCAATATAATTCTTGAGTGCTTTTAGGTCAGTTGCCTTTGGAACCTCAAGTGCCACAATTTTACCGGGATTCAAAAAGAGATCTCCTGATACGGTAATCTCATGCGAGAGGGTATCCATGTTTGCAGTATAAGAGTCCAGAACAGGAGCAGAAAGTTTCTCAGCATCACCTGAATTCTTTAGACCACCAAAAGCAAGGCTATTACGATATGAAAAATTTCTTACAATATCAGGCGATTGAGAAAAAGATTTCTTGTTACCCAATGGAGAAAACTCAGGATAATAATTACTCTTCCCTGTCAGATACCTATCATTCGGAACTCGAAAGCAGTTAAACACATTGTCTGTATAGACTCTATTTGATAGATCAAAAGACAAGTTGTGCGAGGCATACGCCCCAGCATTTGCTGCGGATACTCTATTCAGACCCAGAAACGAATTCATGTTCTGAATCGTCAGCATATTCTCTGCATCTGTGCTACGATTTCCCGGCACACCATCAGTAAAGAAGGTCTTCTCATAGTAGGTGTTGTAGAAGTTTCTTTCATCACCAATCATTGAATCATATGACCTTAACTGAATCAGGTCATGCACATTCTGCCAGAGGAAGAATGGTGAAAGATTATTATCGTAGAGTGTGTTGGTAAATTCAAGGGCTTGATCAAGAGGTTTTGTCCACTCAATTACACCAGCATATGCGGTAACTGGATCGCCACGAACAACAATCTTTTGCTTTAGGTCATTTGTGATAATTTTCTCAATCTCCTTTGAGATTGCTCCATTGAAACCGCGAGAGATATTTTTGAGGGATGAAAGATAGGCAACCTCACTTACAGCATCAATGACATAAAGCTGGTAATCACCAGAATTCCCTCTGGAATATTTCGGATACCCAGTGACTCGATAGATGAGTTCTGATTCATATTCATCCTCACCAAAGGGTTTCTGCCTGACATTCAGGATAATTTTCTCATTGCCATTTATCTCAAAGAACTCAAAGAAATTAGACTCATCCTTGATACCAAGTTTGATTGTCACATATGGATTATACAGAGATTCAGTGAGAGTTACTGTCTTGACCATCGTGATGATATCCTTCACATCACCACGATAATTCACCATGAAAATATTCTGAATATCACAAGAACCTGATGCCGTAGATAAATTTTTTGCTACCTTGTTGCTCATTTATTCAGAAGTGATTTGTATTCACGCGCAAACTCACGAACACGATCAGGTCTAAGGACACGAACCTCTCTGGCTTCATCATTCTCTTCTACCAGATGGTCATAGTATGAGGTGAATTCACTGTATGTTCCATTGACACTGAGTGCATCATAAGCACTGAGAACCTCCTTGGACAATTGACGAGAATACCAGACCTGAAAGTATCCTTGGTCCGCGCCCCATTCAGATGTGTTAATCTTGAAGGTTAAAGCCTCTCCAGTGCCATCAAGAAATGAGACTTCCACATTATCCTCGTTGTAAAATTTTGTTATGTTATAGGGACCAACAATCTCTGGTTTTCCCTTGAGATAATATCTATGACCAACAGTGGAAATAGGCAATGTTATTACTAAATATGTTCCATCACCAACAGTTGTCAATTGACCAGCCTGTGTCAATTCGTCTTCTTCAAAAGATATGGTTCCGGTATATCGGTAAGGTGCTCTCTCTGCATCTGTAAAGATTTGATAAGCATACACAGTGTTTTCTTCTTCACTGGTAGAGTATCCAAGGTCATCCAGTGCTGTCTGCCATGCATTCTGTTTTACTGCTGTGTAGTCGCTATCAAAGTCACTGCCAAGTTCATACTGTGAATCAAATTCACTGTCTGCATATCCAATCTTCTCTGGATTATCAAGATATCGAATATGAAATTCCTTATATCCACCAGAGAGTGTAAAAAATGTATTGAAATGACTATCAGTTTTTACAATTAAATCTGGACCTTCTGATGCACCACCCGGTTCTTCTGGTGTGTATTCATACATCTGTGTCTTGTCCACCCAGAGTTGATATCGAGACTGATCCCAATGAACAATCTTGACTGCTGCATAAGTCTCCTGAGATTCGTCAATATCAAAGAGAAGATATAACTGGTCCTTGTAGTCAGGATTATTGATAGGCATACCATCAATCAAATTATACTGACCAGCATCATTTGGGTCTTCCACGGGAGGAAATACCAGAACTGCAAATCTTTCATGAGCATCCTTGATATAGGTATCAAGCTCTTGGTCTCCCTTTGCCCATGCATTGATGCCACCATCTTTTAGGAAGTCATTCAGAATAAAGAATGTCCAGTAAAACTCTGGTGTTCCATAGAGTTGATTTGAGAGTTGGTCAGGTCGAACCTCATTGGGAACACGAACTTTTTTGTATGCAAAGGAGTCGTCTGCAAACGAATCGATGATGTCTACGTATCTCCAGAAATCAGTGGAGATATCAACCACTCCATCACGATTGATATCAATAGGTAGCTTTGGGAATTGCTTAAAGAATGACATTTTATCTTGTTAGAAAATTATTAAAGCGGTCGCCAAATTCAATCAGGTTATCAAACAGAGCATTACCAGTCCCAGCAGAACCAGTATTGGCAATATTCTCTCTTCCGAGATCGTTTAGTGCCTTGACTTCTTCTGTCGCCTTGTTCACCTTCTTATTTACCTCTTTACCGATACGATCAAAATTTCCTCTGGCGCCCTTATTGCGGTCTGGTGAATCTTTACGAAGTTCTTCAATATCGTCGCGTGTCAGGACTCGTATCTCCTGAAAATTCAGAGAAAAATCTGCCTCTAGAGGTTCACCATTTGTTCTCCATGAGTTCACGCTGGAGTTGTATGTGCTTGACATCCCTGTGAGATAGGTCTTATGAATCTTTGGAATATTTGGATTCTCTTTACCCTTGAATAGAAAACGAACCTCAGTTGTGGGAGGAAAATGAAGGCTATTGATAGAACCTTTCACTGGTTGCGCGTAGATTGCTGCCTGAAAGAGTGTATGGATCGCATCAATTACTTGATACTCTTGAGCAGAGGAAGCAATCAACTTAAAATTAAAGGAAAAGGTTCGCATAGAATTAGATTCAAACAAGGTATTCACCCTTGGATTCTGTACTCTCTTGGTTGCGAACTTTGCCACTCCTCCGACATCAACACCAGCAAAACTAGTTCCAGACGCAGCTTCCATTGCTTGCTCAATAATCAAATTCTTAACTCCACCAACAGAAGCCTTGTCTTTTATCTTAGTGGCAATCATTTCTCCTGCTTCTTTCAGGCTTCCAGCAGATGCAACATCAGCGATATCTCCTGCCAAAGCACCAAGGGCACCCAATTCCACTGTTCCGTAATTCCCTTGGTCATTAAATGCAATCCCTCCGGGGCACGGGAAGTAAATTGTGCTAGGTGGCTTGTCTCTTTCGAATTCAATTGTAAACGATATCATGGGACGAGATGCAGCAGTCTCACTCCTCATGGATAGTGGAAAAATAATTCTATTCCCAGCAGGATTATCGACAAAGAATCCATCACCAAGTTCTTCGATCTTCCTCGGGAAAATCGAATCCTTGAGTTCATTCAACTGAGAATTGAAATTATCCCCAACCTTTGTTGCCGTACTTCTGATGAGATTCGTGACCATATAAATTGTATTTATATGACCTATCGTGGAAAGTTCCAGCCTCGAAATCTCGCAAAGTATCGTGGTGATGCCTCTGCTATTACTTATCGTTCTCTCTGGGAACGTCAAGCCTTTCGCTGGCTGGATGATAACCCTGATGTCTTGGAATGGAACAGTGAGGAGGTAGTCATTCCTTATCGATGCAAGACAGACGGTAGACCACATCGATACTTCATGGATCTCTATATCAAGTTCAAGACTGGTCAGGTGTATCTCATTGAAATCAAACCAGAGAAACAGACTCAGCCACCTAAGCAACCCAAGAGACAGTCAAAAAAGTATCTCAAGGAGGTCATGACCTATGCCAAGAATACCTCTAAGTGGGAAGCAGCAACCAGTTACTGTGAGAATCGTGGCTGGATATTTGAAATCTGGACAGAGAAGACTCTCAAGAAACTTGGTATTCGTTTGCTGACATAAATAGAGTAGACATGGCATCTTACCTAGAGAAACTGGAAATCGAAGCATTTCGTAAGGGGATTACTCCAAGAACCAAGCAGTCCTTGGATTGGTTTCGCAAGCGCGTTCAGAACATCAAGAATGTCAACCGCAGAGAACTACTGAAGGATGATGCTCTGATTCAACGTCAGAAAACCGTGGTAGGAAAGATGTTTCTCTATAAGTATGATGCCAAGACCAAGGCAACCCTTCCATACTTTGACCAATACCCACTGATATTCATGGTAGATCGTGCTCCAAAGGGTTTCTATGGCATCAATCTACACTACTTGCCACCAAATGTTCGTGCTGTTTTCTTTGATAAGATTACTGATGTGGCAAATAATAATAAATTTGATGAGACAACAAAGCTAAGAATTTCATATGACATTCTCAAGGGTGTTACCAAGTATAAAGAATTTGCACCCTGCTTTAAACGCTATCTCACATCACAAATGAAGAGCAAACCCATCCTTGTTCCTGCAAGTGAATGGGAGGTTGTTCTCTTTTTACCATTCGACTCCTTCAGTGGAGCATCAAGAAACAAGGTCTGGTCAGACTCAAGAAAAATAATCAAAGGAAGATAATGGGACTCCTCGATAGAATCACAAATACGGTAAATCCATCAACGATTGATGACTTCAAGTCCACTGTTTCAAAACATGCTGGATTCGCCCAGAGTAATCGCTTTAATGTCATTATCACCCCACCCACACAAAGTCTTTTCAATTTGGATTTGCAAAATATTGCATCTCAAGCACTGAGTGGAAACTTCGGATTCAATGACCTGATTAATGACCCGCGTGATGTGGCATTGCTATGTGAATCCTGCTCCTTTCCCGGTAGACGATTGAATACCACTGAGTATGCATCCAATCAAGACTGGTATACTACAAATACCCCTACAGGATACAATACAGAACCTATAACATTCTCTTTTATCCTGACCAATGATTACTACATGAAGAAATTCTTTGAGCGATGGATTGCATCTATCGTTGACCAGAATACGTATCTGGTTGCTCATGATGATACATATAAGACAGATGTGATTATTCAAGCACTGGATCGTAACAATCGCCCCATCTATGGTGTAAAATTGATTGAAGCGTTTCCAACTGAGATTACTGCTGTTCAGCTAGATAATAATGCGACTGACCAGATTACAAAACTGTCAGTCACTATATCATACACTGATTTCAAACCAGAAGGTGCCATTGCAAGCCTGCTTGGTGGAATCAAAAACCAAGTTACCGGATCACTAAGAAGATTGATATAAGTTATGCCACTACCTACACTTGAGACACCGAAATATACCCTCACACTACCATCCACAAAACAGAAGATTGAATATCGCCCCTTCTTGGTGAAGGAGGAGAAAGTTTTGATGATTGCCCAGCAATCTGATGATTCAAACACAATGTTTCGTGCAATGATCGATATCGTTGATGCTTGCACATTCAATAAACTTCTGGTTGATAAGCTATCCAATGTGGACCTTGAATACATCTTTCTGAAACTCCGAGCCAAGTCTGTTGGAGAAACAGTAGAATTGAACATGATTTGTGATGAATGCAAACATGAGAATCCAATCTCTATTAATATCGATGATATCAAGGTGAAATATTCTCGCAAGAAAGTAGAACCAACGATTCAACTCACAGATGACGTTGGTGTTGTCTGCACATATCCTACAGTGAAATCTGTGATGCGAGTCAAGAAGGATGACCCTACTGAGATTATTTCTTGTGCCATTGAGTCAATCTTTGACAAAGAGAACACATACAATCTTGAGGAGGAGAGTCCAGAGGAGATTAACAAGTTCATTGAGACCCTGAACTTTCAGCAGTTGAAAAAGATTCAGGATTTTGTCGATACCGCACCAAAGATTCAACATACAGTGAAATTCCAGTGTTCAAAGTGTAATAGCGAGAATAGCAAGTTGGTTCAGGGAGCAGAAAATTTTTTCGTCTAAGCCTAGCACACGATTCTCTCTCTAATTACTATCGTGTGAATTTTGGGCTGATGCAACATCATAAATACTCGTTGAGTGACCTTGAAAATATGCTTCCTTGGGAGAGGGAAGTATACTGCGCTATGTTGATCAAACACATAGAAGAACAAGAAGAAAAGGACAAAAAAGACTATGGCACTTGACGCTACAATATCCTTACTGGAAAAGCAGAATACAATTCTGGAAAGTATTAGCACCCAACTCCAGAATCAACAGAATGCTGTAAGGGCGTCTAAATTAGCAGACAAGGAGGACGCTGATAAGAATCGTGCATTGATGGAAAGGATTGCATCGTCTCTTGGTGGTGGTAGAGGTGCTGCTCCAGCCGCTGATTCTGGTGGAGGTGAGACCAAGAAGGGTGGGCTTGGTGGATTACTGGCTGGCGCGGTTGAGGTTGTTGGTTCAATTGTAGCGATACTTGGAGCGAAAAGCCCTCTTGGTCTTGCGGTTACAAAATTCAAACAAAGCGGAGTTGCGAAAACATTTGTCAGTATCTTTGAAAAGATTAAAGGATTCTTTGGTAAGGAAGGTGGAGCCAGAAAGGTTCTAGAGAGAATCAAAAAAGCAAAGCCTGTTCTCAAGAAAGGACTCAAGTTTCTTGGAAGAATCTTTGGTAGAGTATTTGCTATCTTCACTGCGATCACTGCATTTTTTGATGCCAAGAAAGCTTTTGATGAGACGGAGGGGGGTTTCTCAGAGAAGTTGGGGGCAGCATTGAAGGAGTTTGGAGCAAGTGTTCTTGGTGCAATCTTTGGATGGATTCCAACACTTGCTGGTCATGTTCTGGAGTTCTTTGGTGCCCCTGAATGGCTTACAGACATGCTCAAAGAGTTTAATCTGAAGGAGGAAATCAAGCTTCTAGTTGATACGCTTTCGCTTATGCTGGAGGATGCCATTATGTTCTTCATGGATGGCTCCTTTACCAAGATGTTCACTGAGGATATCCCAAATTCAATTGGAGAATTCTTTGGCAAACTCAAAGATTGGTTTAATGAAAATGTCATAGCACCAATAAGGGACTTCATTGACAACAACGAGGCAATTCAAACCGCAATTGTTGGATTCAAGGTATTGTGGAATGCAATCAAGGCAGTTCCAACTTTCATTGAGAACTTCATCTTCAATATTGTAAATGCAGTGAAAGGGGTTCTTGCAAATATCGTATCATGGCTGGATGGGATAGTAATTGGAGGTAAGAGAAGTATTGCTGGCAAAGTCCTCAGTAAAGTTGGAGTGGACTTACCGGAGTTTTCTATGGGGGATATTATTCCCGAATCGATTAGGACTTTTGTCAAGGCACCTGATTTGAAGACAAAAGAGATAGACCTAATGGAAGGAGTCGATATGACAAAACTCCAGAACATTCGGGCAGCAAATGCAGCAAATACGGTATCTGGTGTAGCAACACAACCAGTGGTCATCAATCAGATTTCAAACGATAATAGAAGCACTATCTCTGCACCAACTTCAAATACAAGTATTGCTGCCCAGACTGAGGCAGCGGAGAGGCAACCGAGACAAAGACGCAGTGGTGTTGGCAGCAGATAAAAAACCCCACCCCGATTTCTCAGGGCAGGGCATTGTAATGAGAGGTTACAACTACTACGATTGCGCGAGCTTGGCGAAATAACTCAGAGTCTCGTCATCTTTATCACCAGAAGAAGATGCAGCAGGAGCATTCTCCATTGGATCAGGAGCAGACTTAGGTGCAGGAGCATAGTCCATAGGGACATCATCATTCTCATAATCACGCTCCACTTCAGCATCGCCAAGAACTTCATTCAAGCGAGCCTTGAGTTCATTGTATGACTTGTAGTTGGAAGGGTCAAGGAACTCACTCAGAGCATGAGTCTGCTTGTAGATTTCCTCAAGCTTGGCATCATCACCACCCAGAAGGGAACTGCTTTGACCAAACTCAGATTTGTCATAGTTGCGATAACCAGCAACCTGAGCAATCTTGATCTTGAAGTCAGCACCATCCCAGAGGCAGAACGGATTCAGTGGAGTCTCATCCTGATACTTGGGATTTGCAGCATCCATGATCTTGTCCTTGATCTTGGCACCATAGCGATACAAGAAAACCTTGCCTTCATTCTCAGGATTAGCAGGGTCACTCACCACATAGATGTTGGAGACGTGATTCACCTTGCGCTTCCGAGAACGAGCAAGTTCCTTGTCCTCATCCCTTCCACTGTTCCAGAGACGAGTATTCATCTCACTTACAGGGTCAGGTTGATTGTTCAGAGAAGTGCGAGACTTCTCGATATACCACTTACCAGTCGGACCTTGAAATCCATGCTGATAGTAAGTAGTGAACTGTTTGCCATCGGGGTCTGGAAGGAAACGGATGACGGCAAATCCGTTACCAGCCTTGTCAACACCGGGAGACCAAAAACGCTCATCAACGTATTTGTTCTTTTCAGTGTTTCCTTCAGAGGCAGCATTCACTAGGCTCTGGAGGGACGAGGCACGATTCTTTTTCAGTTGTTCGAATGACATATGTTTTATCTGATGTATTATCTGTTTTACTTTTGTTTTACGTATTCCTCACTCAAGGAATACAAATAGTATAGCACACTTAATTATTGAACTCAAGTGCTTGTTTAAGACCCCTCTTGACACGATTCAGGTCCACCCATGACACCAAGAACGGTTGGTAGTTCTCAATCAGGTCAAAGCGAGTGGCATGAATACCAAGAGGGTCACGAAGACGTTTCCTTAAATCCTGAGTGAAGTTGAGAATTGCATTCAGGGCAACTTGAATTTCAATTTCAATTTTCATTATCAAGGGGTCATCACCCTGAAACATCTCATCGAATTTCACTGGAAACTTCTTCACTGAACTCACTGTGTGATACGTGAAAGTATCTAGGAGAGTGTTCAGGGTGTCTAGGTGCTCCTCGTTCATATCACCTATCCAGATTGATGTTCCTTGGTAGACGAAGTTGGCAACATAATATCTGACCAAATCATCTTGCCTCTGAAACTTGCTGGCAATCTTCTCATAGAAGTATCTGTCTTTTCTTGCTTCATAGGTGCTCTGCTTGACTCTGGTCTTGAAGCCATACTTAATGGCATCATAACTCCCTGAAAAGTGTAGCTTGATTGCTTGGTATAATGAATATGCATTGAATCCGTTCACAGTGATTCTGTTGGCAATATCTTCTTACTTCTAAGAAATGCGATCAGATCATCCTCCTGTTTCCGTTCAGTCGAAGTCATCTTCGATCTGCGTTTCGCGATTTGCTTTTTCGTCAATCGCACTGCTCTTGGGTCATTTGGTCCTAGTATCATTATTCCGTAGGATTCAGTTCATTTCTCTTCAGCAACCCAAGTGACCTTTTGGGTGTATGTGATGCCACTGATAGTGATGCTAGTCACTTCTTCGGGAAGGCTCAAAAGGATTTCTGGGTTGTCGTTGGGTTTCGATTTTTCATCCCCATAGACCTGTGCATTATCAGAGACCACTGCATCCCCATAGACCTTTGCATACCCAGAGACTTCTGCATCGCCATAGACCACTGCGTTCCAAGAGACCACTGCATCCCCATAGACCTTTGCATCCTCATAGACCTTTGCATCCCCAGAGACTTCTGCATTACCATAGACCTGAGCATTATGAAAGACCACTGCATTACCAGATACCCTTGCATTGCCACAAATCTCTGCATTATCAGAGACCCATGCATACCCAGAGACCACTGCGTTCCAAGAGACCACTGCATCCCCAGAGACCACTGCGTTCCAAGAGACCACTGCATTATGAGAGACCACTGCATCCCCATAGACCTTTGCATACCCAGAGACCACTGCGTTCCCAGAGACCACTGCATCCCCAGAGACCACTGCATTTCTAAAGACCTTTGCATTCCCAGAGAGCCAGCAATTGCCTTCCTGATCCAAGTTCTTCTCGGACTCAATGAATCCACCAAGCTCACCCCTCTTGACGTTACTGAAATCCTTCAGGGCACGAATGCGCTTCAGATTCTTGTTATTCGGGTGAGTTTCGTTTGTGATTTCGTATTTTCTCATATCAGTAAAGTGTATTGACTGGAGACTCATCCTTGATGCAGTTAAGTTGGACAGACTCGGCATGAAGACGATCCCTGAGATTACCAGAGACGAGCTTGGCTAGATCTTCTGGTTCCACTTCATGGTCCTCACAGACTTGCATTAGTGCCTCCATGTAGGTGAGATTATCTCTCTTGACATGACCAACAACCTCACGAATCAGGCGAGTCTGATTGATTCCAATTTCCATTTCAATGCTGAGTTTCTTTTGAGTCTCTTCTAGGTTTCTCATATGACAGTGTTTAGTGTTACAGTGATTTACGTGATGCCACAACTCGATGAAGGATACAGTGCCCATTGATGCGACCAGTGGCAGTCTTTTTCTTGGTGGTTAACTTGCTGACAATCTTTTCAATTTGCTTTGGAGTCTTACCAGCAACTTGTGGCAGAATCTCCTTGGGTTTACGTAGTGTGATGACATAGCTTGTCTTGGAATCGAAGTTCTGTAGTGTGCATCCCTTGACACCAAACCCATCTGGTCCCTCTGCATGATAGACATTCAGTGTCTTGTAGCGAGTATTGAAGACATAGAGGTGCTGGGAACCGGGAATGGTCACAGGGTTAATGGAATTCAATTTAAATTCGTCATTCTCTGGTGCAAACTTCAGGGACTTGATTTGCTTGTCAGCAGTCTTGACACGCTTCTTTCGAGGCTTACGTGCCTTGACTGGTTTCTTCCATCCCTCAACAGACTGAAACATGGTCTGAAGGGCTTTGATGCGATGCTTCAATGCTGCTTTACCAAGATAGGAAAATCCTTCAACAAGGTCAGGGTCAGACTTATCGTAGGCTTGCCAATACTCATCGTGATACTTCTTGATCCATTCTTGAAGCGGTCGATGATACTCTTTCTCGACATTGATTTCGTTCAATGCCGCAATGATATCAAATTCACGAATCTTGCCAGTAGTCTTCACTGTCCATGAATCAATGAGTGCCTCAAGGTCAGTGATAAGAGACTGGACCTTCTCCCTTGAGCGTTGAGGGATTCTTGCCCTTGCAATCTCGATAGGAGAAAGTCCAGTCTTCTTTGGTGCTGTGGCAGCAACAGGACGAACTGTTCTCAGGAGACGGTCAATCAGCTTCCTAACCTTGCCCTGAACAGGAGCACCTTGTGTTGCCATCCGGGCAAGACTCCCAACAAGAGAACAAACCTCGTTTTGAGGATAGTTCCTAGTCAAGAGGGATGCCTTTGCTGAACCATACCGGGAATCTGATACCATGTATTCGTGAAGCGCATAAAGAAAGTCCGGTTTCTCAAGGTAGTAATTGTAGAAACCGAATGCCTTGGTAAGATACGAGTCAAGATCAGTTGTATTGGAATCCCATACTGGTTCTTCACCAGTGAATGCGGAGTCGGGCGTCTTGATTCGACCGTTGCGAAGGAATGCTTTTGTGCGTTTCATAATATCAGTAACCGGGGAGTCGAGAGGAAGTGTTTCCTGCTACCTCTACATTTTTTTTGTTGTATTTGATGTTGTTCAAATCCAAAACGAATTTTGGTTTTTCAATTTTAACTTTGGGTGGTTTGGTTCCATCAAACCACTCAAGTGACTTGTCCTTTGGATAATTGGCTTTGGTTTGTGTCCACTCCAATTTACCCTCAATCTGTTTGTCATTGATAGTGATGACCTTGCCCTTCTTCAGAAGCTTCTTGGCAGTCTTGTTAAGTGGGTAAATGTAGCGAAACATATACCCCTTGATGCGCTTGATTCCACGCCTGAGCATGAAGTCACTGGTCAACCAGAAGACTCTTTCTTTGCCAAGCTCCTTGGCATTCTCAAGGCATAGAGACTTGGTAGATCTAGGGTGAAGCTTCTCGCCATTGTCCATCATATACACATCGGTCAGATAGCGTTCACCAAAGTAGAAATTAGATGCCTGATAGACATAACCACACTTACCCATGATGCCATCAGCCATTGTGTAGAGAAAGAGGCAATCGGTTTTCTCCTTCATCCATTTCACAGTCAGAGACATCATCTGAGACTCAGAATTCTTGGGCATGTCATCATCCATGCACATCTTTCCGATTTCAAAATAATGACTTGAATCCAGACCATTAAACATTTTGTTGATGGTTGCCTTCGGTTGTGTCCCCCATCCGAGTGTGAGAACACCACGAAGCTTACCATCCAGAAAATACCCAAGGTAGTGCTTGGTAAGTTTGGGAAGAACTGGTGAGTAGTGATGCTCCTGAATGAAATCAATCGCAACTTGGCGAGACAAGATCGATTCACATTTTAAGTTCAACTTCATGCAGATAATAGTAGCAAACTACTCACCAGTTGTCAACCCTACAGATAGGTTCCCATGAGGCTCAGTTCATCCTCAATATCACTTTGAGATGGATAGAAGGTTCCTTCCAGATTCCGGTCATTAGAGACCTTCACAACATCAACACTGGACTTGCTCACTGGACTCGCAACCTTGCGACCACGCTTCTGAGCAGCAAACCCAGATTCCATTGCCTTGAGCATCTTGGGGACACTGTATTGACCACGGGAAACAGATGCATCAGGGACACGTAGTGCAGGCTTGATTTCCTTTGCCTCCATTCCTCGACTCTCTGCTTTCGCAATCAGTTCGCTTCGTTTCACGGTATCCTTACGGATGGACTTCAGTAGTTTGATCAGGTTTTTGTGTTTCATAATTAGAGTTTGAAAAATTTGTGGTTACCCAACACCTTGACGGGAGTCTTGCCCTTGCTCCAGTAAGGCTTAACACGATGAGTGTGATAGTGGTTTGCAAAACCAACAAAGGAACGGTCAAGGTTCATGATGTTCTTGGCGAGCATCTTGGCATACTTTGCTTGGGGGAGATTCAAGAGGCGCCCAAGCTTTCCCTTCTGGGGATCATTGGGATTCCAGCAGGAGAACTGCCACTTCTGAGTGCAAACCTTGTCGGCACTGATCTTGCGCTCAATCGCTCTTTGAGAGATGACACAAGCGACGGCATACATACCGGATTCACCCTCTCCACGGGCTTCAGCAAGAATGGTGATTGCCACCGTCTCTTCAGGAGTGAAGGCATGGGATTGAAAGACTGGGAAGCACATGATAAGAGTAAGAAGAAGTTTTTTCATGTTTCGCATTACAGTAAAAGAGTAATCTACTTTTGGATTCCTGTCAAGCCTCCATCGCTTCATAGCGATGAAAGATTTCACGAGCAGCAGCCCACGCTTCGTCGTAGTTTGAGAAAGTCGCGAACAGAAGCCCAGTGACAAGGTTGAAGACGAGGAACGAGTCCCCTTCTTGTTCGATCTCCGCATAGGGAGAAATTGAAGTGTTGAAGTAAGTTATCGTATGCTTAACCATGAGAACATACTAGACTATCCCATGAATCCTGTCAACCCCCTAGAGCACTTTTTTTAAACTTTTTTTACGTTATCGTTAAAGGTGTTGGTAATCAACGACTTACGAAAGAAGAAAACTCTCCCTCATGGCGAAAAGCAGCAAAAACCATGAGGGAGAGTGTGTGGGTTTAGGTCAGATCACCGTGACGGGAGTATTTCTATTAACCCACTCTTTATATCCCAACTCTTCAAGAGTCAGAACCTTACCGGAGCTAATCGCATCCTCATCGACGTTTCGCCTTTGCGGAATCATCACGATATCAAATTTGAATTGTGGGAATTCAACTTTTTGATTTTCCTTCTTCTTAAAGAAGCTCTTATTGTTATTCTTGAGACAAACATTGTCGGTTTTCTGAAGTGATTCAAGACTATCCATGAATCCCTTGAGTTCACGCATGTAATCGTCCTGAGACTTTGACTGGACTTGACTCGCAAACAACCCAACCTTGAATGTGGCATTGCCATTATCATTAAACTGTTTCTTTGCTTTGTTGATTAGCCGTGGAGCTTGCATAACACCTTGAAAGGACAGTGTTAGGTAATCTTGACTGTTCATTGCATTTGCAACATAAGCAGCAGTGGTTTTTCTGAACATACCAGAATCATCTTTGGTAACCTGATATAAGGAACCAGATTTAGACTGCCTAACAAAAGACTTCACCGTTGATGTGACAACACCGGAGTCTTTTTCCCGACCGCACATCTTATCATAAACGTAGTTTTCTGCCGCGGAGAAAAGAGCATCATCCCGTTCCTTTCTGTCCTTTTTGTTCTTGAATCTGTCTTCGATAACCTTCCACTTACCCTTGGCATGAAGAGACAACAATCTGTCAACATCTGATTGCATATCGTTTGGCTTAGTTGGTAGTTGGGGGTGGCGATCATTTGCTTCATATGCCGCTTCTTCGATCTCCTCCTCACTCAGTGCATTCCCATCTGTTCTGGTGACATATGCCACAAGCCAAGATGCATTTAGCTTCTTTGCAGCCTCCCTTCGATGCCGCCCCTCTACAATGTAGTCTTTGCCATTGACACTAGCAGCAATGATTGGTGTTGAACCAACTTCATAAACAAACCCCTTCTTCCCCGACAAGCTCGCCGTCAGCTTTTTGACTGCAATGGGTTCAACAACTCGACCACCAAGGTCTTCATTACCAAGCGAAACTTCTTCGAGTTTATTAAGGGCAGCATAGTCAAGAACATCCCATCTTTCGACTTTCAGACGTGTGCCGCGATCTGCGAGTTCAGAATTCACGGCATCTGTATAATGTTTGTTATTATGAGCAGTCTTTGCAGCGTGGATACTTTCTTTACTTATGTTTTTTGTGTTTCTCATATGTTAGTTTTGGGTTATGGCTTCACGTTTCTCGCGAGCCGTTATGTGGTTTGTCTGTCAGAAACACTTGTTTCTAACGACAGAAAAGAGTCTATCACAGTTAATTTTTGAAGTCAACACCCTCATGGTGAAGGTAAAGAAAACTCCCGCCCTTGGTAACACCAAAAACCAAGGGCGGGAGAACATGACACAACATTAACAACCAACAGACGAATTAACCAAAGAATTTGTCAAAGTGGTCTTGGTGCATATCCACTGCCTTCACTCCATCAAGGTAGTTATTGATGTGGCGACTAGTGGTCCGAGAGTAATTCGGAAATTGCTTGGTCAACTTCTGGTTGGGAGGCGAACCAACCGCCAGCAGTGAGTTTCTTCCAGAAATTAAGGGCTTCATTCTTGGTCATCTCAATGACTTCGCCCCATTCATTCTGGTATTCATCACAGGTGTATTCAGTCTTGACTGTGACAGTCCCGTTCTCATGAACATTGAAGGAGTATCCAAGCAGTTGGGCTTCATCCTGATGCTCAGTATTGGTGAGGTAGTAGTGCTTTCTCATTACGGAAATCATACTAGACCATTTCTGGATTCCCGTCAACCCCTAAAAGCACTTTTTTTGAACTTTTTTTACCCTAGAAACTACCGTTTTTAACGATAAAGTGGACGGATTTCAGGATTTCTTCAAATTTATCCAAAAAAACCATGTTTGGACCGTCCGAAGGGGCATTGTCAGGGTCAGGATGAACTTCAAAAAAGAAGTCAGTCACCCCAACTGCTGCTGCTGCCCTTGCCATTCCCGGTGCATACTCACGATTCCCTGAACTAGTGGTTCCATTGCCACCCGGTCTCTGAACACTGTGAGTTGCATCAAAGACGATTGGGCAATCGTAGTTCTGGAGCATGTATTGAATACCAGCATAATCCACCACCAGATTGTTGTATCCAAACGAGGAACCTCTTTCGGTAATCCAAACCTCCTTTGCAATCTTTGTCTTGGTCAGGATACCGCGAACATCTTGCGGTGAGAGGAATTGCCCCTTCTTGATGTTCACGATCTTCTGACTCCATGATGCCTCAACAATCAGGTCAGTCTGTCGGCAAAGGAAAGCAGGAATCTGAATTGCATCTACCACAGAACGCGCTACCATACGAGACTCTTCAATATTATGAACATCAGTGAGTATCTTGACACCAAGTTCTTTTTTGATTTCACCAAAGTCACTCAGAGTCTTATTGATACCAACTCCCCTTGGTGAATCAAGACTGGTTCTGTTTGCCTTGTCATAGCTTGCCTTGAAGAAGTAATCGCAATCAAACTTTTCGCATATGCGTTTGCACTCCTCTGCAATCTCAAGACTCATCTCCAGAGTCTCATGCTGACATGGACCGGCAATGACTCGCATCAAGATACAATTCCCTGAAGGTGCTTACGAAACTGCTGAATCTTCTCCTTGCGATCTGCCCAATAGATGTAAGGCTTCGTGGGATTCTTTTCAAGATTCGCCAAGAGTGGCAGTATTGCCTTATGGAGTTTCTCAAGTTTCTCTTTAGTCTCTTGAAGTTCATCAGCAGTCTGGGATGCGCTTTGGACTATATCCAATTCATCCTCATCCATTGCCGTGAAACCGAAATCAAAAAAGTCTTTGTCTGACATATTACGCTACCTTTTCTACTTTAATATCATCATGGTGAAGGAAGATCGACTTCCCTTTGGATTTGAATTTATGAGTTATCTTGGCAAACGTATGAACCCAACTTTTCAACATCTTCTGCCTTGGGTTCGAACCATCAATCTTACCCTTTGAATCTGATTCAACTGTCCCGTGAGTCAGAGAATCAAAACCCCAAAGGTGAAGTTCAGTGTAATTCTCTTCAGCATGTCCTAGAAGGTAGATGATTCCATCGTGCCCAGAGTTTCTTGTTCGAACCGAATCAGGAATCCATCGTAAGGTCGATTTATCAATCAATCCTTTTATCACCAAAGGTTTCACCATTGCTTCATATTTGATTCTTGCAATGAGAGGATCTTGAAGTTTGGTGTTATGATTCTGCATGTGCCTAAGAGGTCTCTTGTCATGTATGAATACACCCTTGTGCTTTATACCCTCTGTCCCAAAGTTGCAACCATACACATCACCAACAGGCTCATTCCGAAAGAACTTCTTGGAAGGACCATTACCAATCAAATGTGCGATTCTTTTTTCTGGCATAAATAAAGAAGTATTTATTATGTATATAGTGATGTCATGACTACACTAACAATACAAACGAAAGCAAAGTAATATGGAAACTGTAATTCAATTCTTGACTGAAAAGGGGTGGTTTGAATATGTCACCGCTGCCGTCACGATTGCTTCCGTTATCGCCAGTGTCACACCTACACCAAAGGAAGGCACTATCTGGGCAAAGGTCTACAAGGGTATTGACTGGTTGGCGATTAACGTAGGTAAAGCCAAGGAAACCGGAGTAAAGCCCGTTGAGGCTCCTGCTCCAAAGGAAAAGAAGAAGAAGGGTTGATTACTTCTTCTTAGGGGATAATTCCGCACTGCTTTTAGTGGTGCGGAATTTTTCATATTCTTGCTGATACACCGGAAACAGTAGATTCTCAATTGCCCTAACAATTGCCTCTTCTTTCTGGTCATCATCAATCATGTATGTAATACCGCTCATATCAAAAGCAGCATGAACGCATTCATGCATCAGAGTATCAAATGCTTGTTCATCAGTCAGAGTATTGCGAATCTTAATTACCTTGTCTTCCAACTCATACAAACCATACTCACTTATCTTGCAGTATTTGATTTGAAAATCGACACCAGCAACAGATATTGATGATGGTCGGTATTTCACTTGTTGTAAACCTTCCGCTCAAGTTGGCGAAAGCGTTTATCAGAATGCCAGATTTCATCGGTCTGTGCTTGGTAGATTCCCTCCACTGTCTGAACCTTTGTCCCCGCCTTCAGACTGAGAGTAGAGGGCTGGTATAGATTGAGGTTTCGAATTTCTGGCGAGGGTGATTTGCATCCAACAACAGCGATTGGAATCAGTAGTATCAGTAGTTTCTTCATATCTCAAAGAATTGATTTGTATAAATAGAATTGACCTTCACGGTGCGCTAACACCCAAGGTCTCTAACATTAACAGTTTAACGAAAGAATGTCAGCATGTCTAACGAATGTATTTATCTCGCTTCAGACGAAACCATTTTCCTCTTCACACAAAATTTCGACGCATCATCAATAGATTGGGACGATACTTCTTGTTTCTCCGACGAGAAGAAATGTTGGGGATTTGATCGTCTTGGCATAAAACACACTGAGGAATCCAAGATGAAAATGAGTGAATCGAGCAAAGGTAAGAAACTCGGTCCACAATCAGAAGAACACAAGAGAAAGCGAAGTGAGGTGTTGAAAGGCAGGATACTCTCTGAGGAAACAAAAGAGAAGATTAGAAAAACACTTAAAGGTAAACCCCAACCCGCTGTTTCGGAGACATTAAAGAGAAAGAGATGGTTCCATAATGAAACAACTGGAGAGGTAATAAGGATTGACAAAAACTCTAATCCTCCTTCTGGATTTTTTCCGGGGAGGGGACCACTTCATTGGAAGCATAAAGATCGGTCAAATACTTGAACTGCTCCTTTTCCTTTAGAAGTTGGTCGCGCAGGAGGTCAGCACGATCGGCATCATTGCTGCTACCAGAAGAACGGTATTTTTCAATTTCATTAATGAGTCCTTTCTCTCTTTCTCTGTGGTCATCGATTAGGTCACGATAAAATGCCTTGTTCTTGAACGCAAGGTAGAGTTCAAGCGATTTTAAGACTGATTTGATAAGTCCGAATATCATATGGTTTTATTTAGTTAGACCCCAAGCGTAAACCCTGTTGTCGTGAATCTCTACTCTTTCTGCCCCGGTAACTGGAGTCTTGTCTGATAAGACAAAAGAGTCATACTTGTATGGGTCGTAGAATACTCTTCTGCCCAGATAGCGAAGGCATTCCATATCGATGTCTTCTTTCAATTCACCACGAACATATGCATGGACATTCTTACGCTTCTCCTGAAGAACCCTTTCCCTGCCTCTTTGTGAGACAATGAATTTTGCTCCTTCGATTATCACTGAATCGCAATGACGAATCACCTTTCCCTTATGCCTCACTGAGAGACATTTCTTGTGGAGGTTATAGTAGACATCGACCTTCATCGTATGGTTTTATTTATCCTATCCACGGCTCCACCTATAGCATAAAGAACACTATCGAATCCACCTGTCCCAAGCCCACCAAGAGTAGCTTGATTCCAAGGTTGCGGAAAGTTAACACCAATCCCACCATGTTCATAGAACTTTTCAATCTTAGCATCTGTATCATCAATCAGAATGGTCTGAGGATTGGCACAAAAATACTTTTCCTTTGTGAAGATTCGTTTCACCTTGGGAAAGTAACGGTCAAGCCACATACTCTTTCCAACAATGCAAAGGGGATTTCTTGATGGTGCAGTGCAGAATGCCATGTTCTCAATACCCACAAGATTCTCACAGTGCTCAATGAGTTCATCTGCCCATTCAAACTTATCGAGTCCATCCCAGAACTCTACGTTATCAGTGACCTTCCAGAATTCATCTGGAGTAATACCCCATGCCTCTTCGATCTGGTATCCAGTGAATCCCTTCTCATAGGGATTCTCTCTATTGTGTGCCTTGCAGATTCCACCAACGAAATCAGCAACCACACCATCCATGTCAATGAGTATTTTCGCTTTGTTTTTCATAAATCAGTTAAACATAAAGTGTTCCCATTCATCTCGGCAATCAATGCCAAGCCTTTGTAGTCTAAAGTTCAAATCCACTAGTGTTCTGGCACGAACCTCTTTACCCAGAGCATTCATGAAGGGATACTTGTGCCCCTTGTCCCGATTGCATCGTTTACATGCCAGAACCAAATTAAAGTCATCATTTGAACCACCCTTGCACTTTGGATATGCATGGTCCTTTGTTGCCTGATCAAAGGGAATCTTCTTCAGGCAATACTGACAGACTGCATCATACAAGACATAGAGTTGCTTTCTTGTCGGCTGAGTGTTCTTCTTGAACTGAGGCATCTTGCTGTATGAAGGTATCAGAAGAATTGTGGGGACATACCAATTGTGCCGTACGGAACTCATGTAGGGTTGGTCATCATGCATATTCAGAGAATGATTCCAGTCATCCCACTGGAGTGCATTGAAATCTTTATCCATACCTTTGCCACTAAACTTCATCATATGCCGTATCACATTTCGTGCTGTAAAGAATCCTATTGGTGCATAGGTTGAATTCAGAACAAGGGTTGTCTTTCGATGTGGTTCAACTTTCACAAATTATGTATGAAAGATGCGAACAGAAAAAGGATAAAGACAATACCAAGAATGTCATCAATGTCTCTCGTTTCTTCTTGTGTGTGCTTGTTTTTCATTTTTTGATTGATGCAAGAACCAATCCAATGTTTGCCATAGCATAAGACATCCAGACTATAGACCAAGGATAGTTCTTCTTTATGAGATAATATATTCCTGTTAATGCATACACAACAGCGACCGATCCGGGGAGGTAAATTGTAAACAGTTTATCAGTCATAAAGTATATGGTACACCTGACTGGGTTCGAACCAGTGACCGACTGCTTAGAAGGCAGTTGCTCTATCCAACTGAGCTACAGGTGCTTTGTTTATTCTATTATAGTGGATTTAATTTTTGAAATCAAGAGATGATTTCCTTGAGAACCCTACCATCCTTAATGATTTCAATTGGACGGTTACCAGAGGTCATGAGCCGCTTCTCGGGATTGATACCCATAAGGTGATACAGAGTTGCTCCGTAATCAGCAGGGGTAACTAGATCTTCCTCTGGTTCGCTGCCAGTCATATCAGGTTTGCCATAGACAAATCCTCTCTTGACTCCACCACCAGCAAGTGCAATTCCAAAAAGCTTTGCCCAATGGTCACGACCAGCAGTTCGATTAATCTTTGGGGTGCGACCAAATTCAGAAGTCACGACCACCAGAGTTTCATCAAGCATACCCCGTTCATCAAGGTCGCGAATCAGTGCAGCATATGCTTTATCGAATTCAGGTTGCCATCTTGTGATTCCAGCCTCAATGCCATCGTGCATATCCCAACTCCCAAAGGTAACAGTGACATACCTTACTCCAGCTTCGACCAGACGACGAGAAAGAAGGAAACGAGAACCAGCAGCACCAGTTCCATAATTCTCTCGGGTCTTTGAATTTTCTGTCTTGAGGTCGAATGCTGCTCTTGCAGTTTCACTTGAAATCAGGTCATATGCCTGAGAGTAGAACTTGTCAACACCACTCAGGACATCTGCCTTTTCTAGATTTGAAAAGTGATTGTCCACAATCGAGCGCATTGACCTGCGCTTGGCAAATCGATTGGTATCTACACCAGATGGTAGCCCAAGGTCTCTTACCTGAAAGTCACCAGATTCTGGATTTGAACCAAGCCCAAAGGGACCAAATGCAGTTGAGAGATAACCAGATCCACCATAATCATTTGCCTTGTTCGGAATTGCCACATATGGTGGAATGTTGTTTCTTCCACCCAATTCATGTGCAACCACTGAACCAATACTAGGATATATGAGTGCTGGAGATGGGCGATATCCAGTCATCATGTTGTGCGTTCCTCTTTCATGTGCTGCTTCACCATGAGACATTGATTGAATCACGGTAATCTTGTCAGCAATCTTTGCAGTCTCACTTAGATTCTGTGAGAGTCTCAATCCAGCGACATTGGTATTCACTACACCCAAGGGACCACGATATTCAAGTGGAGCATCAGGAATTGGAATCCAGCTTTCCTGATGTGCCATGCCACCGGGAAGGAATATCTGAATCACACTCTTGGCACGAACCTTGAGATTTGACTCTGCTTGTGCCTTGAGAATAGATCCCATTGAGAGACCCATCACAGAACCATTAAAAAGAAACGATCTTCTATTCATCATAGTATTAGGCGATAATGCCTTTCTGGACTTCTCCATGAACATCAGTCAGACGAAAGTCTCGACCATTGTAGCGATAAGTGAATTCCTTGAAGTCAAACCCAAGAAGTGTAAGGACTGTGGCATGAAGGTCGTGGACATGGCATGGATTTTCAACTGCCTTGTATCCAAGTTCATCAGTTGCTCCATATGCAGTCCCACCCTTGACACCACCACCGATCAGGGCAGTGGAGAATCCAGTGTGTTGATGAGCACGACCAAAATAACCATTACGACCAGCACCATCACGATGAGGTGTTCTTCCAAATTCACCACCAAGAATGATAAGAGTATCATGGAGCATTCCACGTTGCTTGAGGTCATCAATCAATGCAGTCAAGGGACCATCGATACCCTTCGCTCTTACTGTCAATGAAGTAAAGAGATTGTCATGCATATCCCAACCTCCGTTCCATGCCTGCACAAAACGAACACCACGTTCAAGAAGTCTCCGGGCGATAAGAAACTGCTTGCCTGTATCTGTGTTTCCATAAGTATCCCTTACTTTCTTTTCTTCCTTACTTACATCAAATGCCTCTGTTGCTTCAATTTGCATATTGTATGCAATCTCGTATGACTTGATTCTGTTCTCCAATTCAATATCTTTACCATTCAACTGCGAGTGTATGGTATTCATCTTAGCAAGGAGATCAAGTTTTCTTCTCTGTTCCTGAAGTGTTCCGTTTGTCTTGATGTTGGCAATCATTTGATTCACATCACGCAAACGAGTATCGATTGGAGTTCCCTGATAGAGACCGGGAAGAAAGGCAGACTGCATACTCTCTGTATATCTCTGAGCACCACCGGGAGCAAGAGAAACAAAACCGGGGAGATTATCATTTGCCAAACCAAGACCATAGGATACCCATGAACCAAAGGAAGGGCGAGGTAATGAAATCTGCCCAGTGTTGAACATGCGAACACCAACATCATGCGCAGGAACATCTGTCATCATTGAACGAACGACACAGATATCATCAGCATGTTTTTGCAATTGAGGAAAGCAAGAAGACATCAAGAGACCAGACTGACCACAAGGAGTAAACTCAAAATCAGTGGCATGACCAAGACGATTGCCGTTGATCTTTTTGCCATCAAACTTTTCGAGTTCTGGTTTGTAATCCCACATATCCAGATGTGTTGATGCACCTTGTAGGAAGATGTGTAGAATTCTCTTTGCTTTTCCTTGAGGTGCAACTGCCTGTGCGTTCTCATTGAACATTGTGCTTGCAGCGATCGCACCAAGACCCATACCTGTTGAACGCAGAAATTCTCTACGGGAGGATGGAAGTGGTTTGATATTAGAGCATGTATTCATATTAGTTAATATACATCGTCTCGTTTGACATCACCATGACATGAATGAATTGTTCAAATGGAGAGTATGTATCTTGTGGGGTTGATTGAATGAACTTGATTGCAAGCTTGGTTTCCATATCGGTTGGATTCCTTTGCAGGAGCAATTGATAGATTGCTTGTATCTTTCCCGGTTCATCGATTACCTTATCGAATCTGCTTGCGATTTCTTTTACTTTCACCATCATCATCGAATTATTTAACATGAACAAAGACTGCTGTGGGACGGATGACCGAAATCTCTTTCCTGTTGGGAGGTTTGGATCAGCCATATCGAAATTGGATAGAATCTCTGGAAGACGACGACGATCAATCTCACCAAAGATAGAACGAGCATTGGGGTATGGTGAATTAAACAGTTTGACTGGTCCTCCATGTGCCTTTTCAAAATTACCACCATTGGCAAAGAAGAAGAGAGAATCACGAATACCTTCAAACTCAAGGCGTCGAATATTCTGACGGTGCAAGAAGATGTTACCGGGGTCTTTGAGTTCCATCTTTCCATCTGCCTTACTTGATTGACGATATGTGCGACTTGTGACAATCAGACGATGCAACCTCTTGATGCTCCAGTTATTCTCCCTCAGATAATTTGAAAGGAATTCAAGTAGTTCTGGATGACTTGGGTCTTCTGCCTGAATCCCAAAGTCATCTGGTGTATCCACAAAACCACGACCAAAGTGGTGCATCCAAATTCGATTTACAAAGGAACGTGTGGAGAGTGGATGTTCAATAATTGAATTTGCAAGTTCAAGTCTACCTGAAGTCTTGTCAGGATACTTTCCTCCATCTGGATCAAGGTATTCAATGAAAGAACGTGGAGCAGGATCACCAAGTTTTCTTGCATTTCCCAAAAGGAAGATACGAGAAGTCACTGGTCGATTCTCTGTAATCACCATACTACGTGGAGGCGTCACACTGCTTGCCCACTCATGGTCAATGAGTTTGGCGGTAACACGTTGAAGACCTCTTTCATACTGAGTCCTCTCACGGTTGTTTAGAATCCTCCAGAAATTCTCAATATCACCAAGGTCACACGGACCTTTATCCTTGAATAGAATCTTATCAGCCTTCTTTTGAAGAGACGATAATGGCTTCTTATTGATCTTCTTTTCATAAGTTTCGTAGAAGAGTCTACCATACCATGCTGCAACCTGAACAGGAGTCTCTGCCTTTGCAAGACGAAGACCTCTCAGGATAATCTCATTAACCTTACGAATCTCTTTTTCTGATTTCTTTACTGATTTGCTTACTTTTACTAGTTGGTAAACTTTCCAGAAATCATCTTTGCTGTTCATTTCACGATTCCAGTTAGACATCATCCTACCAACAAGACCAGTCACCTTATCAACCTTATTAGTTCTGGAATACTGCCCCTTGGCTTCATTCGGTACCTCATTGTAATAGTTGTGTGTATGGACGATATACTGAATAGAACCTTTGCGGAAATGGTCATACCATCTTGAATACTCCTTACGTTTATACACTTGGATATCAGAAGCCAACTTTTTCTTCTTGGTGATATACTCATTAAATCCATTTGAACCAGTTGTGTCTTCTGCCATTGGAAGCTCAAATTCATTCGGTTCACGCACTGAACGAAAGATTCCATGTAGTGCATAGTAATCCTTCTGACTGATTGGATCGAACTTGTGGTCATGACACCTCGCACAAGTAACAGTCAATGAAAGGAATCCCTTGGTGATGACATCGATGCGATCATCAATCACATCATTTGCATTATTGTCACGACGACCAATAGTGATGAACCCAAGCCCTCCTGTATCTGGGTTTGGAAGAAGGTCGCCAGCAATCTGTTCCTGAATGAATCGATTGTAAGGCTTGTCTTCATGAAAGGAATCAATCACATAATCACGATATGACCATGCATAAACATAACGAGGATCGTCACGACGATTATTGGCACCACCCTTGTAATCACTATAGCGAGCAACATCCAGCCAGTGTCTTGCCCATCTCTCTGCATATGCTCTGGATGAGAGAATCTCGTCTACGATTTTGTAATAGTTCTTTCCACCATTTTCAAATTCAGAAACCTGAAGTGGTGTAGGTGGTAATCCAGTCATATCAAAGTAGAGACGACGAATCAATTCTCTCTTTGGTGCTTCAGGTGAAAAGAGTGCCCCACGTTTCTTGAGACCCTCGGCAATGAAGTTGTCAATAGGATTCTCTTGTTTGAAATTTGGAACTGATGGAGTATATGCCTTCTGGAATGCCCAATGAGATTCCACCTCTTTACCCCAGCGAGAACCTGATGCAGTGAAATTGGTGGGAAGCTTGGCACCATTCTTGATCCATGAAGCAAGGATGTTTCGATTTACTTCTCCAAGGTCTCTCTTTGGTGGCATATCACCAGAGACAATGGCGTTAAGCAGGACGTTGTCTTTGAGTGCTTTCTGAATGCCTTCCTTGGAGTCCAGTAATGTATCACCTTTGACTCTCTTTGCCTTGGATGAATGACACTCATAGCAGTTATTTGCGATAAGTGGACGAATTGCATTCTCAAAATCATCTGCACCAAAGACGAAACAAGCGGACAAGAATAGTATTGATAATACAAGTTTCATATACTATATTTATATAAGCTTATTCTGTGAGCATTCGTCCTATGATTTGTTCTTTGTTGATGAAATAGTAATCGCTTATCTTACCGTTATCACCAAAGATAAGGTATTGATCGGGTTTCATCTCAAAGGTGAAATCCGTGGGATAGTATAAGATATCTATGACTCCTTTACCATCTACTAGAATTACTGAATTTGAAATTGAAATTGTGGCAGGGTATCGGGCAATGACTCTCTTGATGACACGAACCATATCGCCATCCTCCACTATATCAGCAACAACAATATCACCAACATAGTAGTTGGGGCAATCCTTGCGAATCCATATGGGTTCCCCTGACTTCAATGTTGGTTCCATACTCTTCCCAGATACCACAATGAAAGCAAAAAAGTGCTGGGAGAGATACCCCAGCACTGTTGTGATACCCAAGAGGGCAATGAGAAACCAGAATCTTACTCCATGCTTTCTCGACATTTTCTTTTGTCCAGTTGACGCCTTGCTTTTTTCGTATTCTTCTTGTATGCCTTCTCCTGACTGCGAGAAGTTGAAAAGGGAAGACCCTTTGATTTTGCTACTTCATCTTTCATTGTTCTATTTATTCTTTCGTATTGTAATGACGATGGTGCCAACGATGGCAATTGAAATTCCCAT
>Ga0208547_1000304_pt1 | contig 28460 bp, 34 predicted proteins | sample DEB08_DNA_5_FD_185501 | JGI IMG/M metagenome (GOLD analysis project Ga0208547, IMG submission 185501) | Aqueous microbial communities from the Delaware River and Bay under freshwater to marine salinity gradient to study organic matter... | ecosystem: Environmental > Aquatic > Marine > Coastal ...
GATCGCCTTGATAATATTGAAGCTGCGCAAAAATTAAATTTTCAAATCATTCACCTTACAGACCCCTCATTAATTCAAGAGTTAATTGAACCCTACATTAGTTAGTGTTTAAATTAGACAATAAGCTCGGGTTAGGCTTAGCGGCATTAGGTAGACCAGGTTATATTACTCTTGGCCATCATCAAAATATTGGTGATGACAAATCAAAAGATAATATGAGAAATCAATGCCATAGAGTCCTCAATTTCGCTTATGAAAAAGGTATTCGATATTTTGATGTTGCTAGAGTTTATGGAGAGTCAGAGGAGTTTTTGTCCTCTTGGATTAGAAAACAAAATCAATTTGCTGGATTTGTGGGTTCTAAATGGGGCTATGAATATTTAGCAGAATGGAATGTGGAGACAGACCAACATGAGAGAAAAGACCACTCACATCCTTTTTTGAAAAAACAATGGGTAGAGACAAGAATGAATCTTGGCAAAAGCATCGATCTTTACCAAATTCACTCCGTAACTCCTGAAAGTAGTGTCTTACAAGATAAAGATGTTTTAAAAGAACTTCACACTATTAAAAAAGGAGGGGTGGATATAGGAATTTCTACCAGTGGTCCTCAACAAAAAGAAACAATTACAGAATTATTGGAGGTCAACAAAAGCGAAAAATTATTTACTTTTATTCAATGCACCATCAATATTTTTGAACAATCTTGTATAGAAAGTTTGAAGAAGGCCTCAGATCAAGGAATAAATGTTATTGCCAAAGAAATTTTCGCTAACGGCAGACTCACAGAGTTGAATGTTAATTTACATCAAGAAAATTTTTTAGAAATAAATAAAGTTGCATTAAAATTAAATATAACAATAGAAGATTTGGCTTTGATATGGGTTTATCAATTACCATTTGTCAAAATTGTTTTGACCGGCGCATCGACAATTGATCAAATAGAGAGAAATATAAATTCTCTAAATAAAATTAAAATCGATCTTCCCTCTTTAAATAATTTCCAACTTTCCCAAACAGACTATTGGAATACTAGAAAATCTTTATCTTGGAATTAATTAAAAATTTACCCAAGAGGAATTAGACGCATTCGAAGCAATGGATCTTTCAATAAATCTTATGCCTTCCAATCCATCTTCCACTTTTGGAAAAAGATATTTTTTAGGATCATAATTCCCCTTATTAAAACTAATGATTGCATCTGCAACTTCAGTGTAAATATTTGCAAATCCCTCAAGGTATCCCTCCGGATGTCCAGGAGGGATTCTTGTTACATCATTAGCTAATTGTAACGAACCAGCTCCTCCACGAGTAATTTTTCTTTTTGGCTCACCAAATGGAGTGAAGTATAAATAGTTAGGGTCTTCTTGACACCATTCTAGCCCACCTTTATCTCCATATATTCTAATCATTAGATGATTTTCATTTCCAGGAGCTACTTGAGAAGACCAAATCGTTCCTTTGGCGCCTCCTTGAAAACGAATTAAAATTTGAGCATTATCATCAAGTTGTCTGCCAGATACAAAGCTTGTTAATTCCGCATTGATTTCGTGAGGTTCTAGCCCTGTGATAAATCGAATGAGGTTAAATGCATGAGTTCCAATATCACCAATACATCCTCCACCCCCAGATTGAGCAGGATCAGTCCTCCATGATGCTTGCTTGTTACCTCCGCTGTTATGCTTATTTTCAAGGTCTTCTGTCAGCCAATCTTGAGCATATTCTGCCTGAATAACACGGATATTGCCAAGATCACCTTTTTCACACATCGCTTTTGCATTTCTGACCATTGGATAGCCTGTATAGTTATGAGTAAGAGCGAAAAGAATATTGTTACTTTGTGAAGCTTGAACTAATTCTTCACATTGTTTTAAATTCATAGCTAATGGTTTGTCACAGATAATATGGAAACCTTTGCTCATAAATTCCATGGCAATAGGGTGATGCATGTGATTGGGAGTCACGATTGCAACGGCATCAATTTTATCATCTCGATGACTTTCTTTTTCTGCCATCTCTTGAAAATTTTGGTAATTACGATCCTTATCAATACCTAGTTCCTTACCAGAAGCTAAAGCTCTTTCCTCATTGGAAGAAAAAGCGCCCGCAACTAATTCGTATCGATTATCTATACGCGATGCAATACGGTGAACTGCTCCGATGAAGGCACCTTGACCCCCTCCGACCATACCTAATTTAATTTTTTGAACCATCAAACTATATTCCTAACATCTTTTTATTGGCCGCATCATCTGTCCCTGAGTCTGCAAAATCATCAAAAGCTTTTTCAGTTTCTCTAATAATATGTTTTTTAATAAATTCAGACCCTTCTCTAGCCCCATCTTCTGGATGCTTTAATGCACACTCCCATTCTAATACCGCCCAACCATCAAATCCATAAGTAGTGAGTTTAGAAAAAATAGATTTAAAATCTACTTGTCCATCGCCAAGAGATCTAAATCTGCCAGCTCGCTCTTTCCAAGATTGAAAACCTCCGTAAACACCTTGTCTTCCAGAAGGATTTAATTCGGCGTCTTTAACATGAAACATTTTTATCTTTTCATGATAAATATCAATATTTTCAAGATAATCTAAATGTTGAAGGACGTAATGACTTGGATCATATAACATATTACATCTAGAATGATTACCAACTCTATCTAAGAACATTTCAAAAGTAACACCATCATGAAGATCTTCGCCAGGATGAATTTCATAACATAAGTTTACTCCACATTGATCAAATTCATCTAAAATGGGCTTCCATCTTTTGGCTAGTTCATCGAATGCAGTTTCTACTAAACCAGCAGGTCTTTGAGGCCATGGATAAACATAAGGCCAAGCTAGAGCTCCAGAAAAAGTTACATGTTCAGTGAGGCCTAAATTTTTTGAGGCTTTGGCGGCCATCATAAGTTGATTAACGGCCCATTTCTGTCTTGCTTTAGGATTGTTTCTTACTTCAGGGGCGGCAAATCCATCAAAGGCAATATCATATGCTGGATGTACGGCTACTAGCTGTCCTTGAAGGTGCGTTGATAATTCTGTTAAAGATAATCCATAGGATGACAAAGTACCTTTGATTTCATCGCAGTAATCTTTACTTTCCGATGCTTGTTTTATATCAAAGAGTCTAGCGTCCCAGCTTGGAATTTGAACTCCTATATACCCAAGGTCACTTGCCCATTTAGAAATATTTTCAAGGTTGTTGAATGGTGCTTGATCACCGGCAAATTGTGCTAAAAAAATAGCAGGTCCTTTGATAGACATCTTAATTTCCTCCAATTTAATTGTAATACAGAGTTTTGAAAATAAAAAACATTTTTTGTATCATGAAGATCAGTCATGATCAGTCATGACAAATAAGCATATTTAAATAATTAAAATTTGTATATTGTATTCTTGATTTATCATCAATAAGGAGGAACCGATGAAAAAATTACTATCTATTTTTTTAATCCCTGTTTTCACCTTACTTTTTACTTTTAATGTTAAAGCTGAGTCTTTGACTCTTGGTTGGGCCGCTTGGGATCCAGCTAATGCTCTACAAGAATTAAGTAAAGAGTTTACGGCCGAAACAGGTATTGAAATGAACTTCGAGTTTGTTCCATGGACAAGCTTTGCCGATAGAATGTTAAATGAACTTAATAATAAAGGTAAGACATTTGACTTATTAATTGGAGACTCACAGTGGATTGGTGCTGGAGCAACATATGGTCATTATGTAAAGCTAAATGACTTTTTTGATGCGAACGGTATTTCAATGGACGATTTTAATCCTGCTACTGTGTATGCTTATTCTACTTGGCCAAAAGGTACCCCAAACTATTATGCGCTTCCAGCGATGGGTGACGCTTTAGCTTGGGCTTATAGAAAAGACTGGTTTGATAGACCGGAACTTCAAGCAGAATTCAAATCAAAGAATGGTTATGATTTAGGCGTTCCAAAGACCTGGGATGAGCTTTATGACATGTGTACTTTCTTCCAAGGAAGAGAAATTGACGGTGTTGTAAGATATGGTGCTGCGATTAATACTGAGCGTGGATCTGAAGGTATCACTATGGGCGTAACAGCTGCGATGTATGCTTGGGGAATGGAATACGAAGATCCAAACAACCCATACTCAATGGATGGTTATTTCAACTCTGCAGCAGCTGCTGAAGCAGTTGAATTCTACAAAAAAATGTATGATGATTGTGCACCTCCAGGGCACTCAGATGCTTACATGGTAGCCAATCTTGATGCCTATAAGTCTGGACAGGTTGCTTTCCAAATGAACTGGTATGCATTCTGGCCTGGTGTTTATAAAGAAGACAGTGATGGACGTGAGTCAGGTTTCTTTGCTAACCCTTGTCAAAATGTCTGTGCGGCAACACTTGGTGGTCAGGGTATCTCTGTTGTGAGTTATTCAGATAAGCAAGACCTTGCACTTGAATATATGAAATGGTTTGCAAGACCAGATATTCAGCAAAAATGGTGGGATTTAGGTGGTTATTCATGTCATATGGATGTACTTGGATCTCCTGATTTCGTTGATTCAGCTGTCTATGCTCAAGGTTTCTTAGACTCAATGGGCATCGTTAAAGATTTCTGGCAAGAGCCTACTTTCGTTGAATTAATGCTTCCAATGCAGGAGCGAATTCACGACTACGTAGTTAATGGTAAAGGTTCTGCCCAAGAAGCTCTCGATAAAATTATCGAGGACTGGGAAGAAGTCTTTGAAGCTGACGGAAAAATATAAAATATAACAACTATGGGCGGGAGTTCATTCCCGCCCACTTATATTTCTAATTTTATAAATGAAAAGCGCAGTAAAAAACTTTAAAGGATTATCCGACAAAGCTATAGCTTGGATCTTTATTACTCCTACTCTAATTTTATTACTTGCCATTAATATTTATCCACTGATCTATGCGATCAGAATGTCTTTTACCAATTTCTATGCCAATAAAATTGGAAGAGAGCCAAAGTTTGTTGGATTAAAAAACTATCAAAAAATTCTAGGCGATGAGGAGATCTGGGAAAAAATGCAGATCACCGCACACTTCGTTTGCTGGACACTTTTATTACAGGCGCTTATTGGTTTAGGTTTAGCCCTATTACTAAATCGTAAATTTAAAGGCAATGAGCTACTAACAACTTTAATCGTTTTGCCCATGATGCTTTCACCTGCAGTGGTTGGGGTATTTTGGACGTATTTATATAACCCTCAGGTCGGACTTTTTAATTATGTTGTCAACTTCTTTTATGACTTTGGTGTTTTTGACATGATTGGATCTAGCACTTTGGCGCCTTGGTCTATTGTTATTGTTGATACTTGGATGTGGACTCCTTTTACGATGTTAATATGTCTTGCGGGTCTTCGCTCAATTCCAAATTATCTTTATGAGGCAGCTGAGGTTGATAGAGCAAGTAAATGGCAACAATTTATTCACATTACTCTGCCATCTGTTTTACCATTTTTGTTACTAGCATTGCTATTTAGGGGAATTGAGAACTTTAAAATGTTTGATTTAGTTGTGGAACTTACGTCAGGTGGACCTGGTTCTGCTACAGAACTAGCTTCTATAAATTTAAAAAGAGAGGCCTTTGAAAAATGGAAAACTGGCTATAGTTCAGCATTTGCGGTCATATTATTTGTTACAATTTTTGGTTTTGGGAACGTTTATGTCAAAGTCATGAACAAAATTAAGGAGAGATAAATGGACACTTCTAGATCTCCCCTCGAACCATCAGGTTTTTCAAGAAAATTAGCCGCGACCATCATCATTGTTTACATGGTGGTCACCTTAATTCCCATTACCTGGATTGTGGCTACAAGCTTTAAGAGTGTGGACAGTGCTATTTCATATCCGCCAGAAGTTTTCTTTGAGCCCTCTTTGGAAGGGTATGTAAATTTATTTACTAATCGCTCAAGGCAACCTAAAGAATATTTAGACTCTCTTCCTCCTCCCGAGACATGGTACGAAGAGCTAGTTCGTAGTAGAGAAATGGTAATAACAGGTCCATCAAAATTTATAGGGAGGTATTCTAATTCACTCATTATTGGTTTTGGTGCCACTTTCCTATCTGTATTTTTGGGTGCATTGGCTGCTTATGCCTTCTCTAGATTTAAAGTCCCACTTAAAGATGATTTAATGTTTTTTATTTTATCAACTCGCATGTTCCCACCTATCGCTGTTGCTGTCCCTATATTTATCATGTATCGAAAACTTGGATTAGGAGACACTCACCTGGGAATGATTATTTTATATACTGTGGTAAATTTGAGTTTGGCTGTTTGGTTGCTAAAAGGTTTTATGGATGAAATACCAAAAGAATATGAAGAGGCTGCAATGATTGATGGATACTCTCGAATGCAAGCTTTTTTTAAAGTTGTTTTGCCTCAAGCCATGACTGGAATTGCAGCTACAGCAATCTTTTGTATGATTTTTTCATGGAATGAATACGCCTTTGCAGTTCTATTAACACAATTTAATGCTCAAACAGCGCCGCCTTTTATACCAACTATTATCGGAGAGGGAGGACTCGATTGGCCAGCTATCGGAGCGGGCACAACTTTATTTTTAATTCCTGTAATGATTTTCACAGTAGTTTTAAGAAAACATTTATTAAGAGGTATTACCTTTGGAGCGGTGAGAAAATAATGTCTGAGAAAATAAGTATTTTTCGTAAGATCTTCAGAAGAGTTATTTGGGAAAATCTTTCTACTGCCCTGATATTAATCGGAGTATTTATGTTAATGCAACCATTTGCGATGTGGATGTATAGTTATTCGTTTATTATAATTCTCGTCGGCACTATTGGTTTTATCATTACGAGTCATTTCCCAGATTAATTATGGCCGAGATTGAAATTAAAAACTTACACAAATCTTTTTCTGATTTTATTGCTGTCAAAAATTCTAATTTAGTCATTGAAAATAAAGAATTTTTTGTCCTTTTAGGACCATCTGGATGTGGAAAAACTACCACTTTAAGAATGATAGCGGGTCTGGAACTTCCCACTTCAGGAAATATTTTTCTTGATAAAGAGGATGTCAGTTATCTCAGGGCCTCTCAAAGAGATATCGCATTTGTATTTCAATTGTTCGCTTTATATCCTCATCTCAATGTTAGAAATAATTTAGCCTTCCCACTTAAGATGCAGGGATATTCTAAGCAAGACATTGATACAAGAGTAATGGAGGCGGCAAAACTTCTTCGTATAGACCATATTCTCAAATCAAAAACATCAGGATTAGCAGGAGGGGATCGTCAGCGAGTTGCATTAGGTAGAGCGTTAGTTCGTCGTCCAAAAGCATTCTTAATGGATGAACCTCTTGGTACCCTGGATGCAGAATTCAGAGAATTAATGTGTTTAGAATTAAGAAAGTTACACGACGATATTGATGCCACTACAGTTTATGTTACTCATGATCAACAAGAGGCTATGTCGATGGCTGATCGGATAGCTGTAATGAATGAAGGGGAAATTTTACAGGCAGACTCTCCAAATATTATTTATAACAAACCTAAAACTAAGTTCGTTGCAAATTTCATAGGATCACCCGGAATGAATTTCATGCCTATTAATCAAAAAATTTCTCCTAATCAAAATAATGTTTCGGTAGCGGGCACAATTATTAATATTCCAACACAAAAAGATGGATCAAGTTCAGATCAAAACTTCTTAGGTGTTAGACCAGAGAATTTAAAACTGGTTTCCGAAAATGGAATTAAAGGTAATATTTTTGGTGTAGAATATTTGGGTTCTAGAAAAATATTAACCGTAGAAACGGTTGTGGGAAATATCAAAATCCGTGTTGATAGTGATACCAATGTTCAAATAAATGAACAGGTGCAATTTAATGTATTAAACAATAATCAAATTGTCTTTGATGGTTCAACAGATAAAGCTTTAATAAGCGAGTTTATATCCTAATGGCAACTGTAGAGCTCCAAGGAGTAACCAAAATATTTGATAAAACCGTCAAGGCTTTAGATCAAATTTCTTTTACTGTTCAAAATGGAAAATTTTTTGTTCTCTTGGGCCCAACAGGAGCTGGAAAAACAACCACTTTAAGAGCAATTGCGGGTTTAGAGAAAATAGATCATGGTAAAATTTTATTCGATGAAGAAGATGTTACGACCGCTCAGCCAGCAGCTAGGGATACCGCTTTTGTTTTCCAACAATACTCTTTATACCCCCATTACAAGGTTTATGACAATTTAGCTTTCCCGCTAAGATCCCCCTTACGAAAGGTCCCCGAACAAGAAATTAATTCTAAGGTCACTAAAATTGCAGAAATGCTTAAAATTTCCAGCAAACTCAATAACAAAGCTACGGAGCTATCTGGGGGAGAGATGCAACGTGTTGCTATTGGACGTGCTTTGGTTAGAGAGCCTAATATTTATTTAATGGATGAACCTCTATCGTCACTTGATGCAAAACTTCGTGAAAGTCTTCGTGTAGAGCTTAAAAATATTCAACTAAATCTTGGGGCTACTATTTTATATGTTACGCATGATCAAGCGGAGGCCACAACTATGGCTGACCAAATAGGTGTTCTTGAAAATGGAAAAATTGCTCAAATTGGATCTCCAGAAGAGATCTACAACAATCCAAATTCTATTTATGTTGCTAATCGATTGGGGTCTCCTAAAATAAATATAGTTAAAAATTCAGTCTTGAGCTCGATAATTTCTACAAATGCTTACCAATTGGGTTTAAGGCCAGAGCATATTAAGTTGGGTCAAGGAGATTTGTCAGCTTCAGTTAAAACAGTTGAGGCTTTAGGTGCTGAGACTGTTGTAGAGCTAGAATATAACGGAATAGAAATGCTTTGTTTATATCAAGGGTCTTTTGATGGCCAAAGAGGCGATAATATTAAATTTGCCATTGATCAATCTAAAGTTTTATTTTTTAATGAAGATGGAAATAAAATTCTATGAGTGTCAATTTTTTAATTAATCAGGCTAAATTAATTCAGGAAGTAATTGACGCCCATGCACTAGAAATTGAAAAGCTTGATCAAGAAATCGGTGATGGGGATCATATTTTTAATGTCCAAAGAGGTATAAAACTTGTTATTGAACTGGAACCAACTATCAAAGAATTACCAATTTCCAAGGCTCTAAATCAAATCGCGATGAAAGTTCTATCTGGTATAGGTGGTTCTTCGGGTGCTCTTTTTGGAACTTTATTTATGACAATGGCTAAAGGCGAAAATATCGATGAAGGTGTTGATTATAAAAAAGCTATTGAGATATTTTCACTAGGCGTAGAAGCTGTCAAACAAAGAGGAAAAGCCGATGTAGGTGAAAAAACCATGATGGACGTATTAATTCCAGTGGCCAACTGCTTACAAGATGGAATTCAAAATAACAGAGATATTAATGAAATTTTAACTGAGGCTGTTCAAGTGGCAGAAGATGGAATGCTATCCACAAAAGACTTGTTAGCAACAAAAGGAAGAGCATCTTTTTTAGGTGAAAGAGCAAAAGGCCATATTGATCCTGGAGCCCGATCATCACAATTAATGATTAAAACTGTCTGTGAGTCAGTGATAAAAAAATAGGAGGAAATATGAAAAAATTTATGAATACATCCGACGACTTTCTAAAGGAAAGTCTTCAAGGATTTGGTGCAGCTCATCAAGATATAGTGAGTGTTTACTATGATCCTAATTTCATCACAAGATCCCAATCGACTAAAGAAGGAAAAGTCGCTTTAATTAGTGGAGGTGGAAGTGGCCATGAGCCAATGCATGGGGGCTTAGTAGGACACGGGATGCTTGACGCAGCCTGTCCTGGGTTTGTATTTTCCTCTCCCACACCTGACCAAATGTTAGCTGCTGCAGAAAAAGTTGATAGTGGCGCTGGGGTTCTATTTATTGTGAAAAATTATTCAGGTGATGTGATGAATTTTCAAATGGCTTCAGAAATGATGCAAAGCCCAAACGAATCCGTCTTAACAAATGATGATGTTGCTGTTGAAGACTCCTCATTTACAACTGGCCGAAGAGGTGTGGCTGCTACAGTATTAGTTGAAAAAATTGTAGGATCATTAGCTGAGCATGGTGGCTCTCTTCAAGAATGTAAATCCTTAGGGGATAAGGTTAATAAAAATTCAGGTTCTATGGGCGTTGCTTTTTCTAGCTGCACTGTTCCCGCTGCAGGTAAGCCTACTTTTGAATTAGGATTTGATGAAATGGAATTTGGCGTAGGTATACATGGTGAGCCTGGTAGAAGAAGAGATAAAATTAAACCCGCTCAAGATATTACTAATGAACTTTTAGAAGCAATTATTGAAGACCTCAAACCCAATTCTAATGAAGAAATGCTTTTGTTTATTAATGGAATGGGAGGAACACCATTAACAGAACTGTACCTAGTTTTTGATAATGCTAAAAAATTCCTTGATAGTAAAAATATTAAGATATCAAGATCTTTAGTCGGTAATTATTGCACTTCTTTGGAAATGCAAGGCGCTTCCATTACGCTTACTAAGCTTGATGAAGAAATAGTTAAACACTGGGACTCTAAAGTTCACACCGCCGCAATGCGTTGGGGAATGTAATTAATATCTAATTATCAATCATTTTGAACTGGGAGAGTATACTTATTCCAATAGTTGTTGTTTGTGGCGCGGCCTGGATTGTTTTTACAGTCAGGAGTATGCAAAAAGACAAAGAAGAAATAACAAAAAATAAAAAAAAATAATTTGGTGGAGCCAAGGGGGATCGAACCCCTGACCTCTACGCTGCCAGCGTAGCGCTCTCCCAGCTGAGCTATGGCCCCGAAAGTAATTTCGGCATTATAGCTACTTCCAATCTTTGTTCAAAAGATTATTTAAATATTAATCTTTTTTAATCGCTAATATCGTTGGGCGTATTGATTGTGAAACAATCATTTTTGATAATTTAAATTCTCTATAAATAATATAGATACCCGCTCCAACAATAATAATATTCCCAATATAGTTATTTAATGTGGGTATATTTCCAAAGTATAAATAACCAATTAAAGCTCCTATCGCTATTTGAATATATTGAGTCGGAGCAAATAAATAAGAAGGCAGTTTGCTAGCTGCAATAAAGGTAAGTAAAATCCCAATACCTCTTAAAATACCAGAGAAGCCATTGAGAAATAAGTCAAATTGAGACTCTGCTTTAAAAAAAAAGATCAAAGAAACACCAGTAATAGAAATTAAAAATATTTTTCCATAAAACATAAAAGAAAAAATATTTTCTTGTTCTCCATATTTTTTTATTATTAGCCAACCTGCAGCAGCAAAAACAGGTGATAGAAATGCAAAGATAATTAGATTGTTAAATGTTAGACTAAAAGGATCAATGGCAATAATAACACCGATAAATCCAACAATAATTGCAGAATACCTTCTCCAACCAATTGACTCTCCTAAAAATATATTTGCACCCAATGTAAGCACCAAAGGAAATACAAAAACAATGCTATATAGGGTTACCAAAGGCAAATAATGAGAGCTAACAAAAAAAATGATCATAGCAATCAAAGCACAAAGCGATCTTGCTAATTGAATTTTAAAGTTAAATTTTTTTACCTCTTTCCATTTATTTTTATATGTAATAAACATAGAAATAGGCAATAGTGCAAAAATTGAATTTATAAAAATAATCTGAGTTACGTGATAAGTGTCAATTAATTTTTTACCTATTGCATCCATGATCACATAAATGGAATAACCCAACAAAGAGAGAAAAAAATAAAAAAGAAAATTTTTTTTCAATATGACTCTTTAATTCATGCTTTTAATCAAATTAGTAAGAGATTATTTTTTAAGGCTAAAGCCAGCTTTTACCCAAGCGTTTGTACCGCCCGTTAAATTATAAACATTGGTAAAACCCATATCTTGGAGTGTTTTAGAAGAAAGAGCTGACTGTCCACCGGCGCCACAATATAGGACAATCTTTTTATCAGGGTTAAGTTCCGGACGACGAAAAGGGTTTTCTTCTCTCTGATCTGCGTGGAATTCTAACATTCCTCTTGGGATATTAACGGATCCTTCAATTGCACCATCGGATTGAATAACTTCTTTGGATCGAACATCTACGAGGACAAGATCTTCGCTACCAAGCGCTTCATTTAATTCCGAGCAAGAAATTTGATTAATTTCTGAATTGGCTTGTTCAAGTAGCTGTAAAAAAGACTTCATTAATTACTATATATCTGTTTTTCTAAATTAGACAAATGATATTTTTATTTTAATTAATTAGTTATCTGCCTTTAAAAATAGATTGAGCAATAATATCTTTCATTTCCTGTAGAGTGGCTGTTCTTGGATTTGTGGCAAACGCACTATCCTTTAGAGCTTTCTTTGACAGTGAGTCTAAGGAGCTATCTTTGATGCCAATGTCTCCTAAATTTTTAGGAATTTCGAGTATATTTAACAACTCACAGACTGATTGATAAAAATAATCAAAATCATTATTTTTTAAATTCATCGCTTGGCACATGATCGGAACTTTTTTACTTATGACCTTTTCATTAAATCTTAGTACGGAGGGGAGTACTATCGCATTGGTTAATCCATGTTGGGTGTCAAATTCAGCTCCCACCATATGAGAGATCGCATGAACAAATCCTAATCCTTTTAAAAAAGATATTCCCGCAAGGCAGGAACCGACTAACATTTTTCCTCTAGCTATTAGATTACTTGGATCTCTATAAACAATGGGTAAGTTTGGATAGATTAATCGCAATCCTTCAAGGGCAACAGCATCACATAGTGGATGAAAATCATCTATGACATAAGCTTCAATTGCGTGCACTAAAGCATCAACACCTGTCCAAGCAGTTAAGTTTTTAGGCAGTTCAAGAGTTAACTGTGGATCTAAAATGACCTCAATAGGCTTTTGTTGAGGATGGGCAATACACCATTTAACAAATAACTTAGTATCTGTTACCATTGCTGAACTTTCGGTTTCAGCTCCTGTTCCTGCTGTTGTTGGAATACAAACTAATGGTGGAAACTTATTATTTTCATTTATCTCTGGAGGTTTTTTTTCCCATTCAAAATCCCAAATATCATAATCATTATTGGCTACTAGTGATATGGCTTTACCTCCATCCATTCCACTGCCACCTCCAATTGCAATAATTCCATCATGGTCCCCTTTGTTAAAAATTAATTTACCCTCAAGAATTTCTGTATCTCTCGGGTTGGGGGAGATATTAGAAAAAAACCCTGGTTTGAGCTGATGATCTTCTAAATCAGTGAGAATATTTTCAATAAACTTCAGGTTTTTACTTCCATTATCGGTAACCACTAAAGGTTTTTTTATGCCTTTGGTTTGACAAATTTCAGATAGTTCTTTTATCCGACCAGGGCCATATCGAATTGGCACAGGAAAAGTCCAATTTTGATAAGAAAGATAATCCATGAGTTTTAATATCGCATAAATTTCTCTTGAAACCTATAAACTAATTTTAGTGTTTTAAAAAGTAAACAAAATCAATACGGTAATAAATATCTATGAAAATTTTGAAATAAAAAACTAAATTCACAAAACAATTGAACAAGCAGATTATAGCCCCCATTCACCCATTAAGTTTAAATGGTAATGGCTGAATTTTATACCAATACTCTTATGATAAAGAGTATGATTAAAATAGGAAAGATATTAAATGCGTATCTCCCGCAAAATCATTTAATGTTTTGTTTATATGTCAAAATAAATATTAAACGATGATAAGAATATTGGAATTTTGTAGAAAAAAAGCTATCTCTTAATATAGTTTTCATGAAAGTTTAAGAGAAAATGAAAATAGGAATATTTCAACCTAATATTAATCACTACTCAACTATCGATAGTAAATTATCCAAGTTAGAGGAAATTCTAAAAAGATATGATTTAGATTTACTAGTTTTACCTGAGCTATTTTTAAGTTTTTATTTATCAAAAGCGCAAGTTTCTCAGTATCTAAATGAGGATATTCAATTTTTTAAAAAAAAGATTTTACAAATAGGGAAAAAATTTCAGTGCCATCTTGTTTGTGGATATCCCGAATATGAAAATGATAAAATATTTAATAGCGCTTTAGTTGCAGGAACTCATAATAATATTATCTACAATCATCGAAAAACTTTTTTAGCTCCTAACCCCATGGAGCAGTCATTGTTTTCTAAAGGCCAAAATTTTGAAATTTTTAATATTAACGATATAAGATGTTCTACTCTTATCTGTTATGAATTCGAATTCCCTGAGATTGTAAGAAAACTAGCAAGATTGGGGGCTCAACTCATGCTTATTCCTACAGCTTTAACAGAAGAATTTAAATTTATTTCTAATGAGATGCTTAAAACTAGAGCCTTTGAAAATCAAATTGTGATGGTTTATGCGAATTATTGTGGGAAGTCAGATAGTCATGATTTTTGTGGAAATAGTGCGATCGTAAATGAAAAAGGTGAAGACTTAATTAGGCTTGGATCAGAGGAAGAATTTGCTATGGCAGAAGTGAATTTTGAAAGTCAAGAATCTAGACGAAAAAGATTACCTTATTTTGAGGATTTAACTAAATTTGAAGCCTAAGTTGGCTAAAGTGTTTCGCTAATTTTTTTCCTGCAAGCCACGCATCTTGCATACTCGGCCCTTGACACCAATCTCCGAGCGCATACAAACGATGATCAATTGACTCGATAAAATTTTTATTGGATTGCTCTAATAAACTTTTTTTACAATAAGCATATCTCCAACGATGTGATTTTTTAAACACAACTTTAGCTGAAGATTGAAAATACTTTTTTAGGGAATTAATGACGTAGTCTTCTAAAACATAATTTTCAATATGATAATATTCTTTTGTCCATTCTGCTCTCATATTAATTACCCAACATTCATCACTAAAAAAATCATTTTTAAAATTTTGGTTCATTAAAAAACTTATTTCTTTATTAAGATGGTATCCAAATTGAAAAGATGATCCTAAGCGTTTATCAAAAGCAAGCATGATGGTCCAAATTGAGTCAAAATTTGGAGTGGGAATATTTTTATAATCTATGAATCTTTCTAGCAAAGTTTTGGATTGTTCAAAAGGTATGCAGCTAAAGATAAAATCAAATGGACCATATTCTTTATTATCTGTTGCAATGAAGTACTCTTGATTTCGAGATTCAATTTTTTTGATATGAGTTGAATATTCAGTTGGGTAGCGAAGTTTTTTATGAAATTCTATCGGAATGGATTCAATGCCTTTATGGCCTACAATTACTCTTTTTTCCTCAATGGGTGAATCGTTTTGAATATTGGAGCAAAAAGTTCCATTTAAAACTTTGGTAGCTCCAATTTTTTCTAGATATTCATTAAAACCTATTACCCCATGATCTTCTTTAAGATAATGAGCTCCGTGATCAAAAATATAGTCCTGATGCCTTCTAGTACTAATTCTTCCTCCTGGTCTCCAGGATTTCTCGAAAAAGGTGATATCTAAACTTGGAAGATGATGAACCAAAGACAAAGCACTTAGCCCAGTTCCGATAACGGCAATTTTCTTCAATTTTATTATTTTTTCTTAGGGTCTTTATCTGGAATTTCGTCAACACCCTCTACGGGTCTTAATAACGGGATATATCTTATTCGAAGGATAACTACCGCGATTGCAACTAATACAATGGCGCCTGCTTCATAGAGCAGTAAATCAGGATTAGAGTCTTTGCCTTGTAAAATAATCAAACGGGAAAGAGCGGTAATAGCGATAAATAAAGGGTAAGTCATTCTCACACGATTGGAGATCATATAAACTCTGACCATCCCAATCACTTCAACGTAGATAAAAAGAAGCAATAGATCAGCTAATTCGACATACTGAGCATTAATCATTTTGAGTATTTCAAAAATGATTGCTGTGATCGTAGAGGCTAAAATTACAAGAATGACTGCTTTTTCAATAAAACTTACAAAACTACTGACAGCATCTTTCATTACCATTGGATTATATCAATTTGTTTGGATACTAGAAAGGCATTTGTTTTTGAGAAAGGTTTGCTGCCAAAAAAACCGCGATGAGCGGATAAAGGAGAAGGGTGAGGAGCAGTTAAAATTAAATGTCTATTCGAATCAATTAAATCTCTTTTACTTTGTGCAAACGAACCCCAAAGAATAAAGACAACATGATCTTTGACTTCATTAATCACAGAAATCACTTTGTCTGTAAATATATCCCATCCTAATTTTTGATGAGATAGAGGTTTGGATTTTTCAACAGTCAAAGTTGTATTTAACAAAAAGACCCCTTGCCTGGCCCAACTCTCTAAGTTTCCATTAGCGCGTTTAGTTTTCATTCCAAGGTCATCTGTTAATTCTTTAAAGATATTTATTAAAGAGGGAGGAGGTTTTATAGACTCAGGAACAGAGAAACATAATCCATGTGCTTGGTTTGGGCCATGATAGGGGTCTTGTCCTAAAATAACCACTTTTAATTGATCAAGGGGCGTAAGATTGAAAGCCTTGAACAAATCTTTTCCAGCAGGATAAAAAGAAATTTTATTTTTTTTTAATTCTAAAAGTTTTTTCTTGATAAGCATCATATAATCTTTTTGAAACTCATCTTTTAAATGATTTAGCCAAGAGGGATGAAGTTGAATGGTAGAAGCGTCCATTCGATTTTAAATTAATTTAAAGTTGCGTCTTTACTACGACCGTATTTTTCGAGCTTATATATTATTTTTTCCTTGAGATCATGATTTTCCTCAAGAGCCATCACTAAAGCCTGAGTATAGAAAAAACATGCCGCCTCTATATCGGCTTTATTTTCAAAATAATTGGCAGCTTCATAGTAAAGAGAACAAACTTTATCCATTTGCTTTTTTTGATAAGCTTCGGAAATATCCAAATCTAATTGAGAAAACTCATTCATCGATATTTCAAACTAACACATTTCAATCAAACACCAAGGGCAAAATTTCTTAGTCACAAAAATTTAAAAATTATCTTTAGCTTTTCTCATTTTGCCAAAAACTTCAGTAGCATCTGTGCTTTTATAGAGTTCTTGAAAATGCGGGCTATCGCATTGCAGAAAAGGATTACATTTTAATTGATCAATTAATTTCGTAGGGATTGTCGGACGGTGCTCTTTTTCTTGATGTTCTGTCCAGAGAGCGTATTTGTGTAAATCTTGATTTTCGGGATGAATGCTCAAAGCAAATTTTACATTGCTCAAAGTATACTCATGCCCACAATAGATAGTTGTATTATCGGGGAGTTGCTTGATTTTAGATAAGCTTTGCCAGAAAACTTCAGGCGTTCCTTCAAACATTCGACCACATCCCATACTAAATAAGGTATCACCAGAAAAAAGAATATTATGTTCAGGCATAAAATAATTGATGTGCTGCAAGGTGTGACCTGGCGTATGAATAACTTTGAATTTATTTTGATGTATTTCAAAGATCTCATCATCCTTAACTCTAAGGTCTGGTTGAGGGATCTTTTCGTCATGCTCGAATCCAATAATAATCGATTGAAATTTATTTTTTAAATCCTGGACGGCAGCTATATGATCGTCATGATGATGCGTGAGCAAAATATGTGTCGGCGAGCAGTCATTTAATTCAAGAATTTTTAGACACATCTCTAAATCGGATGGGTCAATTAAAACTCCTTCTGTTGCATGAGGGTTTTTTATTAAATAGCCATAATTATCCTCTAATTGAGGAAATAGATAAACATTAGGTCTAACCATTGCAATGGAATGTTAGGTAAATCTCGATAAAATACAACTATGGATATTACCGCATCCGATATTTATAGCTTTTACCAATCTGCTCTTGGAAGCATTGTCAAAAGAATTATTAGACAAAGGATTATCTCCGTTTTAGGAGATATTTCTAATCAGTCAATATGCGGTTATGGGTATACTAGTCCCTATCTTTCTTATTTAAAAAAGAGGCATGCAGATTTAAATATCACATCACTTATTCCCGATTTTTTTGATGGGAGCATTGGCGAAAAATATAATTTTGATGAAAAAAATATTCATGAATATTTTCTTCCCTTAGATCCAAGCTCAGTAGATTTAGTTATAACCACCCATTTATTAGAATTTGTTGAAAAGCCTTTAAGTAGTATTGAAGAAATTTGGCGCATTTTAAAGCCCAATGGATATTTTATTGCTTTAGTTCCACGAAGATCTGGTTTATGGGCCCGTTATGATAACAACCCCTTTGGTTATGGTCGTTCTTATTCAACCGCTCAATTTAAAAGTTTAATTAAGGATTATTTGATCTTAGATCAAAAAAAATCTTTCCTCCATTTCCCTCCTTGGCATCATTATGCAAATTACAAATTTCATCAAACTATTGAAACGGCAGGTAGTCGAATATTTCCTTATATGGGAGGAGTGATGATCTGTGTTTGCAAAAAAATAGTTTACGCAACCAATAAGTCTAAATCAAAAAAAATTCCAATTAAAAATATTGTAGTAACTTAGTAGTTGATTAGTTTTTTAAAGTCACTGACAATATTATTCCACTTAAGGGCCATGGAATTTAGAACTATTTCTTCATCATATTGTTTTAATTCATCAGCAACTGGTGCCCATGTAAAGAGCGCCTGACAACTTTGATCAAAAGGATTATTTTTATAAAAATCAATCCAATTGACAGAAGATAATCTTGTTTCAAATTTATTAATGTCTTTAAAAATCTCATTTTGTGATAAAGGAAGATTTGCCGACTGATCAATGACTTTAGTGTGGATGCTGGCTGCTTGTTCAGTAAGGTCAGAAAGATTATTGTTTTTCATATATGAGATTACATATAAGACAAGATCTTGTATCGAAGTTAAATAAATTTTTTCTTTTGCATAATTTATTGATTTCATAAGTTCTTTATTTTCAAAGGCCTTCACATACTGCGTTCCCATTCTAGTCTTTAGATACCCTAAGAGTGTAATCTGGGTAATCCATGCCGACCTCTCTTTAACAAAGACAATTAGTTGATCAGTGTTTTGAATTTTTTGATTTTTTTGAATGATTCCTTTGAGGGGATTTAAAAGGGATAAAAATTCTTTTAATTTCATTTTTCAAGAAGTTTGTATCGAAAAGCATTGAATGACAACGTTTATTTTAAAGAAATTAAACTATGCAGAAATCAAATAATAAATATCATTATCAAAACTATAACCGGAGGGATTAGTTATGTCGTCTAAATATGAAGCTCACTGGAAAGACACCAGCAGTTTAACAATGATCACATTGTTGTTGTGGTTTTTCTTTTCAATTGTTGTTCATGCTTTTGGGTCTTCGTTAAACTCAATCTCCTTTTTAGGATTTCCTTTAGGCTATTACATGGCCGCTCAAGGATCTCTTCTAGCTTTTGTAATTATCATCTTTTGGTCTGCTGGCAGACAAGAAAAGATTGATGAGAAACATGGCTTCGATGAAAAGGAATAAGTATGATACAAGGAAAATTTGTAGATAATCTACCAAAAGTATACGGTTTATATACCGGAGGCTTTATCGTATTTATTTTAATCATGGCCGTATTCGAGGCTATGGGCATGTCCGCATCGACTATAGGTATTCTTTTTGTTGCGTTTACTATTTTTATTTATGCAGCAATTGGATGGTTATCGAGAACGATGGCTGTTGATGCTTATTACGTTGCTGGAAGAGAGGTTCCAACCGTATTTAATGGAATGGCAACCGCTGCCGACTGGATGTCAGGTGCATCTTTCGTTGCGATGGCAGGTGGTATCTTCTTCGGTGGCCACCCTTATATGGCTTTCTTAACAGGATGGACAGGAGGGTATGTTCTAGTAGCCACTTTAATGGCACCTTATCTCAGAAAATTTGGATGTTATACAGTCCCAGACTTTATTGGAACAAGATATGGCGGAAATTTAACGAGATTTTTTGCGGTTGTTGTTCTAGTCATTGCATCTTTTACTTATGTGACAGCCCAGATTAATGCAACAGGCACTATTGCTTCACGTGCATTGCAAATACCATTTGAAGTTGGTGTTTGGTTTGGACTTTTGGGTATTTTGCTTTGTTCGATGCTAGGGGGAATGAGAGCGGTGACTTGGACTCAGGTAGCGCAATATATCGTTTTAATTATTGCTTATCTTATCCCGGTATTTTGGATTAGTAACAATCTAGGAGTAGGCCTATTTCCTCATCTATCTTATGGAAGCGCAGTAAGTAGAATTACAGAATTAGAAGCGTTACACGGGCTAGGAATGGCTGCAACGGAGTCATTTGCCGGATTGCAAAATCTAAAAGTAGCCCATGCGTTTATCCCTGAAGGGGGTGCCGCAGCATGGAAGTTCATTAGCTTGGCAATCTGTATGATGTTAGGTACAGCAAGCTTGCCGCACATTTTAATGCGATACTTTACAACTCCTTCTGTGAAGTCTGCAAGAAAATCAGTGGCTTACTCATTACTGTTCATCTTCATCTTATACTTCTCAGCTCCTGCATTAGCTACTTTATCTAAATTAGCGATGCTCGATCCAGAGTTAGCAACAGGTATTATTGGAAAATCATTTGCAGATGTATCCTCGTTATCTTGGATTCAAAACTGGTCGAATGTAGGCTTCTTGGCAATTTCTGATAGTAATGGTGATGGAATTCTTCAAATTAATGAATTCTTTTTACGCCCAGATGTTGTTGTTCTAGCTACACCAGAAATAGCTGGCTTACCTTATGTTATCTCAGGATTAGTGGCTGCAGGTGGTATGGCGGCTGCGATGTCAACTGCTGATGGTTTGTTGTTAGCAATTGCGAACGCATTGTCTCATGATATGTATTACAAAATCATCGATCCTCTAGCTGATACCAAAAAAAGACTTATTGTAGCTCGAGTACTCTTGATTGTGATTGGAGCCCTAGGTGCTTTTATTGCGAGCTTGAAGCTAACAAGTATTCTTGGTGCCGTGGCTTGGGCGTTTGACTTTGCTATGTCAGGATTGTTCTTCCCACTGGTCCTTGGAATTTGGTGGAAACGGGCAAATAGAGCGGGCGCGTTGGCCGGAATGTTCTTCGGATTAGTATCTGGAACAGCATATCTAATTTATGTTGCACCAGCATTCATGGGAAATGATCCTTGGATGGGTATCGATAACTTGAGATTTGGGATCATTGGCGCATCAGTCAGTTTGGTTGCAATGGTTGTTGTATCCTTGATGACCGAAGAGCCAGATGAAGCGACTCAAAAAATGGTTGATGAGACTCGCGTCCCTGCGGGCCAACCAATTATTGCTCAAAAACAATAATTAATTTAAATTATCTAGGCGTCTTAATTTAGGCGCCTAGAATAAAAAAAATGTCACCAATCGTTCTTTTAATTGATTATTTATTAGGAATAGTAATGTGGACACTCATCGGTAGGTCTGCAATGAGAATATTTTTACCTGAAAATTCTACTTTCTTTTTTAATCGGGCATTTATCAAGATGACCGATCCTTTCGTTAAAATGTTTCGATTTATAACTCCTCAATTTATCGTTGCACCTTTAATTCCAATCTATGTAGCTTGGTTTTTTTATATGATTCGATTTTATCTTATGCCTTGGATCTTAGGATATTCAGTCATGGGAATGTTATCTTTTCCTCTAGAAAGTAGTTTAGCTGGTTGGCTATATTCTATCTTTTAATATTCAATTACCCATTTTTCGAGTAACGCATTTTTTTCCCATTCTAAAAAATGAGGGTGGTTTAAAAGGACTTCAAAATATTTTTTTGTATTTTTATTTATATGTCCAGGAAAACATCGTGCGCGGACTGCAAAAGGAGTCATAAAATAATCAAATAAATTTCGCTCCAATTGAAGTGAAGAATATTCATCAACCATTTGATCAAGTCGATGAAACTCATTGATAGATCGAATAGAAATTTCTTTTTGCTGATTGGGTTTATTAATTTCCATGGGACACTCTTTACGTAAGGCACGTAGTTCTGAATGCATTTCTGCACAACAAGATCGAACAAAAGAGCGAGTATTTTTTTCTATGGGAAGTATAAATTTATCTGGGAATAATTCATTTAAGTACTCGCAGATTGCCAATGTATCCCAAATTTTTAATTTTTGATCAACAAGACAGGGTACTTTACCTGAAGGATTAGAGGATAATAATGTGTCTTTTGAAGTTTTGTGACCGAGACGAATAAGCTCTACTTGAAAATCATTTGTACAACTCTTTAATGTGAGCCAAGCACGCAATGACCATGAAGAGTAATTGTAATTACCGATAAACAGTTTCATATTTTAAAAATATTATTTTAGTCTATAAAATAAAATATTGTTAGATATTAGTTATTATCTCATCGTTTCATTTTCTATTCTTTTATTTGCAATTTCTAAATCAGGTTTTTCTGGAGGGGGGCTAGCTTTAATTTCTGTTACAGTTCTTTCAATTACATATGGGCCGTTAAAGGCAATTGCTATTTTGATGCCTATGCTGATCATTTGCGATGCAATTGCAGCATTCTTAAATCGAAAATATTATGACCATAGCGCTGTCTGGTCCATCGCTCCATTTTCATTATTGGGTGTTATCGCAGGTACAATTCTATTTAAATTTATTAATCTTTCTTTAATTAGTATCTTTATTGGCTCTATTTCCCTTGCCTATGTAGTGTTCAATTATTTATTAACTAAATCTAAAATTAAAAAAATTCCTTTTTATGGAAGTAAAACCATATGGGGGACATTAGCTGGTTTTACTAGTTTTGTTCTTCACTCGGGCGGTCTGCCTATGAATATCTATTTTATGTCAATTTACGATCGAAAAGTTCAATTTGTTGCAGGACTTGTATTTTCTATGGCCTTGATCAATCTCTTTAAGTTAATTCCTTATTTTTATTTAGATATATTAAGTTTTAAAAGTCTATTGAGTTATTTATTATTTTCCCCAATTGCAGTGATTGGGGTGATTTTAGGCCATTGGATGAATAGTAAATTATCGGATAAATCCTTCTTTACCATCATCAACTTTTTTATTGTAGTTGCTTCTCTTAGGTTAATCTATTTAGGAATTGTTAGTTTATAATTTTGCTTTAAGGCTTTCGATTAATTCATGTTCATTTTGAAATGAATTCATCTCATTTTTATCAATTAACACATTATGTTTTCCATTTGTTTCCTCTAAGCAAATGGGTAGGTCATTAATAAAATTTTCAAGCCCGAACTCGGATAGTTCCTCTAAATGTAAAAATTTATAATCATGAGGAGATTCCTCAATGAAATCTTTCCATGCTTTTCTCATTTTTAAATCATACGTAATTTGACATAAGTTACATTCATAAGTTTTTGGAGATAAGTATTTATGAAGGGTATCAATTAAATAATTCCATTGACCTCCTTTGGCGTTATAAATAAAAATTAATTTTTTTTTATTATTCATTTGTTAAATGAAACAATACTTCTTTACAGAATAGATTTGAAGGTATTTTGCCATTATTAAATTGAACGGCATTAATGACATCGTAAGTTGAGACAACTTTAAAATTTAAATCGAGAGATAGTTTTTTAAAATCTTTTATACTGCAAGGATGTATGTAATCAGTATTATACCACTGATCGCTATTAGATTTCTTGAGAAGAGAGTCATAACTTCCTGATAGAAAAAATTTGATTATTTTACTTAATCTTGCAGAGTTATTGAAACCGACAATTATATTTTTGCTAACTTTTTTTAAAGTATTCAATAAAACATCAGGTTTTTGAACGGCCTGTATTGTCTGTGTTAGGATACAGTAATCGAATTGATTATAAGGGAAGTCCTCTACAATTAAGTTTATATCCCCATGAATAACATCTAAACCTTTCCCAAGACATGAGATGACTTTTTCCTGGTTTAGTTCTACTCCTTGAGCACTGATATTTTTCTCTGCAAGTAATGAAATTAATTCCCCATCAGAACAACCGATATCAAGGACTTTAGAGTTTTGCGGTATGAGATCTAATATGATTTTATAATCGTTTCTCATTTAATCCCTTTCAAAAAACCCTCACAGACTCGAAAAAATTGAGGTTCATCTAGCAAAAAACTATCATGCCCTCTATCCGATACTACTTCAGCAAAGCTCACATTGGAGCCAATAGAATTCAGCAAGGAGACGATTTCACGAGACTCCTTAGTTGGAAATAGCCAATCACTTGTAAAGGAGAGGACTAGAAAACGAATTTCATTATCAATGATTTTTTTTTGATTATTTGTTATTTCTTCAGAGACATCAAAGTAATCCATAGCTCGAGTCATGTAGAGATAACTATTTGCATCAAACCGATCAACAAAAGATCGGCCTTGATGTCGAAGATAACTTTCCACTTGAAAGTCGATTCCAAAACCAAAAGATAAATTTTTCTTTTCTTGAAGATTTCTACCAAATTTATTTTGAAACGCTTTCTCCGATAGATAAGTAATGTGAGCTATCATTCTTGCTACGGACAAGCCATTTTCTGGTTTTTGATTAATTTCTAAGTATCTTCCTTGGTGCCAGTTAGGGTCTAACATTATGGATTGTCTGCCCGCTTCATCAAAAGCTATATTTTGTGCAGAGTGTTTTAAAGAACCAGCTATACAAACAATTGACTTTACAAAATCCGGATAAGTTGCAGACCATTGAAGAACTTGCATTGCTCCCATGGAGCCTCCAATTACTGATCTTAGTTTTTCTATTCCCAATTCATCAATTAGTATTTTTTGAACTTTGACCATATCTCGAATAGTAATCGTCGGAAAATCTAATCCATAAATTTTTGAGGTTTTTGGATTAATATCATTTGGACCAGTGGTTCCAACACAACCACCCAATACATTTGAGCATATTACAAAATACTTATTTGTATCAATCGGTTTATTAGGGCCAACCATTAAATCCCACCAACCCTTTTTTTTTGTAATGGGACTTTCTTCTGCGGGAAATTGATCTCCGGTCAAAGCATGACAGATTAAGATTGCATTATCTTTATTAGAATTTAATAGACCATAGGTTTGATAGGCAATTTGAAACTGATTAATTGATTTTCCTGAGTCTAATAAAAGATCTTCCTCACAGGATAAAAGAAAACCAGGATAATCTGAATTATTTGTTATTTTTCTCATAAATTCTAAAAAATTTCGAGATGATAACCTACGGGCAAACGCTTTAGCTGTTTATACACCCGCAAGCTGCTATCAAATCGGTGTTGAACAAAACTTATGATTTTTCTGTTTATTTTTCAATATAAAAGGATGATATTTTATTCATATAGTTTAAGTATAATCAAAAAAAAATGACTAAAAATAAGCCAAAAAATAATTATCAAGGTGGAGCGGAAGAATTCAAAGGTTTTACCCGATTATCCTCGAATGAGAATAATGATGGACCTTCCCACAGAGTAAAGACGGCCATAAAAAAAAATATTAATTTTTCAAATATCTATCCTGAATTGGATGGAGAGACGCTCAGAAATCAAATTGCTAAAACTTATTCCCTAAACTCTGAACAAATAGTTTTAGGAGCAGGGTCAGATGAGGTTTTGCAAATGATTTATGCTGCGTTTAGCAAACCTGGCGATGAGGTAATTTTTACCAAATATGCATTTGCTATGTATTCTATTTATGCGAAAAATTTTAAATGTAAGCCAAAAATTTTCAATGATGCTCAATTCCAGTTTTCTCTAAAGGATCTTGCAAAGCTAGCATCTTCTAATACGAAAATCATTTTTCTAGCAAACCCAAATAACCCAACCGGATCAATTTTCTATAAGGATGAATTAATACAATTTATTAAAAAAATTAATAAAAATACCTTAATTGTTTTAGACTCTGCATATTGTGAGTATTTGCAAGATAAAAAATATGAAAATGGCCTTTCTTTAATTAAAAAATTTCCAAATTTATTTGTTACAAGGTCTTTTTCAAAAATTTATGCATTAGGCGGTCTTCGAATAGGGTGGGGATATTCCTCGTTAAAAAATATTTCAAGAATATATCAGTTTAAAAAGCCATTTAATGTCTCCCGATTATCTTGTATTGCTGCTACCGAAGCATTGAAAGACCAGCCATGGATATTTAAAAGTATAAAAAATAATGAAGAAAATAGAAAATTTACTATTAATGGTTTAAACAACTCTCTGTTTAAGACAATAGATACTATGGCTAATTTTATTTTATTAGAGTTTAAACATAGAAATATTGCTAATAGATTTGTCCAATATCTTTACAAGAACAAAATTACGGTTAGGCATCTGGCTTCATATGGCTTACCTAGACATATTCGTATGACCATTGGCAATTCCAATGAAATGAAAAAAACAATAAATGTTTGTAATAGATTTAATGTTTAAAAATATAATTATTATAGGCTTTGGTATGATTGGATCGTCTATAGCCAGATCTATACTTAAGTCAAAAAAATCAACCAATATCTATGCTTTTGATAAATCAAAAGATTTTTTAAAGAGGTTAAAAAAAGCTAAATTAAATGTTGATCCTATAAAATCCCTTGAAGAGATAAGAGATTTATCAATAGATTTAGTAATTATATGTACTCCAGTTCTTCAATATGGTGCAATTTTAAAAAAGATAAATAGCTTAGACGATCAAAATTTTATCGTGACAGATGTCGGCTCAACTAAAAAAAATATTGAGGATATTTATTTTAAAAATAATTTTACTTTCAGGTTTGTTCCTTCTCACCCGATTGCAGGTATAGAAAAATCAGGTCTCGAAAATGGCATTCTAGGTTTATTTGAAAATCGTTACAGCATTATTTGTCCTTTAAAGAATTCTACCAAAAAAGATATTTCTTTAGTTAGTAAATTTTGGAGATCTTTATCGATGAAGGTAGAAATCATGTCTGCAAAAGAGCACGATCATGTCCTTAGCCTTACATCTCATCTACCTCATATTATTTCTTATTCCTTAGTTTTAACGGCAATAAAAAAAGAAAAATCTGTGAATTCTAAATTGGTTAAATTTTCTGCGGGAGGATTCAGAGACTTTACTCGAGTTGCTGGAAGTGACCCAGAAATGTGGAGGGATATTTTTCTCGCTAACAGCGAAGAGATTAAAAAGTTAACTAATATGTTTATAGATGAACTGAAGAAGTTTTCTAAAGATTTAAATTCTCAAAATTCAAAAAAATTATTAATAAAATTACAAAAAACAAAAAATATTCGAAATAGAATTGTTAAAGCAAGACAGGCAGGAAAATTCATCCCTAATGATTAAGAGAGTTGATAGCGCTCTTTAGTTGATCAAGAAATTCTTTTTTACTTAACCCCGGCTGAATCGGTTCTTTAAATTCAATTAAAATTTCACCTGACTTAATTTTATCATTTTTTGGCCAGCAATAACCAGAATTAAGTGAAATAGGCACCACTGGTTTGTTAAGTGATTTATACATTGAGAAGATTCCCGGTTTTAAATCTGGCTGCTCTTTATAAGTAGTTCTGGTGCCCTCTGGAAAAATGATTACTGGTCTTTTTTCAATGTATTCGGCTGTTTGTTCATTAACTAAGCGAAGACTTTGTATGCCTTGATTACGATCAATGGCTATCATCCCAAGCTTTTTCAAATAGGTTCCAAAAAGCGGAATTGATAATAATTCTTTTTTTAGAATATATGCGGGGTTATAAAAAAGCTGATTGAAATAAATGGTTTCAAACATTGATTGGTGTTTGCTAGCAAATAGACATCCCTTTAAATTCGCTAAATCCGGGTTGATGACCCTTATCTTAATATTAAAAATACGCAGTACCCATTGCATATTTTTAGTAAAAAATATTACAAATAAACGAAAATTTTTATATTTAAATGGTAGTCCAAGTAAAGAAATAATTAGAACAAGCGCTGTAGATATATAAAATAAAATTAAAAAACTAAATCTCATATTTTTTTACAAAAACTATTTTGGAAATTAATAGTTTCACATATTCTTCGATCAATTTTTCAAAAGGAATGATTAATTCCTCGGAACTTACAGCAAAAGGAGTCACTTCTAAACCAGAGAGTTGATTGAATAGAAATTGAGCACGTTGCATATGAAGATTGGAAGTAATTAGAAGAATGGATTCAATTTTTTTTTCTAAGGCCCAATATCTTGTCTCTAGGGCATTTTCATAAGTGTTTTCAGATAGGTAGCCCACTTCTATGCAGCAATTAACTATTTCTTTATCAAAGTTTAAAATATTCACTAATACCACTTCTGAATTAAAAGTATTATCTACTCCAGAGATAAAAAGTTTTCTTTGTTTAGAATTTTCAATTTGATTATACCCTTCAATTATTCTCTCTCCTTTCCCTCCTGTCAAAACAACAATCGCATCCACATTAAAATTGCTAATATTTTGATCAGGTAAATTATTTTTAAATTTTACTAGGCCTAGAGCTAAAGAAAGAAGAATTAAAGCTAATAAAATATTAATACGTTTTAAAAATAGTATCATTACATGATTTCATTTTTACATAAATCCTCTAAAGTGTCCCTTGATCGAATAACTCTGTATTCATTC
>Ga0208547_1000309_pt1 | contig 28322 bp, 26 predicted proteins | sample DEB08_DNA_5_FD_185501 | JGI IMG/M metagenome (GOLD analysis project Ga0208547, IMG submission 185501) | Aqueous microbial communities from the Delaware River and Bay under freshwater to marine salinity gradient to study organic matter... | ecosystem: Environmental > Aquatic > Marine > Coastal ...
AATCATGACGACCCGCGCCGGGTTGATCCCTGATAGAAGAGCAAGTTCCTCGTTATCCGAGTAGGCCCGCATCGATTTGCCGGTACGCGTTCGATTCAGGAACCAAAAGAGCAGCGCGACGATAACCACAGCGGTGATTACGGTGACGCCTTGAGTCGTTTTGATCGCCAGACCCTGATCGAGACCGGTCATCTCCTTGAAAGCGCGCGCTTTAAGGATAAACCGCTCTCCGTCGGCGAAGTTTCGATCCGCAGGCCCGATAATGAAGCGAATGATGCCGCTCAATACGAACAAAATCCCCACCGAGACAATCAGATAGGTCACGGGAGCTGCCTTTTGTCGTCGGTAATACCGATAGACCAGGCGATCAAGAAGCAGACAAACCCCGACGGTAACAAGGATGCTCACGGGAAGCGCGAGCAGCGCCGTAGGGAGCGGACCAAGGCCTATCCCGGACGCCTGCAGCACCCAGGTGATCAAAATAGCGATCATCGCTCCGAACGACATGGTTTCGCCGTGGGCGAAATTCGAAAAGCGCAGAACGGCGTACACCATGGTGACGCCTAGCGCCCCCAGTGCCAGTTGGCTGCCGTAGGCCAGCGCGGGCACCAGAACGAAATTGCCAAGCAGAGCAAGGGCGTTGAGGATATCGCTCATGGCTTAGCCGCCCAAAAAGGCTTTTCTAACTTCAGGGTCGGCAAGCAACGCCTGACCTGAGTCGGTGTAACGATTCTCGCCCTGAACGAGGACGTAGCCCCGGTCGGCAATTTCAAGGGCCTGGCGAGCATTCTGCTCCACCATCATCACCGCAATTCCTGTTTTGGCGACCTCAAGAATGCGATCAAAAAGCTCATCCATCACGATCGGTGACACGCCAGCGGTTGGCTCATCGAGCATCAGCACGCGCGGCTCGGTCATGAGCGCCCGCCCCACCGCTACCTGCTGGCGCTGACCACCGGACAGTTCGCCTGCGGGTTGCAGCCGTTTTTCTTTTAAAATCGGAAACAGACTATAAACCTGCTCCATCGTCCGGGCGAAATCATCCTTTCGAGTAAACGCGCCCATCTCAAGATTTTCTTCCACCGTCATCGACGTAAAGACATTTGCGTTTTGCGGGACGAAGCCCATGCCCAGCGCCACCCGCTCCTGAGGCGCGAGCGCCGTGATGTCGTCTCCACTGAAAAAAACGCGCCCTTGCCGAAGGGTCAACATTCCGAAGAGCGCCTTCATCGCCGTGGATTTTCCGGCCCCGTTAGGCCCCACCACGACGACCACCTCGCCCTCGGCCACTTCCAGCTCACAGCCCTGCAGGATGTCGGCACCGCCGTAGCCGCCCGCCATACGTTCTCCACGCAAAAGACTCACAAGATCAATGCCGCTGATGCTTTCGGCCCGTGCCGAGATAGGCCTCAATGACGGCCTCGTTGTTCATTACCTCCTCAGGCGTACCGGTCGCCAGAACTCCGCCGCTCGCCATCACAATCACCGGATCGCACAGCCGACCGATGAAGTCCATATCGTGCTCAATCATGCAGAATGTGTAACCGCGCTCCTGATTTAGACGGATGATGGAGTCGCCAATCGTGCGGAGCAGCGTTCGATTTACCCCGGCTCCTACTTCATCAAGGAACACAATCTTGGGCTCTGCCATCATCGTCCGCCCAAGCTCGAGTAATTTCTTCTGCCCCCCGGAGAGGTTTCCCGCTAACTCATCGGCCACCGCGCCCAGCTGCAGAAAATCAATAACCTCTTCTGCGCGTTCGCGATTTTGCGCCTCCTCCAGCCGAACCTTCGAGGGCCGGATCCAGGTTTCCAAAAGACGCTCACCCGATTGGGCAGCAGGCACCACCATCAGATTCTCCCGCACGCTGAGCGATGAGAATTCATGCGCAATCTGGAAGGTGCGAAGAATGCCTCGCTCAAAAAGCTCATGGGGCTTCTTCCCGGTAATGTCCTTCCCTTCAAAGACCACGCTACCCGAGTCAGGGGTATACAGCCCCGCGATCACATTGAACAAGGTGGTCTTGCCGGCCCCGTTTGGACCGATTAGCCCGGTGATGCTGCCCTGCGCAATAGTCAGCGATGCATCCTCCACAGCGTGAATGCCGCCGAATCGTTTGTAGAGATTGCGAATTTCAAGCACGGCGATGTGGGCTCAAAAAAAAACGGCCCGGGTGATACGCAACCCGGGCCGTTCGATGAAGGCTTAACGGAATCCGACCGTCGTGTTCTTTCCGCCGTCAACGAGAATCTCGCGATAGCTTCCGGCCGATTCGCCGGGGCCGATCAACTCGACAGCAGAGGCGCCTACGTAGTCAATGTCGCCACCCTTGGCCACGTACTCAAGAGCCGCCGACAGATCGCCGGGGTACACTTTCTTGCCAGGAGCGTTTGCCACTTCCATGATTTTGGACTTGAAATCCTGGCTGTTGGTCGATCCTGCTGCCTGCATGGCGAGAAGAATCAAGGCCGCGGCATCGTAGGATTCCGGCGCAAACGGGCCGTCACCCTTGAAGCCGGCTTTACTGGCAAGCTCTACGAACATTGTGGCGCCTGGGCTATCGGTTCCCGGTACGTCACCAATGGAGCCGTTGAGGCCAGCACCAATCGCGGCCGGCAGGGAGTCGCCGATCATGCCGTCCGGCAGATAGAAGACATCGAACGCACCGGTATCAAGAGAGCCTTGAATGATGGCTTTACCGCCCTGGTCCAGATATCCGGCAACAACAAGGATGTCGCCGCCTGCCTGCGCAAGCGCCGCTACTTCAGCGCTGTAATCAGCCTTTCCTTCTTCATGAGAGGTATTCACTGTCACTGTGCCGCCGACGGCCTTGAAATTACTTTCGATGCTGTCCGCAAGGCCTTTGCCGTAGTCATTATTGGTATAGGTGATGGCGGCCGTTTTGTAACCACGGTCCTTCAGGATCTCTGCAACCACCTGGCCCTGACGGGCGTCAGAAGGCGCCGTTCGGAAGAACAGACCGTTGTCTTCTGCGGTGGAGAGGCCAGGAGAGGTCGCTGAGGGGGAGATCATCACCACGCCGTTTGGCATGGCAACGTTCGCGAGAATGGCTCCGGTTACGCCAGAACAGTCCGCACCCATGATTGCGTTCACCTTATCGGAGGTGACGAGACGCTCAGCGGTCGCCTGAGCCGCGGCAGAGTCGATACAGGTCGAATCGCCACGGATGCCCGTAACCTTCGAGCCGTTCATGAACTTACCGCCCGCGTTCACCTCAGCAATGGCCAGTTCGGCCCCTGCCGCCATGTCAGGAGTCAAAGACTCGATCGGACCGGTAAAGCCCAGAATAATCCCAATCTTGACGTCTTCTGCAAACGCCGTGGCAGACAGCAGTGCGCTGGATATGAGCGCAACAAATAGTTTCCTCATCGGATTTCTCCTGTTGGTTTTAAAGCAGTTTTCCTGGACCCTTGCTAAAGCACCGAACCCGGGATAGGTGAATAGTGACACAGGGCAAGGTTCGAGAAAAGATATCTCCGATAAGTTGCTGTTTTATTGACTTAAATGATTCGAATGCCGAAGATTTTTGAATAGTTGGGGAGCGCCTACTCAAGTGGTTGAATCCACTGTCGGGCGCTAAGTCCTTTCTATTATGGAAATCACATACGAAACAATTCCTAAGTTATTGTTTTTAGTTGGTTTTAACGTTGAATTCTGGCGCGACGATGAATCTCAATTCAGCCTCGGCATCACGCAAGGCCCCTTCCACGAATTCGCTCGTCGCTCCGCCGGCAAAGATAAAACCCGGATACGCACTGCCCTCGGGCCAGGGTCGCATTAAATGACCTTCCCTCACGTCAACCTCCACGTCGATCACCCCGGGGATTGAACGTGCGCGATTGATACCTTCGACCCGTCGGAGAACACCCCGCTCGCGCACAGGAATCATCATGACGCCGCTTGCCCCCGAGCGTCGGCCCGGCTGACGTTGCCCCCGGCAGGCGTTAAGCAACACCAGTTGCTCGAGCGGATATCCCGTCTGATATTCAACGATTCGTCCGCACCGCCCCCCAATAGTTCGGCTGGCGAGTTCCAGGAACCAGACCCCCTTATCGTTCACACGCACCTCAGCGTGAATAGGCCCCTCTAAAAGACCAATGGCCCGACAAATGGATTCCAACTGGCGGGTCATGTCCTCGATGACGATCGGTTCAAGCCTGGGTGGCGTGATGTATATCGTCTCCTCGAAAAACGGGCCGTCAAGCGGATCGGGTTTTTCAAATATCGCGAGCACATCGAGTTCACCTGCGCAAACCAGCGCTTCGATCGCGAACTCTCTGCCGGGGATAAAGTCCTCGATAATGCACGCCTTTTCAATGGACGACTCCTCCTCAGAGAGCAACGCATGGATCCGAGCAAGAGCCGCCCGAACCTCATTCAAATCGTCACATCGAATCACGCCCCGGCTTGCAGAGAGCGACATCGGTTTCACCACGCAAGGAAAACCCACATTGCATCCTAGCCACTTGCTGGTGTCGTTTATTTGCACCCTTTGGAAGCTTGGGGTCGCCACTCCTGCATCTCTGCAGAGCTCTCGAAAAATCAACTTGTTGGTCGAGGCCTCTACCGCCTCTGGGGCATTGGCAGGCAAATCGAGCATTTCTGCGGCTTTTTGACACAGCGCCACTGTGCTGTCGTCGGTCGGAAGCGCTGCTATAAACCGACGCTTACTGGCGACCTCCCGAATGGTCTTAAGCGCGCTCTCATCAGATGACGAATCGATCCTGATGCCCTGCCCGGGAAGGCTTAAATCAGCTGCCCCCCAAGCGGCGACAACTAGCGGTATATCCAGCGACGTCGCGGCATGGACATACGCCGCCGTTCGATAGCTCCTATCGGGGGCGAGTAACAAAATCGCGCCTTCGGTCATTGGACCCTACGGTTCGCTGAGAGAAAGTTCTACGGGGGCCGCGAGGACCTGCAAGAGGCCTGAGTCTATTGACTGCCTGCCGCTGCGCGGTCGCGTTCGGCGTCGGTATCGGCCATCCGCGCGTCGGAATAACGATTTCCAGAGACCGTTCGCTCATTGATCAGTGCATCGAGCTCGGCGAAGGTGTCGTCCGACAGGAGTCGGTCGGCAGCAACCCAGTTCTCCTGCATATATTCAATATGTTTTGTGCCTGGAATCGGGATCAAGGTCTGTCTCCCGGCGCTATCTTTCCAGGACAACAGCCATGAAAGCGCCAGTTGGGCCATGGTGAGCCGCTCACGCGATGCCACATCCGAGAACGGCGCTAGCAGCTTGGCATTGTGGGCGAACGCCTCGGGTTCAAATCGCGGTCTGGCGATCGTGCAGCGTAAATCGTCATCAGGCAGTTGGGTTACATCCCGCGCCTTGCCGGTCAGAAACTGTCGACCGAGGGGCGAGAACGGTACGAAGGCAATCCCAAGTTCCTCGCATGCGCGCAGTGCGGCAAACTCAGGCGTTCGAGTCCAAAGCGAGTACTCGGATTGAAGTGCCGCCACGGGAAACTCTTTGTGTGCACGCCGAAGGGTGTCTGCTGCCACTTCCGACAGTCCGATCTCTCTTAGTTTTCCCTCTCGAACCAGCCGCCCAAGCTCACCGACGCTCTCCTCAACGGGCACAGCCGGATCCACACGGTGAAGATAATAAAGATCTATAACGTCTGTCTGTAGTCGCGAGAGACTGGCTTCGCACTGCGCGCGCAGCGCCTTAGGGCGCCCGTCGATATGGTTTTTTCCATCAACCCGGCTGAGCGCACATTTACTGGCCAGCACGTACTCGTCCCTGCGGTGACGCAGGGCGGATCCAATTAAGGTCTCGTTATGCCCGCCACCATAGAGCGTGGCGGTATCCAGAAACGTGTAGCCCGCATCGAGGGCTTCGTTGAGAAGCCGGCTGGAAACCGCATCGTCGCCCGGCCCGTATCCGCTCGACATGTTCATGCAGCCAAGCCCGAGGGGGGACACCCTGAGCGAGCCGATTTGCCTTTCGATCACAAACGGTTATCCAAACCGAAGGCAAGAAGCCCTGATGAAATCATCTGGGTCAGCGGAAAAAAAGGTGACGGGGAGAGATCGATAAGAACTATCCGCAGCCGCCGCCGCAGCCGCCACAAGCGCCGCTACCGCCGACCGCCTGAAAGACGTTGTTAAAGACGAAGGTCGCACTGACCCCGTCATCCTGGAAGTCGATTTCCGCGCCCTGAAGGTACGAAAACGCGACAGGGTCGATTGCCAACGAAAAGCCGGAGTCGTCTTTCATCACGCGATCACGATCCGTCACAGCCTCAGCGAAGGTCATGCCGTAGTTCATCCCCCCGCAACCCCCGCCGGCGACAAAAACACGAACCGCCTGCTGAGGGTCGTCCGCGCCGGTCAGCAGCTCCGCGATTTTTTGCTTTGCGGCACTCGTCACGTTTACCGCTTCAATCTGGGTCTGGTCGATGGCGATATTCATAGCATTTACTCGTCGTATAAAATAAGGGCTTGTGGCCTAGACGCCTAAAAATAGCGTCGTCTTAAGAAGAGGAAGTCTACCATGCAGACCGTCAACTGCACCGTTCTCGGACACGAAGCGCCCGCTCTGGCCGAGGCGCCCTACCCGGGCCCGATTGGGCAGCGGATCCTTGAAACCGTCTCCGCTGAGGGCTGGGGAAAATGGTTGGAGCGCCAGGTTCTCATCATCAATGAGAACCAACTAAGCAGCGCCGACCCTCAGGCAGTCGAACTGCTCGAGCAGCATATGCTTGGGTTTCTTTTCAAAGAGGGTGATCTTGGCGGCCTCCCCAGCGGATTTGCCCCACGCAAGAAATAAGCGGTCTAGCCCCCTGCCCGGTTCATAAGCTCGCGCATACGGCGCACGGCGCCGGCGAGCCCCGCAAACAGTGCCTCGCTGATAATGGCGTGACCGATATTGAGCTCTTTAATCGATCGAATCGCTACGATCGGTTCCACATTCTCATAATTCAGGCCGTGTCCAGCGTTTACGCGAAAGCCATGATCCTCAGCAATCTTGACGGCGGTCTCGAGGCGCGATAACTCCGCACGGATCTGGGATGCCGAGCGCGCTTCGGCATAAGCGCCCGTATGCAGCTCGATAACAGACGCCCCGACCGCGTGACTGGCCACAATCTGCGACTCGTCGGGATCAATGAAAAGCGAAACGCGGATACCTGCCGATTGAAGGGTGTCGATGAATGGTTCCAAAGACGCGGCTTGATCCGCGACGTTGAGCCCGCCTTCGGTTGTGATTTCCTGGCGCTTTTCTGGTACCAGGCAGATGTCGTCCGGTTTAACCGAGAGCGCGATCTGCTTCATCTCTTCCGTGACGGCCATCTCAAGATTCATTCGCGTCGCAATCGCCTCGCGCATCCGAAAGACGTCATGATCGCTGATATGCCGCCGGTCCTCCCGAAGGTGCAGGGTAATGAGGTCAGCCCCATTGGCCTCACATATCAGCGCGGCCGCGACTGGGTCGGGATAGGTTGTGCCTCGCGCCTGACGGAGTGTCGCCACATGATCGATATTTACGCCCAAATCCATTGCTTGCTCCTAACCTAAGACGGATCAGACCAGAGCACCATCAGGCGCCCGACTTACTTCCGCTGAGTAAATTCGTGAAAAGACCATTCTCGATGCCAGCGTTTTGCCGTCAAGAAGATACTGAAAGACCGCGCGGTGGAGATGCTTCAATTCGCGCAGCGCGGTCTCATCAAAGCCCTGCTCATTTCGAAGTGCGATAAGCGAAGAACCGCGAACCATAACACCGCCTGTTTCGTTACTGATTCGGACAAAGGCACCCATCCCAGGCCGGTACTGATATTGCTGCTCGGGTTGAAGCGCCTCGCCCGATTCATGATCTCGCTCCAATTGCAGCCCGTATCCGGTCTCGTTTAAGAGCGCTTTTTCAAAGACTCGAAGAATACCCTGAGTGGACTCCCCTTGATTCAAACCGATGATACTTTTCAGATACTGATCAAAGAGGCGCTCGTGAGGATCGTAACGTTGAATAAACTTCAACAGCAATTCATTGATATAAAAGCCGCAGTAGAGACCCGGTCCTTTAAGTTCAAAATCGGGCCCGGCCCATTCGCACTGTGTCAGTGTTTTAACTTCCCCTTTGCCCGACCAACCCAAGGTGGTTAATGCGAAGGGCCGAATCATTCCTCGAAACGCCGACTTCAACCCGCGGGCACCCTTGGCGATGGCAGTGAGACGCCCATGGTGACGCGAGAATATGTCGACCAATAAACTCGATTCAGAATATGGCCTGCGGTGCAGGATAAAACCCGGTTCACCTTTTATTCTGGTCATACTCATGTCGCGAGAGATCTAAGCATCACCGTATCCGAGCTGCGCCACCAGTCGGGCATCGTCAGCCCACCCCTTTTTTACTTTGACATGCTGACTGAGCCGCACGCCCTGACCGAGAAATCGCTCGAGTTCGACGCGCGCCGATGAACCAATCGCCTTAAGGCGTGCTCCTTTGAGCCCGATGAGAGCGGCTTTCTGACCTGCCGTTTCGCACCAAAAGGTCGCGTCAATTTCCGCATAGCCATCGTCCCCAGTCCGAAATTGAGTCACCTCTACGCCGGTGACATAGGGAATTTCATCTCCCATCTGGCGAAATATCTGCTCGCGCAGCAGCTCGCCCACCAAAAATCGCGTGGGCAGCGTTGACAGCGTGTCCTCCTCGTAGGCCAAGGTCCCCGGCGGGGCCGCTGCGGCCAAAAGCGATCCGAGATGGTCGAGGTTGTAACCGCTCTTGGCCGAGATAGGCACCACTTCGGCCCAAGGGTACTCCGAGCGCACCCGCTGAATCAGGGGAAGCACATGTTCTCTAGATGGCAACAAATCCACCTTGTTCATCAAGAGCCACAAAGGTGCTGTGCTGCTTCTAAAATGATTGAGGGCCGCCTGGTCCTCATTTGTCCATAGTCGGCAGTCAATCACCTGACAGATAATATCGGTGCCGGTGTCGGCGCCGCGGGCTGCCTGGTTTGCGCGCTTGCTTAACGCCTCGCGTCTGGGCTTGTGCAGGCCCGGGCTGTCAACAAAAACCAACTGCGTCCCGTTTATAGACCGGATACCGGTAATGCCTCGCCAGGTCGTTTGGGGGCGCCTCGAGACAATCGAGACCTTCTGCCCGACCAGCCGATTGAGAACGCTCGATTTTCCAACGTTGGCGCGACCGACGAGCGCGACCACTGCAAAACGAGAAATATTAGGCATTGGCCGCGGTTAAGATACCCATTGGTCAAGCGCGTCCTGTGCGGCGACCTGTTCCGCGGTTTTTCGACTTGACCCCGCGCCTTTGCCTGTAATCCCAAGCTCAGAAAGCACGCAGGCGACGCTGAAGGTTCGATCGTGCGGCTCGCCATGAACGTCCGTTACCGCATACGTCGGCAAGGCATATCCACCAGACTGCAGTTGCTCCTGAAGCGTTGTCTTTGGATCTTTGGAAATCCCTTCATCTAATGCATCTTTCATACGGGCATTCAGGAGCCTTCTCACTACGGGTTCGGTGGTCACAAGATCAGCGTCAAGATAAACCGCAGCGATAACCGCTTCCAGACCATCCGCAAGAATGGAGTCCCGATCGCTCCCGCCTGATCGACCGGCGGACGGACCAAGCACCAGGGCATCGCCTAGCCTGATTTCCCGGGCGACGTCAGCCAGCGTTGTTTTGCGCACCAGTCGGGCTCGCAGACGCGTCAGACGCCCCTCAGAAGCATCGGGATCTGCCTTGAAGAGTGCATCACTAACGATTAAACCGATGACGCTGTCGCCCAGAAATTCAAGGCGCTCATTGTGACGAGCGCCCAAGCTACGATGCCGGAGCGCGGCCTCGAGAAGGCTCTTATCCTTGAACCGATAGCCAAGCGCTGACTGCAGGGCTTCTATAGGGCTCATGGTCTTATCGGATGAGCGAGCCCAGACGCTGCCAGTTGATGCCCCCGCCACCGGCACTGTCCCAACTGAACCAAATAAAGAACGCTTTGCCGACGATGAACTCCTCCGGAACAAACCCCCAGTAGCGGCTATCGTTGCTGTGATCCCGATTATCACCCATCACAAAAAACTGACCCGGCGGTACGGTCACGCGAATCGAGCCGGAGGGCCGCAACTGATCGATCAGGATGGAGTGGCTTCTCTCACCGAAGGTCTCGGAAAAGGCTTTCACCTGACCCGACGCGGAATTGCTTTCTGGCCAATCAATCAGTTCAGAACTCTTGATTGGAACCGGGACGCCGTTAATCGCCAGTCTTTTGTTGTGGTAACTGACGACATCGCCCGGCAGTCCTACCACTCGCTTGATGAAATTGGTCTTTGGCTCCTTTGGGAAGCGAAAGACCATGACGTCGCCTCGCTCTGGACTGCCAAACGGAACGACTTTTGTTTTCAGGATCGGTAGGCGAACGCCGTAGCTAAATTTGGAGACCAAAATAAAGTCGCCAATAAAAAGGCTCGGCAACATCGATCCCGAGGGAATGCGAAACGGTTCCACCACAAATGCCCGCAACAGAAACACCGCCAGCAGCACCGGGAAGAATGAGCGTGAGTATTCAACCAGAACGGGTAGGCGTGCCCGGGCGATCCCCACGGTCTTTTTCGACTCAGCCTCCCGGCGGGGCGCACTGACGGTCTTATCAAAGTACACAATCAGCCCCGAGATCACCAACGCAGCGAAGAGAATAATTTCGAAATCCATCTCAATCACCGACTTTCAGGACGGATAGAAAGGCTTCCTGAGGGATAGCCACTGACCCAATTTGCTTCATCCGCTTCTTTCCCTCTTTTTGTTTTTCCAGGAGCTTTCGCTTTCGGGTGATATCCCCACCATAGCATTTTGCCGTCACGTTCTTGCGAAGCGCCTTCACCGTCTCCCGGGCAATGATCTTGGAACCAATGGCGGCCTGTATCGCGACATCGAACATTTGCCTCGGGATCAGGGTGCGCATGCGGGACACCAATTGCCTGGCGCGATAAGGCGCCTGCTCCCGGTGAGCTAACGCCGATAAAGGCTCTACTCGATCACCGTTGATCATGACATCTATACGGACCATTTGAGCGAGGCGATCCTCGATCATATCGTAATCAAAGGATGCAAACCCGCGGCTGACCGACTTCAGTTTGTCATGAAAATCAAGCACGACCTCGGCCAGGGGTAACTCAAACACCACGGCGACCTGACGGCCGTGGTAGGCCAACTCGCGCTGCACGCCCCGCTTTTCTATACACAGCCCGATTACAGCACCAATGTATTCCGAGGGACAAAGAATGTGGGCCAGGATAAACGGCTCGTATACTTCTCGAACAAACCCGGAGTCGGGCATCTGCGAGGGGTTGTGAATGGATTCGACGACACCGTCGGTTCGATGCACCTGATACACGACGGTTGGCGCTGTGGTGATCAACTCAAGGTCATACTCGCGCTCGAGCCGCTCCTGGATAATCTCCATATGAAGCATGCCTAAAAAGCCGCATCGGAACCCAAACCCCAGCGCTGGCGACACCTCGGGCTCGAAAACCAAAGAGGCATCATTCAGACTTAACTTGTCCAACGCGTCACGAAATGCCTCAAAGTCGGCATTGTTAATGGGGTACAGGCCCGCGAAGACCGCGGGTTTAGCGGTTTTAAATCCGGGGAGAGATTCGTTCGCGGGCCGAGATGCGTCGGTAATGGTATCGCCCACACGCGCCGCCTTAATGTCCTTGATCCCGGCAACCACATAGCCAACATCGCCGGCGCTGAGTTGACCCACGGGCGTGCGCTTCGGTGTGAAGCGCCCAATCTGTTCGCACTGGTGACTTTTTCCTGTAGACATCATCTGCAATTTCGTTTTCGGTGTCAGCGTGCCCTGCATGACCCGCGCGAGAGAAACGGTCCCCAGATAATTGTCGAACCAGGAGTCGATAATCAGCGCTTGTAACTCGCCGCTGCGATCACCCGCGGGTGGGGGCACGCGCTGCACGATCCGCTCAAGAATCTGTTCAATCCCAATCCCGGTCTTGGCGGAAACCTGAAGGGCATCACTACAGTCAAGGCCAATCAGATCCTCTATCTCCTTTGCCACCCGATCGGGTTCAGCTGCCGGCAGATCAATCTTGTTCAATACAGGAATAATCTCCAGCCCGAGATCGGCAGCGGTATAACAATTGGCTACGGTCTGCGCCTCAACGCCCTGAGACGCATCGACCACCAGCAGCGCCCCTTCGCATGCCTTTAGGGATCGCGACACCTCGTAGGCGAAGTCGACGTGTCCAGGCGTATCGATGAAGTTAAGCCTGTAGGTCAAGCCATTGAGTGCCTGATATTCCAGCGACACGCTTTGCGCCTTGATCGTGATTCCTCGCTCTCGTTCAAGATCCATCGAGTCGAGCACCTGCGCCGTCATTTCGCGATCAGAGAGTCCGCCGCAGGTTTGGATCAACCGGTCGGACAAAGTTGACTTGCCGTGATCGATGTGGGCGATAATTGCGAAATTACGAATCAGGCTTTGATCGGCCTCGGCCATCAGTAGGGTCTCTTCGGGGAAAGCCCACGCTCGGCGAAGCTGGGGGCAAAAATCGTAGGAATCGAACGGGGCCAATTTTATCGCGCCCGTGCGTTGCCTGCACGTGATTTACCTTCAGGCCCGCCCCAAAAGATGCCCCAGCAAGCCAAACCAAAATTCAATCAATGAGCGAAACCGCACGGGTAGTGATTGTCGGCAGTGGATTGGCAGGCATCAGCCTGGCTTTACGTCTGGCCGACCACGGCGTCCGCTCGATCATCCTGACCAAATCCGAATTGGCGTCGGGATCAAGCGTATGGGCTCAAGGCGGGATCGCCGCTGTCTTGGATGCGCGCGACAGTTTTGAAGCGCATATCAACGATACGCTTGAAGCGGGCGCGGGTCTTTGCAACCTAGGCGCAGTTCGTACGGTAGTCGAAGGAGCGCCCTCTGCGATCTCCTGGCTCAGCGAGGCCGGCGTGCATTTTGATCTTAGAGAAGATAGATCAAGTGAGCTGCACCTTGCCCAGGAAGGCGGTCATTCACACCGGCGAGTCGCCCATGTCGCGGATACGACTGGCCGAGCGGTCGTGCAAACTCTTGACAAGCGTGTGCTCGACTCGCCCTTTATCGACGTGCTTGAGAACCATTTGGTGATCGACCTGATAAAAAGTGATGCGTCAGAAACCCTTCAAGAACGCGTGATCGGTCTTTACGCGTTAAATCTTGATTCTCAGGAAATCATCACGATTCCCTGCGACGTTGTGGTTCTTGCCACCGGGGGAGCGTCCAAGGCGTATCTCTACACCAGCAATCCGGATACCTCTACCGGCGACGGAATCGCAATAGCCTGGCGGGCAGGATGCTCGGTATCCAACATGGAGTTTGTGCAGTTTCATCCTACCTGTCTTTTTCATCCTCATGCCGGCAGCTTTCTGATTTCCGAAGCGGTCCGCGGCGAAGGCGGTCGTCTGACTCTTCCTGATGGCACGCTATTTATGGACCAGCATGATTCGAGGGGCGAGCTCGCTCCACGCGATGTAGTGGCGCGGGCGATCGATTACGAAATGAAAAAAGGCGGGCTCGATTGCGTGTACCTTGATATCACCCATAAGAGCCGAGCAGAACTGTTGCGGCATTTCCCCGCTATTTACGAGCGCTGCCAAACCTTCGGCTTCGACATGGCCGAGGATCCCATCCCAGTGGTTCCCGCAGCCCACTACACCTGCGGCGGCATTACCGTTGATTTAAACGGGGCAACGGAGATACCCGGCCTGTTTGCGCTCGGTGAAAACGCGTGCTCAGGGTTGCATGGGGCAAACCGTCTTGCCAGCAACTCGCTTCTCGAATGCATCGTGTTCTCGGAGCGAGCGGCGATTGAAATGATGGATTACGTCGGCAAGGTTCCGGACCAACTCCGTTCGCTGCGGTCTTGGGATGAAAGTCGGGTCACCGACCCAGATGAGCTCGTTGTGGTGGCACACAATTGGGACGAACTTCGGCGCTCGATGTGGGACTACGTCGGGATTGTGCGCACCTCTCGCAGACTTCAACGTGCGGCCAATCGGTTAAAAGTCCTCAGTGAAGAAATTCGAGATTTCTACAGCAACTTTACGGTCAATCAGGATCTTCTGGAGTTAAGAAACCTGGTGCTGGTCTCGGAACTTATCGTGCGCTCAGCAGCTGCTCGTAAGGAGAGCCGAGGTCTTCATTACACGTTGGACTATCCCCACGCCGACCCACACAGGAGCCACGATACGGTTCTCAAGCCCGTGCGCCCGGGGGATAGATAAACCCGCTACGACCGGTGGGCCCGCGAAAACTTCAGGATCTGCTGCACCAGCTCTGCCATCGCGGGATCTTCAGGGACCTGCCGATCAAACACCCAGTCGAGAATAACCGGGTCCGGGTAGGCCAGAAACTCTTCGAGAAGCGCTATTTGGTCTGAGCCGCCCGAACTCAAGATCGATTCTGCAAACGGCATCAGCAGACCGTCCAACTCTCTGGCGCCACGTCTCGTTCGCCAGAGCAAACGGTTCCGACGCTCACCGTTCGTCTCGGTCAATTACCGCCCTTGGAAATAAGCGACTTTATAGCCCCAATGGCTTTACCGGGGTTGAGCCCCTTGGGGCATGCATTAGTACAGTTCATGATCGTATGGCAACGATACAGCGCGAAACTGTCATTTAACTTGCTGAGGCGCTCCTCGGTGGCCTCATCACGACTGTCGGCAATCCATCGATAAGCCTGAAGCAAATTCGCCGGTCCCAGGTAAGTGTCTGAGTTCCACCAATAACTTGGGCAACTCGTGGAGCAGCAGGCGCAAAGGATGCACTCATAAAGCCCGTCTAGCTTCTCTCGATCTTCCGGGGTTTGGAGTCGCTCGGTAGTCGAATGGGTCTCGTCCGCCTTCAGCCAGGGCTCAATCGACCGATGTTGCTCAAAGAAATGAGTTAAATCCGGCACGAGGTCCTTAATCACCGGCATGTGAGGAAGCGGATAAATTCTGATGGTCTTACTTAAATCGCCAATCGACTGCGTGCACGCAAGTGTGTTCACGCCGTTTATATTCATTGCGCACGAACCGCAGATACCCTCCCGACAGGATCGGCGGAACGTTAACGACGAATCCACCTCCCCTTTGATCTTAATAATGGCATCGAGCACCATGGGTCCGCAGGTAGCAAGATCAATGAAAAACTCATCCAGTCTCGGAGGCTCGTCCTGATCCGGATTCCAGCGGTAGATCTCAAACTTTTGCGGCGTCTTCATTCCCTCGGGGGAGTTGTGGCGCCGCCCCGGAGCGACCCGAGAGTTTTTTGGGAGTCGAAATTCAGCCATAAATCACCGTTCTAATAGACTCTCGCCTTCGGCGGGATACTTTCTACCTCGTGGGTGCCTGTCTCAAGCACCACCGGCCGATAGGATAAAGCGACCCGCCCGTCGACCAACCGGCCATTGGTGTGATGGAGCCAGTTCTGATCGTCGCGATCAGGAAAATCGTCTCGCGCGTGTGCACCGCGACTCTCTTTGCGAGCTAGAGCGCTATGCACGGTTATTTTGGATTGAGCAAGCAGATTATCGAGCTCAAGCGCCTCGACAAGATCCGTATTCCAGATCATGGAGCGGTCGGCAGTTCGCAAGTCTGCGAACATCTCCAAGGTATCTTCAATTTCCTGGACCCCCTCACTCAGCACGTGCTCATTTCGAAAGACAGCGCAGTTGGATTGCATAGCGCGCTGCATCTTCAATCGAACCAAGGCCGTCGATGAGTCTCCCTTGGCGTGCCGAAGCCTGTCGAGGCGGGCAATCGATGCTTCAAAAAGGGCGCGCTCTCCCCTGGCAGGTAGCGGCTTGCCAGAGGCAATCTTCGCCGCCTGACGCGCCGACGCGCGACCAAAGACAATCAAATCCAGCAAGCTGTTTGATCCCAGGCGATTCGCGCCGTGGACGGATACACAACCTGCTTCCCCAATCGCCATTAGACCGGGAACAAGAGCGAGATCGTCGCCGGCGGCGTTGCCCATGCATTCGCCATGAATATTCGTCGGGATCCCGCCCATGTTGTAGTGCACGGTGGGAATGACCGGAATCGGCGCCTTGGTTACATCGACGCCAGCAAATATCCGCGCCGTCTCCGATATTCCCGGTAAGCGGTCAGCGAGGATATCCGGTCCGAGGTGTTCCAGATGAAGGAAGATATGATCCCCATCGTTACCTACGCCGCGCCCGGCGCGTATTTCCATCGTCATGGAGCGGCTGACCACGTCGCGAGAGGCGAGATCCTTCGCGTTCGGGGCGTATCGCTCCATAAACCGCTCGCCGTCTGCATTTGTAAGGAAGCCGCCCTCTCCACGAGCGCCTTCCGTGATTAAACAGCCGGAGCCGTAGATGCCTGTGGGATGAAACTGAACGAACTCCATATCCTGAAGGGGCAGGCCCGCCCTAAGTACCATCGCATTGCCGTCACCGGTACAGGTGTGCGCTGAGGTGGCTGAGAAATAAGCGCGCCCGTAACCACCTGTCGCGAGGATGACCTGATTGGCCCAGAACGCATGAAGTTGCCCAGTCTCGAGGCACCAGGCGAGCACGCCTCGGCACACGCCATCCTCCATGATCAGGTCTAGAGCGAAATATTCGATAAAGAACTCTGCTTTCTGGCGGATCGACTGCTGGTACAGCGTGTGCAAAATGGCATGACCGGTGCGGTCTGCTGCGGCACAGGTTCGTTGGGCCTGACCCTGGCCAAAATGCGTTGTCATCCCGCCAAACGCTCGCTGATAGATTTTCCCCTCAGCGGTGCGCGAAAAAGGGACGCCGTAATGCTCTAGCTCGATGACGGCCGATGGTGCTTCCTTGCACATGAAACTGATGGCTTCCTGATCTCCGAGCCAGTCCGACCCTTTTACGGTGTCGTACATGTGCCAGCGCCAATCGTCTTCGCCCATATTGGCGAGCGCCGCGCTCATACCACCCTGGGCAGCAACGGTATGGGACCGCGTGGGAAACACCTTGGTTACGCAGGCCGTCTTCAACCCCGCTTCGGCCAAACCCAGACAGGCACGCAGCCCTGAACCACCGGCGCCCACGACCACCACATCATGCTGATGGTGAACCGTCTCGTAAGTGATTGTTGACAACACTAACTCCCGACTAAAAGGTGACAATCGCCAAAATCGCCGCGCTTGCAAGCAAGACACCTAGAACGCGGCTCGCGCCGATCAGAACCGCTCGCCAAACTCCTCGGACGTAATCTTCAATCACCGTCTGAAGCCCGAGCATCGCGTGGATCATCAAAAAGAACAGGAGCAGGCCTAAGGCAATCGCGTTGTGAGGCGTGCTGACCCACTCCCGTACGGCGACGAATCCTGAATCTTCTAGAAAAAGCATCTGAAAGATGAACCAAAGGCCGAGTGGCGCCAACGGCAAGGCAGACCAGCGCTGTATTCGCCAGTGGTTTAGCCCCGAATGACTTGATCCTGAGCGACTCATGCAAGAACCGATCCCTTCAATCTAGACCCAAACAACGAGAACGGACAGGCAGGCGATGACGACAAACGCGATCACGAGCCATCCGGACCGATAGACGTTACGCAGGTCAAATCCATAGCCGACGTCCCAGGCAAGATGCCGGACACCGTTGCCCAAATGATAGAAAAAGGCGACCACACCAAAGGCCAAGAGACCCTGACCCATTCGTGAGGCAAGGAACTGCTGATAGGTCGCGTACGCGCCCTGACCGAGCGCGATGGTTATTACCCAGCAAGCCAGTCCGACGGCGGCCAGAACCAGCGCTAAGCCGGACAACCTGTGCAGACTTGAGAGCACCGCCGTCAACTGCGGGCGGTAGACCTGAAGGTGCGGTGATATGGGCCTACGGCTGTCAGTACTCATTGTTTTTTACTACCAGCGGTTAAGTGATCGAGGCGGGCAGAGGTACCCCTTGTTAAAAGTCGACACAGCGGCCCTTTCGCTCCCAGTCTCCATAGCGCGTCGGCTCCGGACCGCTCGGGCCACCCACCTCTTTTGGCACGGGCTCCTGAGGAGCCACAGTTGACCGATCCCCGGAGGGCCTATCCTTCAAGCGAGCGGCCTCGGTCGCGCGTTCGTTTATGCTAGATTTGTCCGGCGATCGCATTTTTTTGTGCAGTGCAACAACCATAATTTTGCAGAACTTCCGCCTGTTTTTCAATGCCCAAACGCTGCCAAACCGGGTCGAATCTACCCGACGTTTTGTGAACGGCGCGTTCGCAGAATGCCAGCAGACCAAAACGTCCAACCCACCCTGATATGACCACTGAAATTCTCGAGTTATCCGGCCCTGATGCAACGGCTTTTCTGCAGAGTCAACTCACCGCAGATATTACGGCAATCGAGGCCGGGCGATGGACCTGGGCTGGCTATTGCAACCCCAAAGGTCGACTCGTTGCCACCCTAATTTTGGCTCATTCTGAAAACGGAATCCTCGTGGCCGTTGATGGATCGTTGTCCGAGACCGTCAAAAAGCGTCTGACGCTTTATCGCATGCGTGCGAGGGTCCAAATCGATAGCCAGCCCGACTCGCATCTTGTTATTCATCTTGAAGATTCGCACTCGAATCGCGTCACTTCGTCACGCTCCGTCTTTACCCACGCTCAACTCCCCCTGACGATTGGGCTCACCTCAGCAATAGCCGGGTCACCCAACCGAGAGGCTGAAGATCTTCTCGCGCAGGACATCGAAAATCGAATCGCTTTGATACGCTCCGGCGTGCCCCTTATCAACGCCTCCGCCTCAGAGGTTTTCATACCGCAGTCCATTAACCTTGATCTAGCTGGAGGAGTTAGTTTCCAGAAGGGCTGCTACCCGGGCCAGGAGATCGTCGCTCGCGTTCGATACCTTGGGAAAACCAAGCAACGCATGATTCTGCTCAGTTCACAAGCGCTCAGCGGCCTCGTTGCCGGGGCCAAGACCACCCTTGAGATCGACTCGGAGCAATACTCCGCAGAAATTGTCGATAGCGTCTGGGACTCAGCACGTGAACGCGAGTGGATCCTGGCGAGCGTGCCCGCAAAAAGTCTTGCCGAATTGAAATCCAGGACGGGCCTTTTAAATGGCATGAAGTGTTCGACTGACGCCTTACCCTACCCCGTCTTGAGCGAGAGCGATTAAATCGGAAGCGGTCAGGCGCCTTGTGCTCACTCTTGGGCAGGAGGCGCTACGATCTGAAAATAAGTCTCCCCGGGCAGAATGAGCCCGAGCTGCTCACGAGCGCGAGCCTCTATGGCCTCCATCCGGTTCTTGATTTCATTCACGTCTGAATGCAGTTGATCATTACGTGCCCGCAAGGTGACGTTTTCTATCTCAAGTGTGTTGACGGTTTGCCGGAGCCTGACGAGATCGATTACGTTACTCTTTCCAAACCAAAGCGCGTACTGTAGCCCGACCACCACTGCCACTAAACTGAATAAAAGCCCTCTTAGCAGCATTGACTGGGTATCGCTCGGATCACGAGTCCGATCGGTCCAGATGAGCGAACGCTTGAGCACCGGCGTAGCGTGCAGAGGCGCCCAGCTCTCGCTCAATCCACAATAATCGGTTGTATTTTGCGACTCGCTCCGAACGACAGAGGGATCCGGTTTTGATCTGCTCTGCTCCCACCGCCACCGCTAAATCAGCAATCGTGGTGTCTTCTGTCTCTCCCGATCGATGGGAGACGGTCACGCCGTAGCCGTTCTGTTGTGCGAACCGGACCGCCTCGAGCGTTTCGCTTAGCGTTCCGATCTGATTAACCTTGATCAATATGGAGTTGGCAACGCCTCGCGTAACGCCTTCCCGCAAGATGGCAGGATTCGTTACGAACAGGTCATCGCCGGTGAGTTGCACAGTCTGTCCGAGGCGGTGGGTAAGCTTCTCCCAACCCTCCCAATCGCCTTCATCCAAAGGGTCCTCGATTGAGATGATGGGAAACCGCTTCACCCACTCTTCGATGAGCCCAATGAACTCGACGCTTGAGAAAGCGCTTGTCCCGGATGTCAATCGATAGGCCCCATCCTCAAAAAACTCCGAGCTCGCTATATCCAGACCAAGTTGGACATCGTTTGGGATGCGGTAACCCGCTGCTTGAATAGCCGAGAGGATGATGATCACGGCCTCCTCGTTACTGGCTAAATCCGGCGCGAAGCCGCCCTCGTCACCCACTGCGGTCTGCAGACCCTGCGCAGAGAGCTTATGTTTCAAGTGGTGAAAGATCTCAGCGCCCATTCGAAGCGCCTGATGGAAGCTCTCGGCGCCGGTAGGCAACACCATGAACTCCTGGAAATCTACATTGTTATCCGCGTGAGCCCCGCCGTTTAGGATATTCATCTGAGGGACAGGCAATCGGGAGGGATCGACATTACCGTGAAGGCTGGCGAGATGCCGAAACAGCGGGATCTGCAACGCTTTCGACGCCGCGTGAGCGGCCGCTAGCGATACAGAAAGCACAGCATTCGCGCCGAGTCTGCCCTTATTCTCAGTACCATCCAGGGCGATCATCGCCTCATCCAACGCCTTTTGATCTTCAGCCGGTTGACCGGTCAGCAGCTTGGAAAGTTGTTCATTAACATGAGTTACTGCCTGCTGGACGCCTTTTCCCAGAAAACGATCGGGATCCTGATCGCGAAGCTCCAATGCCTCTCGGCTTCCTGTCGATGCGCCCGACGGCACGGCGGCCGTGCCAATCACACCACTATCCAAATGCACCTCTGTTTCCACGGTGGGGAACCCGCGAGAATCTAGGATCTCCCGCGCGCGAACCGCAACAATCTTTGTAGTCATAGCCATGGCGAATCTGAGCGTCTTGTTAAACCGAGCGAACTAATAGGTCTTCGCGTTTCGCGTGACGGAATGGATAGCGATTAAGTCTTCAAGCAGTTCCTTCAACTGCCCGAGCGGCCAGGCATTCGGCCCGTCACTGAGCGCTTCGTCGGGGTTTATATGGGTCTCCATAAAAAGCCCCGACACCCCTGCGCCCACCGCCGCGCGGGCAAGGACCGGCACAAACTCTCGTTGCCCTCCCGAACGATCACCACCTGCTCCCGGTAATTGAACCGAGTGCGTTGCATCGAAGACCACCGGGTATCCCAGTCCGTCCATGATTTGAAGGCTTCGCATATCCACTACTAGATTGTGATATCCGAAGCTAGAGCCCCTTTCACATAACATGATCTCCTTCGCCCCGGCGGATCGGGCTTTTTCAGCGACCCCCTGCATCTCTTGAGGGGCCATAAACTGACCCTTTTTGATATTCACGGGTCGGCCGGTTTTTGCCGCGGCAACAATCAGATCGGTTTGTCGACACAAAAAGGCCGGTGTCTGCAACACGTCTACGACCTGCGCACAGGTAACTGCTTGTTCAGGGGTATGCACGTCTGTCAAAAGCGGCAATCCCGTCTGCGAACGAACCGATTCAAGAATGCGAAGCCCCTCATCTATACCGGGTCCGCGAAACGACGTGCCCGAGGAGCGGTTGCCCTTATCGAAGGACGATTTATAAATAATACGAAGATCGAGCGCCTCGGCGATCCTTGCAAGCGCGTCTGCTGTTACAAGCGCGTTATCGAGACTTTCAATAACACATGGGCCGGCAATCAGAAAAAAAGGTTGATCGCGGCCTACGGAATGCCCAAGCAAGTTCACGCCGGACCGTTCCGTTCCGCACTGGGGCCGGCATCGGCTGTGGATCGAGCCGCACGAATGAATGCCGCAAAAAGAGGATGGCCATCACGTGGCGTGGACTTGAATTCGGGGTGGAATTGGCAGGCCACAAACCAGGGGTGGTTGGGTAATTCAATCATTTCCACGAGATCGTCCTGGGAGCGGCCGGAGACGCACAGTCCACGCCTTTCCAGCTCGGCGCGGTAGCGATTATTGACTTCATAACGATGCCTGTGCCGTTCAAAAATAGATGTGGATCCGTAAATTTGGGCAGACTTTGAACCTTCAGAAAGGCGAGCCTCCTGTGCACCCAGTCTCATGGTGCCGCCCAGATCGTCGTCTCCCGAACGGGCTACCGTCTCACCCCCCGCCTCCGTCCACTCCGTGACCAGAGCCACCACCGGATAGGTTGTCGAGGAATCGAATTCAGTACTGTGGGCGCCCGTCATATCCGCGACATTACGCGCAAATTCAATCACGGCAATCTGCATGCCAAGGCAGATACCTAAATAAGGCACCCGGTCCGTCCGGGCAAACTCCACCGCGCGAATCATCCCTTCGGTCCCTCTCTCGCCGAAGCCTCCCGGGACCAGAACCGCATCGACCGCCGCTAACGCCTTGCGCGCATCTGCTACGGTCTGAAAACTTTCGGCATCGAAGTATTCGACTCGAACACGAACTTGATTCACGATTCCGGCGTGAACGAGGGCTTCGGACAATGACTTGTAGGACTCGGTGAGCGAGACATATTTCCCGACCATGCCCACCACCACTTCGCGCTCGGGGCTGTCCATACCGGCGACCACGGCATCCCATTCGGCGAGGTTCGCGTCTGACGTGCTCAAGCCGAGGTGTTTCACCACGATCGAATCCAATCCCTGCTCGTGATAGCGGCGAGGGATCGAATATATATTGGATACATCCTCCGCGGATATCACCGAAGAAAGCTCGACGTTGGTGAACAGCGAGATCTTTCGCCGGGAATCTTCTGGCAACGGATTTTGCGCGCGACAAAGAACGATATCCGGCTGGATACCGATGCTTCGCAACTCCTTCACGGAATGCTGGGTCGGCTTGGTTTTCAACTCGCCCGCTGCTGCAAGCGCCGGGACAAGCGTCAAGTGCAGAAAAATCGTGTTCTCACGGCCGAGCTCGATTCGCATCTGTCGAATGGCTTCGAGAAACGGCAAGGACTCAATGTCCCCAACCGTACCGCCAATCTCTACCAGGCATACGTCGAAACCGGCCGCGGCGGCCTCGACTGATTCCTTGATCTCATTCGTGATATGCGGAATGACCTGCACCGTCCCGCCAAGGAAATCGCCTCTTCGCTCTTTTCTGATGACCGTGTCGTAGATTTGGCCTGTCGTGAAGTTATTGTTCCGACCCATCCGTGTACGAACGAAACGCTCGTAGTGTCCCAGGTCAAGATCGGTCTCGGCACCATCGTCGGTAACAAACACCTCTCCATGCTGAAAAGGGCTCATCGTGCCAGGGTCCACGTTGATGTAGGGATCCAACTTCACCATCGTGACAGAGAGACCGCGGGCCTCTAAAAGTGCGCCAAGGGATGCTGCCGACAACCCCTTACCCAGCGACGACACGACGCCACCGGTAATGAATGCGTATTTAGGGGGTTTTCCGCCGGGCATATTGCTTTTTGTTTTTCCGGGCACTTCGGCTTTGCGATGGCTGCTACCGGTGATAGCGGCGACTCGGGCCCGACGGCTGGTTAGGATAACAGAAGACCCGGGGCGCCGACAATCAGCGGACGGGTCTCACGCCAGTGCTTCGCAAGTCGGACAGTTCGAGCCTCACGCCCGGAACATCACGCGAAGCGGCAAAGGCTTGATCAATAACCAGCCCGGGCACGCAAACAAACTCTCCATTGGCAAATAGCATTGGCATTCTCTCGCGCTCCCATGGGGGGATACCCATCTCCTGAAAGAGTATTCTCAGGCGTCGGGAGCGACCAGACCCGTTTGCGGGTCGTAACGCCGTATTGCCCTTCCTCCACCGCCATTCGAGGTTCTGACCCTCTATACAATCCCGTCGCACCCCGGCTCCCAATACCGGGCGAGCCTCGAGCAAAACATCCACGCTATTCATCGTGACGTTTGATCCATCCCAGGATTCGGTCTGCGGACGGGCCGCTAATGTCGATGACTCAGATTCGGGAAGCATGAACACCCCATTGCGAAAAACCCGCACTGACCGGGGGCCACGGGACCCATTGAAACGCATCAACGGCGCCGCCGCTCCCGATTGAAGCTGCCTGATGAATTCGGCAAGCGCCTTCTCCGTTGCCGTGATGCCGCCCGTTTCACGAAGCCAGAAGCGCAAAGCGTTCTGCTGGCGCCGCTCACTTAGCGTCAGCAAGGCTTTTCGACTGATCGCATCCAAAACGAAGAATCGACATCCATGATCTACTTGCTTACAGCGTGCGAGATCATCGAGGGCGACTTCGTCCAGCAGGGCCTGGGCCTCACAGAGGCTCTGAGCGGTTCGCGCCAAGATCGGCTTCGCGCGGGGCCAGCGCTTTTCAAACGTTGGAATCACCTGGTGCCGAAGAAAATTTCGATCGTAGGCCGTGTTCGAATTACTAGGATCGATCAGGTAATCAAGCTTCCGCGTTTGAACATACTCCAGGATTTCCTGTCGGCTGCACCCAAGTAGCGGTCGCAATATGGTCAGATCGGCGACTTCAGAGAGGGGTCGAATGCTGCCTAAGCCGTTTACCGATGCGCCTCGCATCAGTCGGAACAAGAGCGTCTCCGCTTGGTCATCGCCGTGATGTGCGGTGAGCAAGACGCCGTCCTCACCTACCTGATCCCGGAGCCAGCGATATCGCCCCTCACGTGCTTCCGCCTCCCCTTTCACAACCATCGAGTCTTCGCCGGTGAGGCGAGTGCTTGAAAACGCGATGCCCGCACGACACGCCTCACGGCGACAGAAATCTTCCCAGCGGGCCGCCTCGGTTGACCACCCGTGATTGACATGCAGCGCTCGAAGGTTAAGGCTGAAACGCTGCGCAAGACGGGCGCAGATATTGAGCAGCGCGCTCGAATCTACCCCACCACTGAAGGCGACGTGGATAACAACATCGCGATACGGCAAAAGATGCGCCCAAACTGACTTCTCGATGCCGCACAGCCCTTGGCATCCACCCCACTCAGGCGTCGCGGAATTTTCCAAACGATCTCAGCCTAATATCTCGCGCCGCTCGCAGCGCATCTGGTGCAAGTGCACGCAGCTCCGAGAGGTGCCGCCCTATGGCTTCCTGGACATCCTCAGCGGTCTGGCTGATATTCCGGTGCGCGCCCCCAAGCGGCTCAGCAATCACTTCGTCAACAAGGCCATTTTTAAGAAGGGCATTCGATGTAATCTTCATCGCAGTAGCAGCAGTTTCCGCTTTATCGGCGCTCTTCCACAGTATCGACGCGCATCCCTCGGGGCTGATTACAGAGTATGTGGAGAACTCAAGCATGAGGAGTCGATCGCAAACGCCAATAGCGAGCGCTCCGCCTGAACCCCCCTCCCCGATCACCACCGAGACGATTGGAACACTCAGACCAGCCATAACGGAGATACTTCGCGCGATGGCCTCGCTCTGGCCTCGTTCTTCCGCACCAATTCCCGGATACGCCCCCGGTGTATCAATTAGTGTCACTACGGGGAGCTGAAACCGCTCCGCCATCCTCATCAAGCGCTGAGCCTTTCGATACCCCTCGGGGCCAGGCATTCCAAAATTGCGCCGCACTTTCTCTTTGGTATCACGGCCCTTCTGATGTCCGATCACAACCACGCCCGACCCGTTGATGCGGGCCAGCCCACCAACAATAGCCAAGTCGTTGCGATACATCCGATCCCCTGACAACTCCTGAAAATGACTGAACACTTTCGGGATGTAATCGAGGGTATGGGGTCGCTGGGGATGCCGTGCCACCTGGGTGATCTGCCATGCACTCAGGGAAGAAAACACCTCACGGGTTAACTTGATGCTCTTTTGCTGAAGCCGATCGATTTCTCGCTGAAGATCGAGACCGCCGTCTGCGTCGACACGCCTCAACTCCTCGATTTTTGCTTCGAGGTCGACGATGGGTTGTTCAAAATCCAAAGGGCTGCTCATGAATCGTATTTTAACGTGCGCAGGCCCGACCGGGGTTGGCTTGTTACTTCTCCCGCGACGGCACTAAGCAGCCTTAATCTCGAACCCACCTGCCGGATCAGAGAGTAAGCGTCGAGGATCGTACTGAAATTCGAGACCTTCCTGATCACAGAAATGCGAGAGCGCCTCGAAAAGCGCATCGTTCGCCGTCACTTGCCATTGCTCTCCCAATGCGATCGACACGCGATCCCCGTTCTCATTGGGAAATCGCAGGAAAACAGCCGTGTCGCCCGAAGTAAATTCCCTGAGCGAGGCTTGCAGGCGTTTCGCAAAACCGGGCTTCGGCCTGCCCTCGGGCAGGTTGATAACCAAAGACCGCAGCGCTAATTTCCGAGCCGTATCCAAGGTCCACAGGCCTTCCGCTTTCAGGGCGAGTAGGCCCGTTCGATCGTCGAGGCCGGTGGTGCCACGAGCGAGCACAATACCCCCGCTGTTCAGAGTGGCTCGACTGCGGGCATAAAGGTCGGGAAAAACGCTTACGTCGGCACTGCTTTTTCCGTCATCCAATTGAAAAAATGCCATCATCTCGCCGCGACGATTTTGAAACGTACGCAGTTCTTTAATTAAACCCGCGACGGTGACCGAACGCTCCGGGAGCGGCTGAACGGCGGCAATAGGCTCCGTGGTCAACTGAGCCATTTCACTCCGGCAATATTCAAGAGGGTGGCCCGTCAGATAAAAGCCAAAAGACTGACGCTCCATCTCCAGTCGCTTGCGCGGGCTCCAGCTCAAAAACGAGCCCTGCAGGACGACCTCCTCTTGGGCAACCGGCAAGCCAAACATATCATTCTGCCCAGAAGATAGATTGGCAACATGCTGCCCCGCCGCTTCCATCGCCTGCGGAAGCTGTCCCATGAGCTGAGCGCGATCCGGATTGAAGCTATCAAGCGCACCTGTGCATATCAACGCTTCAATGGTCTTCTTGTTAACTTTCTGAGAATCTACGCGCCGACAGAATGTCATTAGGTCAGTGAAGACGCCATGGCGGGAGCGCTCATCGAGAATATTTTCAAGCGCTTTTTCTCCCACCCCTTTGATCGCCCCAAGCCCATAGACCACGCTCCCGTCCTGACCCACGGCGAATTTAATCGATCCCCTGTTAATGTCTGGCGGCTCAATCGTGAGACCCAGGGCCTTAGCCTCATTGATCAGCACCACGACCTTATCGGTATGCTCCATATCGGCCGACAGCGCCGCGGACATGAATTGGGCTGGGTAATACCGCTTCAGCCAGGCCGTCTGATAGCTTAAAAGCGCGTATGCTGCCGAGTGAGACTTGTTGAAACCGTAGCCTGCGAATTTTTCAATCAGGTCAAAGATATGGCTTGCAAGGTCCGCCTCGACACCGCGATCCGTAGCGCCATCTATAAAAATCTGCCGCTGCCGTTCCATTTCTTCAGGCTTTTTCTTGCCCATGGCTCGGCGCAGCAGATCGGCGGATCCCAACGAGAAGCCTGACAGCAGTTGCGCAATCTGCATGACCTGCTCCTGATACAGGATGACGCCGTAAGTGGGCTCCAGAACCGACTTGATGTTGTCGTGCAGATAGGCGACTGGCTCACGTCCGTGCTTTCGGTTGATAAAATCGTCGACCATTCCAGACTGCAACGGGCCGGGTCGAAACAAAGCCACTAACGCCACTAACTCTTCGAAGTGGTCCGGCCGAAGTCTCTGGATTAATTCCTGCATGCCGCGCGATTCCAATTGAAAAAGCGCGGTCGTGCGTCCGGTGCAAATTAGCCCGTACACATCAGGATCACTCGGGTCGAGCGATTCGATATCAAGCAATTCCTCGGAGGCTTTGCGCCGCTCGTCGTTGATCATTTTTACCGCCCAATCGATTACCGTGAGCGTCCGAAGCCCGAGAAAGTCGAACTTCACAAGACCAATCGCCTCCAAGTCATCCTTATCAAATTGCGTGACCGCTTGGGTCATCCCTTGCTCCCAATAAAGCGGCGAAAACTCTGAGATGGGCTCCGGGGCAATGACTAGACCTCCAGCATGCTTGCCCGCATTGCGAGGCATGCCTTCAAGCCGCTTGGCATTTTCAATCAGCTGGGTGACTTCGGCCTCGTCCTTGAACCGGCGCCGCAGTTCGTCATCCTGAGCCAGCGCTTTATCCAGAGTCATCCCCACTTCGAAGGGCACTAGTTTGGCCAGAGTGTCACAAAAACCGTAGGGCATGCCCATGACACGGCCAACGTCTCGCACTACGGCTCGAGCGGCAAGCGTGTTGTAGGTAATGATTTGAGCCACTTTGTCCGCCCCATATTTTTGACTGACGTATTCAATGACTCGATCGCGTCCGACCATACAGAAATCGATATCAAAGTCCGGCAGGGATACCCGCTCCGGATTAAGAAATCGCTCAAATAGCAGCCCATGTTTAATTGGATCTAATCGGGTAATCCCAAGCGAGAAGGCCACTAATGAACCCGCCCCGGAGCCTCTCCCTGGTCCCACGGGAACACCGTTGGCCAACGCCCAACGAATG
>Ga0208547_1000316_pt1 | contig 27954 bp, 31 predicted proteins | sample DEB08_DNA_5_FD_185501 | JGI IMG/M metagenome (GOLD analysis project Ga0208547, IMG submission 185501) | Aqueous microbial communities from the Delaware River and Bay under freshwater to marine salinity gradient to study organic matter... | ecosystem: Environmental > Aquatic > Marine > Coastal ...
TGGATTGTCTGCGATTCTCTTGGCATTTTGGATTGGGGCAAGCGTTTCTTTGGTTTGGTTGGTGGTTGCTCGTCGGAAGCATAAAGAGGTTGGCATGCAGAGCCCAATCCCCTTTGGTCCATTTCTAGCACTTGGTGCAGTGATCATGATGTTGTGCCCACAATCTGTCGTACAATGGATTATATGAGAAAACGATCACAAGGTTTCACCTTGATTGAGATGCTTTTGGTGTTTGCAGTTTTTGCCACATTTGCGGTGGTGGTGACGTTTCGACAGGATCTATTTCGTGACCAGATAGCACTTGATAGTTTTGCGGCAGATAGTGTTTTGCTTTTGCAAACTACACAAGCACTTGCGTCTGGGGGTAGTGACCTTTCGACTACAGCCAGTAGGGGAGTCTCAGCGCAATCTGGAACAGGGCTGGTTCAGTTTGATGACAGTACCAGCGGTACTCTCGATGCTTATGACACAAATGATGTGGTGCGAGAAACCTTGGAACTGCCTCGCACTATTACGTTGTATGAGGTGTGTGCTCGAGAAATTTCAGAGAATTGGGAATGCAGCACTACTGATAATCTAGATATTGTGTTTAGTCGGGCGCAGGTGGCACCGGTGGTGACATTTGATGGTAGCGAATACCAAGAGGCTCGCATTGAGTACCGGCAAGTCTCTGGCTCAGAAGCTATTCAGGTGGTGGTGAATCAGAATGGCGTTATTTATGTACAATAAGAAGGATATGAGGTGTGGTTTTACATTGGTAGAAATGATTGTCGCCATCGGGCTTTTTACCGTGATTACGGTGGTTGGTTTGGGGGTGGTGGCTGATTCATATCGAACATCCCGTCTGGAGCGAGAGGGGACCAAGCGACTATTTTCTATTGAGCGTGCTGTGGATATTATGGTACGAGAGCTACAGGCGGGAACGCTCTATGATTGTGATGCCTCTGGTGATTGTGTGAATGGTGGTACAAGTCTGGCATTTGTTGATAGTGAGGGGGAGGATATTGAATACCGCTACGCCAGCGGTGTGCTTGAGCGAGTGGTGGATGGAGACGCAGCAGTATTGGCTGGGGTGGACACGGTGTCACTTTCAAATTTCGTTTTCTATGTTCAAGGTTCTGGTGAGGATGATGGAATACAGCCGAGAGTTCGAATTCTGGCACAGGGGAATACCAATGAAGCCGGTGAGGTAACGCCATTTTCTTTGGATGTTTTTGTAAGTCAACGAGCGATTGATGGATAAGAGGCAGATGAAAAAAGGATTTACGGTAGTGGAGGCGCTAGTTGCTATTCTGCTTTTCTCGGTGGCGGTTGTTGCTGTACTTCGGGTGGTGGGTGAGACGAGTATTAACCGTCGCTTTGCTGAGCGCTTCGTGACTGCTGAATATTTAACGCAGAATGCGCTCGAGATTGTGCGCAACATGCGTGACACCAATTTTATTAATGGTAACGATTGGCTCGATGGTATTGATCAGTGTGTAAGTAAGGGGTGCACCCCATCACTTACTGGTCCAACCCCGACACTGGTGCCATGTGATCTTGATTGTCCGGTGTATGAGAGGCAAGCTAATGGTGCTTGGGAGATTGCAAGCAACACTTCCGCCGGATCCTCTACCGCTGACGCGGAAATACGAGTGCGGGTTGAGATGACACTGGTTGGAACTGACGAGATTCGTGTGACGGTTGAGGCGGACACGGTTGATAAGGGGGAAAAGGTAAGTTTGGTTAATAAACAAATGACGTTATATAAGTGGTATCAAGGGATTTCAGCGGGAGATCAGCTTGGCGAATGTTCTGTTGCTTGTGGTATTGAACCTCGACCAGGAAGAACTATTGTGACCTTTAATACAAAACTTTCTCAGTGGACTACGGGGATTCAAGAGACGGGGCCAGTTGGAGTATCATTACCAGCTGGTTCATATGATGTGTTTTTGCAGTCATACGACTCATATCCAACTCGTCCGTCAACACCGGCGCAAACCAATGAGCGTTGGTTCGTCCGCATGTATGAACCAGGTGGATATGCGACCGGAAGTCCTGCGGCAGAAACATCGAGTACAAATGATTTGGTTGATGGTATTGAGACTGCTTGTTTGGCAGAGCCGGTGGATCGGGCATTCACGGTTCCGGCGGGAATCTTGGAAATAACTGCTGCTCATCAGTCAATGCGGGGAGGTAATTGGGAAAGTGTAGTGGCTGTATGTGCGGCGTTTGATAAATTATGATGCATCAACAAAAACAACTTGGTTTTACGGTTCTGTACGCAGTTATTATTGTTTCTATGATCACCGCTATTGGAGCTGGTGTATTTTCTCTTTCGTTGCGCCAGGTGGGACTGCTGTCTGTTGCTAAAGAAGTTTCTGTAGCTCGAAATACCACTGATCGAGCTATCGAATGCTTGATGTATAACGATATTGTGAGTCAGTCGCTTGAGAATGCTGGGGACACTGTTACTTGTGATGGGCAGCAGTTTACCGCGGTTGTTTCTACGCGCACAGGATATGATCTTGATGTAACCATTACGCATGATGACAACTCTTGTGCAGTTGTTTCCTTTGATGCCGACTTCAATGGAGACCGTAGAATCTATGCTCGCGGCTTCAATCGTTGTGGTTCTAAGGGGCCAGAGCTTCAGGATCCCGGTTTGCAAGAGTATGTATATGAAGTGGTGTATGAAGGAAGTTCACCGTTCGGTAGGCAAAATTTTATTGATACCGACACTGATGATGACACGTACACTGATGGGGTGGCTGTGTATGATGGATTTTTATATATCGCAACTACTGATACGTCTCCTCCAGCGTCTACGGCTGAGGTGAGAATATTCTCACTCGCTGATCCAGCCAATCCAATGTTTGTTGCAGTATATCCTGTGCTCGGAAGAATTGATTCAATGCTGATTGACCAGGGTACTTTGTACCTTGCTGCTGGCGGTGATGTGCATGTGGTGAATGTTTCCACGCCAACAAATCCAAAAAAAATAACAGAGGTTTCTGGTGTTGTTGGGGCAACCTCATTGTATAAGCGAGGCGGTTATCTGTATGTGTCAGATAGTGGTCAAGGGCTCAAGATCTTTGATGTAAGCACCCCTGCTTCCCCGTCTCTTATTGTGCAGTATGATCCATCTGGCAGTGTATTCCCAAAACATCTTATTGCAGATGACTCATATGTTTATGTGTGCGGGATTCGTACAGAGTTTGTTATTCTCGATATTTCTCAATTACCCACTGTGCAAGAGCTTGGAACTTATAACGGTGGCCCTGGTGGGTGTGAATTTGCTAAAGGTATAGCGAAAAAAGGAGATTATCTATTTGCAAGTTGGGGTGGTCAGGGGTTCCGCGTTCTTGATGTTTCTAACCCGGCTTCAATTCGTCATGTTCGAACCATTATTCCGCCAGATGTGAAAGAAGGCCAACAAACCTCTTCTCCGAACGTGAGGCACGTTATTTTGGTTGGAGATTCTCTGTATGTTGCAGCTTCACTCAGTTTCTTTGAATACAACGTTGCTGATCCTGAAAACCCAGTACTCGTGTATTCAAGTAACTCTTTCTATATTGGAGGCCGACCTAATTACCTAGCAGAGTATGGTGGTCATGTGTATGCCGCTAATACTGAAGGTGGGGTCTTGCGGTATGGTCCGTCTGATCAGGTGTTTACAAGCTACACAGATCAATAGGCAACCGCTATAATTGAGTGCATGTCTGAACAGGTCCAGAAAAAAATACAACGCCTTACTGAAGAGGTTCGTCACCATAATCATCAGTATCACACCCTTGACGCGCCAGAGATTTCTGACGAGGCGTATGACGCTCTATTCTCGGAGTTGGTTGCTTTGGAGGAAAAGCACCCAGAATATCGCGATGCTCAGAGCCCAACGCAGCGAGTTGGTGCAGAGGTGATTGATTCATTTGAGAAAGTTACCCATGTAGTGAAGCAGTGGGGATACGACAATATTTTTGACTATGAGGAGTTGCAAGCTTGGGAGAAAAAAATTACCAAGCTGATTGATACTGCGCCTTCATATCATGCTGAGTTGAAGATTGATGGCGTAAAGATTGTTCTGACGTATCAAAAGGGGGAGCTTGTGCGGGCTGCGACACGCGGCGATGGTGAAGTGGGGGAAGATATTACGCACATCGCACGTGTTATAACTTCAATCCCTAATCGGTTGTCAGAGCTATTAACGGTGATGGTGGTGGGTGAGGTCTGGATGGACCAAGCAGATTTAGAACGAGTGAATACAGAACGAGATAAGGCTGGGTTGTCGCTGTATGCAAACACGAGAAACCTAACTGCCGGATCACTGCGTCAGCTTGATAGCGCTGTCACAAAGGACCGCAACTTGCAGACTTTTATGTATGACTTGATTGACCTAGAAACAAAAGAGTCGCTCGAAGAGACATGTGTAGCTGAGTTAGCACGTCTCCAGCAGTTAGGTTTTTCAATCAACCCTCATGCTGAATTATGTACAGATCTTGAGGCTGTGCAGGATTATTATGATCGCTGGAAAGAGGTAGGGAGACAGCAGTCTTATGGTGTGGATGGGGTGGTTGTGAAGGTTAATGAACATAACCTTTCCAATCGTTTGGGTTATACCGCTAAGGCGCCCAGGTTTGCGGTGGCGTATAAGTTCCCAGCTGAAGAAACTACCACCAAGGTTCTGGGGATTACCGTGCAGATTGGTCGCACTGGCGCCCTCACACCAGTGGCAGAGCTAGAACCTGTGCGATTAGCGGAGACTACCGTGTCTCGGGCTTCCCTTCATAATTTTGATGAGATTGAGCGACTAGACGTGCGCATTGGAGATACTGTCATTATTAAAAAGGCGGGAGATATTATTCCAAAAGTGATCAGATCTCTTCCCAAGCTTCGCGATGGCAGTGAGATTGTATTTTCATTAGAAGCATATACTCAGGATCACGGTTGGGAGATTGCTAAAAAACAAACCAGTACTGGTGATGAAACGGCAAATTGGTACCTTGTTGGTGGTGAGACGGAAGAACTCATGACGCAGCGTTTAGTTCACTTTGTGAGTAAGGGCGCAATGAATATTGTTGGCCTCGGAGAACAGATTGTTAGAACACTAATCAAGGAAGGACTGCTGACTAGTCCAGCTGATTTGTATACGCTTAGAAAAGAAGATTTGATTGGTCTTGAAGGTTTTCAGGAAAAATCCGTTGATAATTTGCTGGCTTCTATTGAGGCGAGTAAGAAACCCGCACTCGATCGTTTTATCGTTTCGCTTGGTATTCCTCATGTTGGGGCTGAAACAGCAAGAATCCTATCTGAAGAATATGGTGAGATGGGTGCTTTGCAGCAAACAACTGCTGCTGAGCTTGATGGTATTCCTGGTATTGGCGAAACGGTTTCAAGAGCAATTACCACCTGGTTTACAGAGGTTCGTAATGTAACCATGTTGGAGCAACTTTTGAGTCACGTGCGTCCGGTCGCAGAAAGTATTGCGACAAGTCAGCTTCTTGCTGGTAAAACGTTTGTATTTACGGGAACCTTGCCAACCCTATCTCGTGAAGAGGCGGGAGGAATGGTTCGTGCTCATGGGGGGAAGGTTTCGAGTAGTATTTCTGCCGCAACAACGTATCTTGTGGCGGGCGACAAGGCTGGTTCGAAGTTGACTCAGGCGGAAAAACTAGGGGTTCAGGTGTTATCTGAGGAAGATTTTTTAAAGTTGTTTTAAAATGATTGACTTCAACTTTTACCAATGCATACTGACTGCAAAGAACAAAAAAACATGAAAATACTATTTTTACCTGGCTGGGATCATCGTTATTACGCGGATGCCAGCAAGAACACATCAGAATACCGTTCTCCGTTTTTGACGCCCTTAAGGGAGCAGCACGAGGTAACTTTCGTGGCTTGGCCTGGCTTTTTTCACGAGCCAGAGCCTGATGCAAAAAAATGGACCCTGGATGACTATGCTGAGTTTGTTGAAGATCGGTATGGTCAAGAAGATTACGATGTTGTAATTGGCTACTCTTTTGGCGGAGCTGTTGCTTTGCGTTGGAAGAAGTATTTTGCGCAGGACGCAAAACTCTTCTTGGTGGCACCGGCTTTGGTCCGGAAGTACCAGATTGAAGGCCGGGGAATCATGCGGCGCATAGCTTCCGTTGTGAAGCGTGTCAGCCCAGCTCTCTTGAGTTTCCTGAGGGGTTTATATTTACGGTATGTGGTCAAGAATCCTTACTATAAAACAACTCCTTTTCTGCAGCTCAGCTATTTGGAGATTGTGAAAACAGTATCCATTGATGATTTGCATGAGGTGAATCCCGAAGATGTCTTGCTGGTCTATGGCGAACAAGACACTGCTACGCCACCGGCATTAGCGCTGGATAGTATTGATGATCCAAGGGTGCGTGAACGTGTTGTCGTGTTGGGTGATGGAGATCATGATGTGGGCGAGACTCACATTGATGAGGTTGTGAACTTACTTGTTACATTTCTTTCCAAAAAATAATCACTGATGAAACTTGAATTATTACGTAAGCTTTGGGGTGCTATGGCTATCTATAACATTCCTGAGGATACGTCGTTTGATTATGTTGACATGGTTGGTTTTTCTGCCAAGCGTGTTGACGCTCGCACACTAGAAACAGTCTTGTGGTGTGCCACATACGAGCATGATGATGATAGTCATGGCTGGTATGGTTGTAGCTTTGACCGGCATGAGAAGGTTTCTCGGCTTGCAAAGCAATATCCTAATTGGGTTTTTCTCGTTGAGAGACGACCGGCAGATAGAAGCATTCGCTGCATTGTGGTTGAAGATATATTTGTTGCGCTTGAGTCCCTGTATCGATATCAGCTGCTTCAGGCTGAGCCTAAGGTGGTTGGGGTTACTGGTAGTGTTGGAAAGACCACCACTGTGAGTATGCTCGAAGATGCACTGGCTTCTGTTGGCAAGGTGTTTCGTGTGTATGCAAAACGGATCACGCCACTTAGTTTGTTTGAACTCGTAGTTAATCACTTGGAGGCTGATACAGAATATGTAGTTATGGAATATGCAATGTATTATCGACACCATATTCCAGAGCTTATGAGGCTACTACCTGTTCACGTTGGCATATTTTTAAACCTCGGCACATGTCATATTGGAACTGATGGTATTAGAAATGTGAAGGACATCTATGCTTGCAAGGTGAAATTGCTTGAGGGGGCCACGTACGCAATTACGACCCAGCAAGTTGTTGATCATGCGGGTCAGATGCCCGCAGGTGCATTGATTGCAAGTCTTGATAAAAATCTTGCCTCAAGCGCATACGTTACCTCTCGAAGAGGTGGCCTGGTGCAAGTTGGTGACGTTGAGGAGAGAGTAAGGCCTTTTGTTGACACTGATTTGTCTTGGTATCAACTCATGGTCACCATGCTCGCTGTTAAGAGCTTGGTTGGTATTGTTGATTTCAAGGTTCTCCTGGCGCTTGCAAGCTTTGTTCCCAAAGAGAACAGGCTATATAAGGTTTCCGACGCGCCACTAGTCTTTTTTGACGGGGAGGTGATGAATGAGTCCCGTATGCTTGAGATGAGTCGCGGCAATCTCCATCTTCTGGTTTGGAGAGAGGGATTTACTGGTGATGATACGCATAGTAGCGCTCAGGCAAAGCAAAAATACTTTGCAAAGCATGAGTATGTGTATGTGGAGGCTCTAAGACTATTCAAGAGTGTTGCGCTGATGGATTTTGTGCCAGAAAGTTACATTGAGTTTCTGGCTCACGAATATGACATCCCAGTCGTCAGATTGGGTGAAGGTGAGGTTTTAAATTATCTTTATCAAAATTCTGGCACCGTAGTACATGCGGGTAGCTATTGGAGGAGTGTGTCTGGCGCCAGTCAGGATCAGGTGCGCACCATGCTGCACTTGTCATAAAAGTAACCGCCCTGTAGGGGCGGTTTTGTTTTACACCACACGTCCTCTCGTTTATACTGGGCAGCATGGATACACAAGATATACAACACCTGGCACACCTGGCTCGCCTGTCTGTTGATGAAAAAGAGATCGAGCAATTGAAGATAGATTTCACTGCTATTTTGGCATATATCGACCAGCTTAAGGAGGTTGCCGAAGATGGCGGAGAGTCATTGTATATGGTTACGAATCAAATGAGAGAGGATGTTGTGGTTCCTGAGGCGGATGTGGATGCACTTTTGGAGCAAATGCCGCAGCGACATGATCGATACACTAAAGTTCAGAAGATAATTAGCACGAGTGATGAATAACGAAACCATACTACAGCTTTCAATACATGAAGCACATGAAAAGCTTACCAGCAAGGAGCTCACCGTTGCTGAGCTGTGTGGCGCGTACCGCAGTAACGCGGAGGCAAAAAATACTGAGCTCAATGCATATTTAGAGCTTTTTGATATCGAAGCGTCTATTGAACGGGCACAGTCAATGTATGACAATGGCACGGCGACACTTTTGACGGGTATGCCGATTGCCCTAAAAGACAATATGCTGGTGAAGGGCGAGCGAGCTTCTGCATCTTCTCGGATTCTTGAAAACTATGTTGCCACCTATGATGGTGATGTCGTTTCTAGGCTGAAGAAGCAGGGGGTGGTGATCATGGGCCGCACCAATATGGATGAATTCGCCATGGGATCCTCTACTGAAAATTCTGCTTTTGGGGTAACTAAAAACCCACTAGATCCAGAGCGAGTGCCTGGTGGTTCGTCTGGAGGTTCAGCCGCGGCCGTAGCAATGCAGGGTGCCATTGCTGCCTTTGGTACCGATACTGGTGGTTCAATTCGTCAGCCGGCTTCTTTTTGTGGTTTGGTTGGAATGTATCCAACGTATGGCACCGTGTCTCGGTATGGAATTATTGCCATGGGTTCTTCACTTGATCAGATTGGACCCTTCGCAAAAACTGTTGGAGATGCTGAGGCGCTTTTCAAGACCTCTTCTGATTACACAAAGCGAGACGCTCAGTCGGTTCCACTAAAAACCCGCAAAGAACATGAGGCACCAATGGAAAATAAAAGAATTGGAGTGCCGCGAGCCTTTTTGGAAAGTGATGGGATTGATCCTGATGTAATCAAAAGTTTTGAAGCTGCGCTTGAGATCATGAGGGGAAAAGGGTACGAAGTGGTTGATATTGAACTTCCCCACGTGCAGTATTCACTCCCTGTGTATTACGTGATTATGCCAGCGGAGGTATCTTCAAATCTCGCTCGTTTTGACGGTATTCGATACGGAGCTCGAGTATCTGGTAAAAATCTTGAAGAAACATATAAAAATTCCCGAGGAGAAGGATTCGGTGAAGAAACACGACGTCGTATTATGCTTGGAACGTATGTGCTTTCTTCTGGTTACTATGACGCATATTATGGACAAGCACAGCGCGTGCGACAAATCATTCGTGATGAGTTTGTAAATATCTTTAAAACAGTCGATCTGATCGCAACCCCAACGACACCAACTGGAGCATTTAAGATTGGAGAGAAGGCAGATCCGCTTTCAATGTACATGGCCGATATTTTCACGGTGCCTGCTAACATTGCCGGGATTCCAGCGATAACGGTGCCACATGGAGCTGATGCAAATGACATGCCGCTTGGAGTACAGTTCTTTGCTCCTCATTTCAACGAAGCTCGTCTTTTCGAAGCCGGAAAGGACCTTGAGGCTGGGGTATAATATATCCTGATGAATGAAAACGGCTCGATTGATAATTTGGGTACCCAAGAATTTCCTGCACTGAACCCTTTTCCGCAGGTAACCTACCAAGGGGATGTGACCCTGAATGATATCAGTGGTTTCTTTCGCCGTCTGGCGGATTGGTTTCAGCCTGACATGATTCTCCTGGCTCTTAAAGTGCTTTTGGTGGTTTTTACGTTGATCACGATTGCTATCGGGGTGTACTTTTTTATCCTCCAGCAGGAAGAGCGTGGTAAGCGGTATGAATGGCTAAAGAAATATATTGGAAATCCAGATGATGGATATCAAAAAAAACCAAAGACACGTTGGGACTATGTTGCCACGCTTTTTCGTTCAAAGAACGAAGCAGATTGGCGTATGGGGATTATTGAGGCAGATGCCATGCTCGATGACCTTCTGATCCGATTGGGGTATCAAGGTAACTCGCTTGGGGAGCGATTGCGGTCTGTAAATCCAGCAGATTTTCCAAAGCGTAATGTGGCTTGGAAAGCGCACTTAATCCGAAATAAGATTGCTCACGAAGGGGCATCATTTCAGCTTTCACACATGCAAGCACTCCGCGTGATGCGTTGGTATGAAGAAGTGTTCCGTCATGCGCAGTACATTCGATAAAATTGACCGTTTTTCTAAATTGTGTTAAAAAGTGTAGACCCATCGCGGGATGGAGTAATGGCAGCTCATCAGGCTCATAACCTGAAGGTGTAGGTTCGAGTCCTACTCCCGCAACACGTTTAATCTTGCAGTGAAGTACGCTGCATGGTATCTTTTTTCAAGCCCATCCAGGCCGACGTAGCTCAGTTGGTTAGAGCGTAGGACTCATAAACCTAAGGTCGGAGGTTCAATTCCTCCCGTCGGCACACTTGTGTAAGTTTTGGTTTTTCCCTATACTTACGCGGTATTAAATTACGTTGCTGCGGTAGCTCAATTTGGTTAGAGCACCCGCCTGTCACGCGGGAGGTTGCGAGTTCGAGTCTCGTCCGCAGCGCACCTGAAAAAGTCCTTATCTCATTGAGTAAGGGCTTTTTCTTGCGGGAAGGGTGAGGGTCGCGTTTGTGTAGGTGTAACAAATATGTTACAGTTTTGCTATGAATAAACCATCAGCAAAAAAAAGGATATATGTGTCTGTTTCAGAAGAGGTTGAGAAGGCTTTAAATACCATCTCATCTAGAGACAAGAAGCCTGTGGCAAGTACGGCTAGCGAGCTTCTGCAGATGGCGATTGAGATTGAAGAGGATGCTATTTGGGATAACATTGCGGCCGAGAGAAAGGCAACAAATAATAGGCTATATTCTCACGATGAGGCTTGGGCGTAGTCTGGTATGGTCTATCTAATACAATACGGTGAGAAAGTGGTGAAAGATGATATTCCTGGGATAGCTAAAACACATAAGGAGAGGATCAGAAAAGCAATTGGTGAGAAGCTTACAAAAGGGCCGGAGCTCTTTGGGAAGCCCTTACGTAAATCATTGATTGGTTTTCGCAAGTTACGTGTTGGCGATTATAGGGTCATTTTTGAAATCGATGGCGAGAATGTGATCATTTGGGCAATAGGTCATAGGCGAGATATTTATGATATTGCAACTAAGCGCCTCTGATTGCTAGAAGGGTTCTCGATAATTGTGCTTCTCGCAAGTTTCGCTAATGTGTAAAAACTTGATACGATTAGGTGCACATGGTGTACGGAAGTGTTCCTGTTGGTTTGGAAAAAGGTCTCGCTATTCCCGAGGGGGAGGATAAGCTGGCGGAGCAAGGTTATTCACGCTTGGAAATTTCACAGTTTGAATCTATCAAGCATGACAAAGAGCTTAATGTGACCATGGCTCGTTATTCTCCTGAAGAATCACAAGAGAGATTGGCGATCATGGAGGAAAACCCTGCAGAATATTTTGCGGTTAGCCACGTATCTGAAATTTTAAATAAACTTGGTATTTTTTGGTGTTACTTTGGTTCGTTTTCATACCAAATTGAAACGCAAAGTGGTGCCGTAAAACCAGATGATCGAGACATCATCTTCGATGCTGTCGCTGCAGAAGATATTTTACTTGAGCTGATTCGTTCGGAGCACATATACCTACCGATTCCTCGTGTGCTTGAACATCCAGAAACAAAATCTAATGTATTGCAGTTTTTTGTTAAGACACCCTCTGGTGAGTCGATACCTTTTGAAATGTTTGGACAAAATATGCGAGTGGAAGATAAGAAAGATGAGAACGGTATCATCAACGTCGGGTCTGGAACCGAATCTTGGGTTGTGAAGCAGTATCTTGATAAGAATGGAGCAGTCCATAATCACATCGATCGTTTTGGTAACGGAAGAATTTATTTAGATCGTTTTGTTCATGAATATCAGGCAGATTTGGCGGACATGATCGAAGATCCTCACTTGAAGATTAAGTCTGCCGGTAGAATCCATAAAGCCCAGGCACTGCTCCCGGAAGGTGCAGATTTTCAAAAAGTATATAACCAGGTGGCTGGTGATCTGAATGAAGATGAGTTGAACAGTTTGAATACTGTGTTGGGTCAGTCATACCAGCGATTTTTGGAGGAGGTTGAGATTGGGGACTCAGTGGAGGATGATCGGGAGCGTTATACCCAGATCGTGGCGTTGTTAACAGGTTGGGCAAAAGATTTTGATCGTATCTCTGATCAGCGTGAATACACAGTTGATCGGCTTACTGACTGGGTAAAATATGACGCAGCTGAAATTCGGCGGATGTATACCGAAACCCATACTAAAGCAAAGCAATTGATTACGAATCTTGGTCTTGGTGATGTGAAGTTGTCAGATCCATCTTTCGGTCAACGTGCGGAAGATAGTGTCCGTAATATTCCCGCTGAAGATCAGGCTGAAGTACTTGAAGATTTACAAGACGTTTTGTATCAGCTTGGTGAGGAGATTGAATACGTGAGAAAGCGACGAAAAACCTACGCTATGGTTTTTGAGAAACTCACCCATCAGGACTATCCTTTGTTTGTTGCGTTAGACCACGCCCATGAGCGATTTTTGAAACGAGTTGAACCTGTGCTACGGTATGATGAAATTGTATTAATAACATTGGAAAAAATTATGAACACCATTCAAGATGGCGATGAGCCGCAGGTAATTCCGCTGGAAGAAGCGCAAGAGGCTGAAAAAGAGCTTGGGAGTATTGATCCAGAAAAGTTGAAGGAAGCTGAGGAGAGGCGCAGAGAGCGGGAAAAACCTAAAGAAGGAGAGAGGTAAAAGCTGGTAGACTACCAGCTTTTTTTATGTTGCGTTGGAAATTTTTATTGACAGTGGGTGGTATTTTGGGGATAAACCTAAAAAAGAAAATACCATGTCAGATTTTTTTAAAGCAGTACACACCAGTGGGTACCCAGTTGCTCACTATGAGAAGATCTTGAAAAGAACTCCGTCTTTGGTGAGCGGTCTCGTGGGCTTGCTCGAGCAAATCAATGATTTAACAATCAAAGAAGGAGATGATGGAGTCTTCAAGCTTACTATTTCTAAGATTTTCAGTAAGGGCAGGTCCTCAGAAATAGAGGTGAGGTCTGGTTTTGAGCTCCAAACCGAAACAGACTACATCTTGTACCGAGTTAAAGGGTATTGTCATGTAAAAGTGCCAATGACGCATCCAATGATTCAAGTTGTATTGTCAAAGGCTTAAAAATTCAAGGCCTCATTCGAGGCCTTTTTTGTTGCGCTTTTTTTAGTAATCTTTTACAATCCGAACACCAAGCCGCCTTAGCTCAGTTGGTAGAGCGCATCCATGGTAAGGATGAGGTCGTCGGTTCAATCCCGACAGGTGGCTCCGAGTTTGTCCTGCCTGGATGAGCCAGCGGCCAGCGTAGCTCAGTTGGTAGAGCAATCCCTTCGTAAGGGAGAGGTCGGCAGTTCGAATCTGCCCGTTGGCTCCATGGATATAGACCCAATTCCAATGAAAGATGCCTGGGAGCTTGAATATCAATCTCCTCAGCTATTAACCAAAGACCAAGAGCCAACGAAGGCTTTTCGGTCTTTTGTGTCTTGGCTCACAAAAGAGCAGGGGATAGATCTTTCTGTTGCCAGAGTGTTAGATATTGGCTGCGGGACTGGACGGAATCTTCTCTATTTGTCTGAGCATTATGGCACCGAGGGGGTGGGGCTCGATATTTCTGATACGGCGCTTTCGTTGGCAAAAGAGCGGGCGCCACAGATTACTTGGTTGCAGCATGATTTAGAGCAAGGACTGCCAAGTTTCGATCAGTCTTTTGATATTGTGATCGATAGCACCACTTCACACCTTGTGTCTGAAACTGCTCGTGAATCACTAGTTCGTGACGTGTTAGAGGTGTTGGGTCCAGGTGGTTTTCTATACGTGCGCACTCTAACCAAAGACGGGGATAGGAATGCTCATAATTTAATGAAGCATATGCCTGGTCCAGAATTTGATAGCTACATTCACCCCAAGCTTGGGGTGGTGGAGCATGTCTGGAGCTCTGAACGTATCCGTGATTTGTATGAGGATTTTGAGGTTGTGTATGAAAAGAAATATACTGGGTACCAGAAGTGGGGTGCGCAGTCATATAAGCGACGGTATTTAAATTTGTATCTCCAAAAGCATGAATAAAGAAGAGCTCAAGCAAGAACTGAAAGATATTGAAACCCGGATGATGCAGGGTGATTTTTGGTCTGATAAAGATAAGGCGCAAGCAGATATTAAGCGCATGCAAGATATTAAGGATGAACTGGAGGGGTTTGGTAAGTATGACCGTGGTGATGCGGTCATGACCATCTTTGCTGGTGCCGGCGGAGACGACGCTGAGGATTTTGTGCGTATGCTCTTTGAAATGTATCTCAAGTTTTTTGATACCAAAGGGTGGCAGGTATTAAAGCTTCATGATCACCCTACGGAACATGGCGGGTATCGGAATATCTCAGTAGAGATCTCAGGGAAACAAGTGTATGGAAATATGCAGTATGAATCTGGTGTGCATCGTCTGGTGCGTGTTTCCCCTTTTAATGCACAAAGTAAACGTCACACCTCATTTGCAATGGTGGAGGTAATACCAAAACTCCCTAACCCAAAAGATTTGGAGATTCCAGACGAAGACGTGAAGCTTGAATTTACCAAATCTTCTGGTCCTGGTGGGCAGAATGTAAACAAGCGAGAGACGGCGGTGCGGGCTACTCATATTCCCACTGGTATCACAACGTATGCAGAATCTGAGCGCACTCAGGAAAGAAATCGCGATAAAGCAATGGAGCTCTTGCGGGGTAAATTAGCTGCTAAGCAGGAAGAAGATCGAAAGAAAAAAGAGGCTGGTCTACACGTGAGTAAGACCACGGATAATGAATGGGGAAGTCAGATTCGTTCATACGTATTGCATCCATATCAAATGGTAAAAGATCACCGTAGTGATGTTGAGATTCGAAATGTGCAAAAGGTTTTAGAAGACGGAGACCTGCAAGAATTTATTGATGCAATGAAAAACCGCCCGTAGGCGGTTGGGGGACTATTATTTAAATAGCCTGCTAAGGAGTAATCCAACAAGAAGACCCAGTGCAATATATACAATTGTGCATTGCTCAAGCGCGGACATGATTTCTTGATGTGATTCGGTCGGGTTGAGAGTTCTGAGCCACTCTCCCCACTGGTTCGTGTATGTGTTGTTCTGGATGGTTCCCATTACGATGCCAGCGATACCAATTACAGCTGCACTTATCTTATCTTTTATTTTTGACAACACTGATACCGTCACAATTAGTCCGGTGTACCACAATAGCATGCTGGACATGTGTAAAACCGCTCCCGTTATGAGTTTTGTGGTTGTTGGTCCTGCGCATAGGTAGCTGGTGCAGCCGGTAACAATCGCAAGCCCGAATAAGATGCATAAAGAAGTAGTCACTCTTTTTCTATTCATATCTACATTAATTTTGCTCTACCTTAGCAATTTAGATACAATGTGCAAGATATATGATTTATTTTGATGATGTGACCATGGTGTACCGTGGTGGTACCAAGTCTTTGGATAAAGTCACCTTTACGGTATCCGCCGGAGAGTTTGTTTCTATTGTTGGTCCATCAGGGGCAGGAAAGACTACGCTCATTAAACTCCTTTTGGCAGAAGAGGCGCCTACCTCTGGAAAAGTAATGTTTGAAGAGGTGGACTTAAATTCACTTCATCGATATGAAGTTCCAGCCTACCGTCGTCGTATTGGGGTGGTGTTTCAAGATTTCCGCCTCCTTCCTAATAAAACAGCCTATGAGAACATTGCGTTTGCCATGGAAGCAGCTGGGCAGAGTGATACTGATATCGCGGCTGATGTGCCCTACGTATTAGATCTCGTAGATCTTTCCGATATGAAATTCCGTTTTCCTCGTGAGCTCTCTGGTGGTGAGCGACAGCGACTCGCCATTGCGCGTGCGATTATTAATCAGCCGGAGGTAGTGGTTGCAGATGAGCCAACCGGTAATTTGGATCCAGTGGCAACCGAAGAAGTGATTCAGATTTTGAAGAAGATTAATGATCTAGGGACTACGGTAATTTTAGCCAGCCATGATAAGCAGGTGGTAGATAAATTAAAGAAACGAGTAATCACTCTTGAGAAAGGGAAGATGATTCGTGACGAAGAGAAGGGTAAGTATATAATTGAGTAATATGCGAGCAGGAGATTTTTTCAAACGAGTACTACGAACAGGATTCCAGGGTTTTTGGCGTAATGGGGTAGTTTCCTTGGCTGCGGTCTTGATGATGACCGTTACGCTGTCCATTGTTTCATTTCTACTTTTCTTAAATGCCGTATTGAACTTTTCGGTGGGACAGGTTTCTGAGCGTGTTGACGTGACGGTGTATTTTTATCCTGAGGCGGAAGAAGTAGAAATTGCCAATTTGAATCAGAAGATTGAAGAATTACCGCTCGTAGAAGAAACTGTTTATATTTCTCGCGATGAGGCATTGGTTCGGTTTATGGAGCGTCATCAGAATGATGCACTAACTTTGCGTGCTCTGGAAGAGCTGGGTGAGAATCCATTAGGAGCATCGCTGTCTATTAAAGCAGCAGAACCAAGCCATTACGCCACCATTATTGGTGATCTTGAAGAAGACGGACTTCTTGATCCAGAAGTAGAAGGGGCGATTGTTGAGCGAGTAAACTATCAGCAGAACAGAGAGTTGTTGGGGCGATTGCAGGACACGATTGTCACTGTGCAGGCGTTGGGGCTTGGCCTTACCTTGTTCTTCATGGTGATCTCTATTTTGATTACCTTTAATACCATCCGGCTTGCAATCTACTCATCTCGTGAAGAGGTTGAGATTATGCGATTGGTTGGAGCTGAGAATCAATACATTCGTGGACCGTTTGTTGTGCAGGGGGTGCTCTATGGTTTTGTTTCAGCTGTGCTGACACTTGCACTCTTGTATCCAGGAACACTTTGGGTGAGTCAAAAGACCTCCGGCTTCTTTGGTGGTATGGACGTCTATGTCTACTATGCTAATAATTTTGCCCAACTCTTTGTCATCACGGTGGTGCTTGGAGTAATCCTCGGTGTTATTGCTAGTCTGTTTGCGATTCGACGCTACCTGAGAAAATAGGCATATGGCTAAGCGAGTCAGAAAGTACATCTTTGTTGTTGGAGGTGTAATGTCTGGCGTTGGAAAAGGGGTGACCACATCCTCGATTGGCACTATCATGCAGGCTAAGGGTTATAACGTTAGTCTGATTAAGGCTGACCCGTATTTAAATGTTGATGCCGGCACCATGAATCCCACCGAGCATGGTGAGGTGTTCGTGCTGGATAATGGTCTGGAGACGGATCAAGACATGGGGAACTATGAGCGGTTTTTAAATACCAGCTTGCCGCCCGAAAACTATATGACCAACGGCATGGTGTTTAAGCATGTTATTGATAAAGAGCGTGCCCTTGAGTACGGGGGAAAATGTGTGGAGCCAACGTATCATATTACGGAAGAGATTCTGCGTCGGATTCAGGTGTCAGTGAAAAAGATGGATGCCGACGTTACCATTTTTGAGATTGGGGGAACGGTTGGGGAGTATCAGAATGCGATTTTCCTAGAAGCTGCTCGGCAGCTGAAAATTAAACACCCCAATGATGTCTTGTTCGTCATGGTGTCATTCCTTCCTATCCCTTCAAAACTAGGAGAGATGAAAACGAAGCCAACGCAGAATGCAGTGCGGCAATTAAACTCATACGGAATTACCCCCAATGTGATTGTTGGGCGCGCATCCGTTCCAATTGATAAAAAACGGAAACAAAAGATTGCCATGATGTCTGGTGTTCCGGTGGAGTATGTGATTTCTGCTCCAGACGTATCGAGTATTTATGATGTGCCACTTAATTTCGCGAAAGAAAAGTTGGGTGACAAAATTAGTGATTTATTAAAACTGCCGAAGAAGCGAAACAATCTTACGAAGTGGAACACATTCGTTAGAAAAGCTCATACGGCCAAGAAGCCCGTTAAGATTGCAGTGGTGGGTAAATACTTCCAAACGGGTGATTTCGTGCTCTCAGACGTCTATATTTCGGTTCTAGAGGCCATTAAATTCTCTGCCTATCACGTGGGGGTGAAGCCAGAGATTGATTACCTGGATTCAACCACTTTTGAAAAAGATCCAAAGTCTCTTAAGCAGCTCGAAGATTATGATGGTGTTCTCATTCCGGGTGGTTTCGGAGCTCGTGGTATTGAAGGGAAGATTGCCGTCGTGCAATATGCTCGAACGCATGGGATTCCATATTTTGGCTTGTGCTACGGTATGCAGCTTCTGGTGATTGAATATGCTCGCAATGTGGTTGGGTTGAAGCGAGCACATACCAAAGAGATTGATCCCAAATCTCCACACTTGGTGATCCATGTGATGGAAGACCAAAAAGAAAGACTGAAGCGGGGAGATCTTGGTGGCACCATGCGACTCGGGTCATATGATGCGAAACTAAAGTCTGGCACCATTGCCCGGAAGGCGTATAAAAAAGCGACAGCAAGTGAGCGGCATCGTCATCGGTATGAAGTGAACCCGGAATATATTGAAATCTTGGAGGATCACGGTCTAGTGTTCTCGGGCACATCCCCGGACGGACTTTTGATGGAAATCGCCGAGCTACCTTTAGATACTCATCCATTTTTTGTGGGGGCACAATTCCATCCAGAATTTAAAGCAAGACCACTGTCTCCTCATCCACTCTTTACTGCTTTTTTGCAAGCTGCAAAAAACCGTGCAAAGTAGTGTTCGTGTGCTAAGGTGATGACTAAATAAAAAAGAATATGGGATATCCTCAAAAAACTACCACACAATCGCTGTGGGACTTCTTTGCGGCATCGGGCAAATTCTTATTGCTTGGATTGCTCGGGGCGAGTGCCGCTGCAGCATTGGTGATTTCTGACGCTCTAGGCTATATCGTGGCGCCGAAACACCTACTACGCAGTGCAATTATGTGCGGCGCAATCGTTGCTGCTGCGGCCTTGTTGCACAAGCTTGCAGCCGTCTGTGTATTATTTGCACTGTCTCTATTGTTCTTTGTTCGTCTTGTCCAGCAGTGGCAAGAAGAAGACAGTGCCCAAGATTAATTTGAAAAGCCTCGAAAAGAGGCTTTTTGTTTGAGAAATTTTTAAAAATCCGCTACAGTACGTTCACATCCTTTGCCGGATCGTCTAATGGTAGGACGCTTGATTCTGGCTCAAGTAATCTAGGTTCGAGTCCTAGTCCGGCAGCAAACATAGACGCCTCGTAAAAAAGAGGTCATTTTCTAGGATATGAAGGCTTGGTTAAGCCATTTTGATAGGTTCGAGCCGAGGTCACTTCCGGAGTTTTTCTCGCGGAGTATTTTGAGTGACCAGATCCGTATAATACGTTGATGTGTAAAGGTTCTTACTTGTTATTTCTAGGTTCGAGCCAATTTGCTTCAGGGTCCTTAATATTTTACCTGTCACACCTGCGTGTCTTTGTGTGTTGGGAAAATTACGAAAATAAAAAGCCATAGCATTACACTACACTACGGCTTCATAACTTTTAGCATTTTTCTACGATAAAAGTCGTATCGAATATGCTAAGGGTCACCTTCTGGAGCTCTTCATTCCAATCAAGATCAATCGTAGTCGTTTCTTGATCTATGAGAACCTCTTCCGCCGGAATGTCTCCTGTTGGGATCCATTCTGTGTAAAGAGTTTCAAGCTCCATATCCGAACCTAGCTGAAGCATTACCTCAGCCATGTCTTCGTCAACCAAGAATTCCGCGTGAATCTTGTCTTTCTTGACGTACCCCTTCTTGCCCCTTTCGAGTAAGAGGGAGAATGCTGCTTCTGGGTTAAGATCCTTAAGGATCTCGTACCGCCTGTTTAGAAAAAGCCTTCTGATTTGATGAGGCCTCATGCCCTGTATGAGCTTCTCTATCTCGATTAGATTTTCCAGCGCAGCTAAGGGTGTAATCATTGAAATTTTTTCCATGGGTATAGTATTTTAATTTTTAAAATTATACAACATTATATTTTATATGTAAATAGTTAGGGCCAGACATTCTTGTGGCTGTGTGCGTGTTCAATTCTACTTTTCAATACACCTAATCAAGTCTTTTTGGACACCACCAGGTTCGAGTTTCGTCCAGCCTTGCCAGCAGAATGGAGCATCTCACACAAAAAAGGTGATTTTCGGAAACATAAAGGCTTAGTTAAGCTGTTTATGTGTATACTTGTTTGTGTGAAAGGTAATGAGGTCAAAATATTTTTTCTTTTATTGGGGGCTCTGCTCTTAACGTATGGAATAGTTTTATCTTACTGGGGAGATGGATTTGTAATTGCATTATTGCCCACGAACACGCTACTGGTCATCTTGGGATCAGTGCCCCTTATTGCGGGAGGAGCAATAACGGGACGGGTTTTTGTAGATAGATCGCGGGGAAGTATTAATCTTTTGAGACCCCATAAAAAATGGAGCAGGGTGGTTGTTGCTGACAATATCTCTTCTATAACATTAGATAGGCAAACAAACCTGCCCGACCCTAATTATAATGAGAATTCCGGCCTCTTTGTGGAGAATATCTTTACCTTTATCCTGATGCTTTTAGCTCTTCGCTCTACTGCGAAGCAGCAACAAAGAGATGAGAGAGTAATTTTGCTGGTGCGCAGTACAAAGGGGCTCTATTTTGCTCCTGAGAAAAACTTAAAAAATCCTGAGTTTGTACGGGATGTTTTGAGTCTGTTGCAGCAGAACAGCCACATTAGAATTCCAGATCATGACAAGGTTGCGCTAGGGCGCTTGTCTTGATCTAGAAAATACTTGGTTGTAGATGGTAAGATTCCTTTAATTATGACAACAAAGACACACACCACGGAAGCAGAAGCTGTTGAAGTTCTTCAGGATCATTTCAGCAAGGAAATAGACAACATCTTGCTTTTGCAGGGCGGTAAACACTCCACTGCTTATGCTTTTACATATGAAGGAAAAGAGCTTGTGATCCGCTTTAATATCTCAAGTGAAGGCTTTAAAAAAGACAAAGAAGCGCACGAGATTTTTAATGAAACAGATGTGCCAGTGGCTCAGGTTTTTGATATCAAAAAACTTCCCAACGGATCTTTTTACGCAATCTCTGACAAACTTCCTGGTGTGACCATAAAAAGTCAGTATCGAGAGGGGGATTTTTCTTCACTTCCCGCGCAGTTTGAAATGATCGAACGCATTGCAGAAAAATATGCCAGCTCATCAGTCGACCACCAAGCATATCTGGAGTCTTTCTTTGGGCATTTAGGGAATAAATTTGATTGGAGCACTATTTCATCCAGGCCATACTTTGATCAAGAGTTCTACGATTTCTTAATTAAAAAAGTAACTTACTACATGCAATTTATCCCAGATGATGTGCGAAGTCTGGTGCATGGTGATTTTGGGAATGAAAACGTGCTCATAAATACCGGCGGCGATATTGAAGGAGTTTTAGATTGGGCAAATTCATTTTACGGTGATCCTTTTTTGGATGTTGGACGAGTCGTTTTGTATTGCCCAAGTCGAGAAGCTACGGTGTCGGCGGCTTTTGCATTTTTCAAAGATTCCAGTCACGAAAATTGGTTAGAGCGGATCTATTTAGGGGTGTACTTCACGATGCTCACTAACTATCAACATGCAGCTCAAGATGACCACGAAGCATCTTGCTTGAATGCAAGAAAGAGAATTGAACAGTTTGAGGAACTTATGCGGGAGTTCATCAAGGGTTTGTAGCTATTCCTCGTGCCTGCTAGATAGTGGTGGAAAATTTTTCTCACCACCACTGTGTGATTTTGTGGAATTGCCCTTTGTTTGGTTCAAATTTTTACGCTCCCACGAGGTTCGAGTAGTGTGCCACCTTGCCAGCATTTTGGCACAATCAAACAAGCATTCCATTTCGCGTTGTAAAATAAGGGCCGTAGCGGAAGCTGGGTTCGAAGATTTTCGTCAATTTTCAACAAAATATTGATATTACGTTGTAAACAAAGGGGAAAAGTGGGCTCGAGTCTCACTCTGTCTCAAAAGCTCTTTACTCCGGCCGAGGTCTCTGGTGCGGTTGGAAAAAACTTTATCATGAACACACAACAGAAAAATAATAAGCTACTCTCTATCTTTGGGTGGAGAGCGGTTAAGAAATTTAGCCTTTTTGGGGTAACTGTGCTCCAGGTGACTAGTGGGTACAATGACCAAGAATTTCGTGCCGTTACTCCGTGGGCATGGTTGGCACGAATATTAAGACGGCCAGATATTGGTTACCCTAAGGTTGCAAGTCGAGTGCTTGAATACCGAGACCTGATTGAGGGTTCGGTAGAAATGCCCGGGGGCCACCTTCTCGTAATCCTTGGTGGTGAGGTGGATCACCCTCGTCATGTGCTCTATGATCCCAAAAAAAAGCGCACTATAAAGGAGTATGCTGAAGCGGTAATGGTCCGACCAGGTATCTATTACCTTCGGGAATGGACCCTCGGAAGACCTGCATCTACACCATGCCTCTATCGCGTGCCTGACGGTGCGCGCATGGAGCTTTATGACCATGTTACGCCGCAAGATGTCCGGAGTGCCGAAGAGTTCTCTGGGTTTCATATTATTCAGTGGAGAGGGCAATCTGTTGTAGTTGACTTCAAGAGCATGGAAAGAACTCCAATGTTCACCGAAATGATCTTGTTGAGCCCAGGTGTGTACCGAATGAAATGTTTTATTCCAATATCGTGGACAGACCCGATCGACTACACATTCTTGTTTGATGCCAAAGAATTTCATTTTTTACCGAACTGGAGTGTGAGGTCGGTGGTTCCCGTAGAGGCGGGAGGAAAACGATTCTTTGTTCTAAGTATCCGTGAGGACACTAGAGAACTAGGCTGGAAACGAGTCGTTGACATTTCAACAATGGAGACGTCTAAGCTTATCGAGTTTGCTGGTTGGCGTAGGCTCGATGATATACATCTAGAGCTCGACTCTGGTGTAGGCACCGTCGCCAGGCTAAATTTGCGTACCCTTAGGTGCGGCCCCTGGCAACAAGCGCTGTGAAATCATAAGCCCTCTATTATTAGGGGGTATTTTTCTGTATCAATTTCTGAGATCAGGGGGGTAAATAATTTAATCAGGCAAATAAAAACCGCAGCGGGTGCTGCGGTTGGCGGGGGTTATTTCTTGCGGAGGTTTTCCTGGTTCTCAAGAAACCACCGGTAGGTGTCTTGGAGGCCATCTGTAAGAGAGACGCTATGTTTCCAGCCGGTGTCATGAATTCTGGACACATCCAAAACCTTTCTTGGTGTTCCATCAGGTACGCTGCCATCAAACACAATTTCTCCTTCGTATCCAACAACTTTTGCGATCATTTCAATGACCTCACGCATAGAAAGGTCTTTACCCGTTCCAATATTTACATGCTGCAATCCATCATAGGTCTGCATTAGGTGTAGGCAGGCTTGGGCTAGGTCATCTACATGCAGGAATTCGCGTAGGGCGCGACCACTGGCAAAGCCTTCGACGCTGGTTTTACCAGCTTTTTTTGCGTTATGAATTTTCATCATAATCTGTGGAATCGCATGACTGTTCACCGGGTGGAAATTGTCTCCCGGTCCATACAGATTTGTTGGCATGGCGCTGATGAACTTGTCTCCGTACTGCATCTGGTATTTCTCGCATAACTTCAGTCCAGCAATTTTAGCAATAGCATATCCCTCATTAGTTGGTTCCAAGGGGCCGGTCAGAAGATATTCTTCTTTAATTGGCTGTTCTGCCATTTTGGGGTAGATACAAGAAGATCCCAGGAATAGAAGCTTGGTAACTTCATATTCATGCGCGGCATGAATCACATTGTTTTGGATGCGCAGATTTTCAAAGAGGAAATTTGCGGGATAGGTGTTGTTGGCAACAATGCCGCCTACTTTGGCTGCCGCCAGAAAAACATATACTGGTTTTTCGGTGGCAAAAAATGTATTCACTGCTTGGGTGTCCAACAGATCAAGCTCTTGTCTGGTGCGAGTGATGATGTTGGTGTGTCCGGCTTTTTTGAGAGCTCTTATGATTGCTGAGCCAACCAAGCCTCCGTGTCCAGCAACATAAATTTTTGAATCCTTGTTCATATTGTTTGCAGTGATCTTATGCAACGCATAGTAGCATATGAGCATTTTGGTTCATAAAAAAGAACCTTACTTATTACATAAGCAGGTTCTTACAATTTTTCTTGAAGAGGTGCCATAAGATGCACCCCAGTACGCCACCCCATGCAATAGCACTCAGGGGGCCATGGTCGTGATTACACATAACTGGTCCCATGGCGCCAGCTTTAATCGGAACAAAGACAGCGGTCGTTGCTAGGGCGGTCAGGCTTCCCAGAGTTGTTAACGTCCGCACCCATCGACCCCAGCGTTCTGGTAGCTGTGTCCAAAAGAACACAAGGTCAAGAGCAGCGTGCCCAGCAAAGATTTTGAGAAAATCATTTGATTTCGGCCAGCTTTGCCCTAGATCTACCCACTCTATGACCATGTGGCCAAGAATGAAACTAGTCGTAAGCCAGCTTCCTTTTTTTGCATAACGGTGTATGAGTATGGAGGTGGCTAATGCGCCGCACACATACGCCAATGTTTCTGGTGTGTGTGGTAGGTGATTCCACCCATGTCCCAGCCAGATTATCAGATAGATTGTGAAAAATAGCTTTTCCACGAGCCAGATGGCTAAGTTGATCATAAAGATGACTCGGATCATAATTTGATTTTTCTGGGTGAAAAAAAGCGCAACTCCCGAAAGAGTTGCGCATGGAAATTAGCTGAAGGTGTTACCCTCAGCGTCGACCTTAATGGCCGAATACTGAATGGCAATGACTTCTTTCGCATCCAGGCCGTTAAACACTGGACACGTGTCGCAACACACGGCTCCAACTTCAATGTTCTGACCGAACTGATTGGATAGGTGGCGCTTCAGGTGTATGAGGGCTGGCAGATTAGACAAAACTTCGTGTACAGTCTCTGTCAATGGATTTGTTGCCTCCATGTGGGCGGCAAAGAATCTTCCCTTGACCCCGGAGAGTTCTCTCACTTTATCGTCAAATGGTGTTTTGACCTTGTTGATAAAGTTTCGTGCTTGCTCAACGAGAAATTCAATAACACCAGGGGAGATGTTTTGAGTTTCTGTAACAAACACCTGTTCGTCTGTAGCTCCTCCGACCGCTACTCCGATTGAAACGATAGCGTCATCAGAGAGTTCGCGATACACAATCCAGGTGTCGTTACTTACGGCGCCAACCTTCAGATCTGTTTCAAACATTTTAGAGAAATACTCTGAAAGGATCATTGGTCCAGCCAGGTCCGACAGGACCGTGTGTAGCTTGTGTGACAAGTCTTTGTCTGGCAGCTGAAACGCAAGGAAGGGTTTTTCTACCCCAGACTCTTTTTGTACCACTCTGTGGAATGCTGTTGTCTGTCCCCCAAGGAAAAGTTCAACTTGCTCCTGGAGTGCTCGTGTTGACCCAGCGAAAGGGGTCTCAACATTTGATACAAAGTTTTGTGGCGTTGCTGCGCCTACGTACACTTTTTGTGCCTGTTCACAGGTCATGATAGTTTTGAATTTTAAGGTACAACGAAATTTAAAACATGATCAAAATACGATCATGTCATTACGCTCTGGTGGAGCGCAATAACATAAGCATATTGTTACGAACCGCTGAACTTCTCCCTTGTCCGTTCGTATCGTCGGGTTGGTAGCTGGGCAGTAGCATGTTGATGGATATTTGCTAGTTCTTCAAGCCAACCTTGCGCAAAAGCTTCAGGGTTTCGCTGGATTGAGAGACTGTGTCCAAATGTTGCTGCGACATTTTGTCCCTCGAGACTGTCTTTAATGAAATCAATATCATCCTCAGACTGTACTTTGTTTGCGATAAAGATGTGGGGGACGTTGAAACGACTTAAAAGTTCCGCAATTTGTTTGGCGGTTTTAATACTGTGCATTGCTGGCTCAGTCACGATAACACCAAGGTCGAATCCTGTTACAATTCCAGTTGAGGCTCCGTCTGCTCCTGCTTTTTCATCAACAACAACAGACTGGTTGTCTTCAAGTTCTAGGAGTGGGAGGTATACCTTGAGAGGAGCAGAGAGACTGTGACTGCAGGCGTTTCCAGCAAGGACTTTCTCAGTCTGCGGTCCCGCTGACATGATCATCATGCGGTCTTTAAGTTCGTGGATAAAAGTTTTTGAGAATTCATCGTCGTTAATACGAAAGCGCTGATTCTCTACCTGCAAAAAACCATCTCGGAATTTTGTCTTGGCTTCAAGGCCAAGCGTTGCAAAAAGATCTTCACGAGATGAACCGAGGTGGTTCATCTCCGGCAGGTTTCCACCTGTTAAGTTATACGCCAAGTCCATATTGTGGTCAGCATCAATTGCCAGCACTTCTTTGCCTTGGCTGTGTAGCCATAAAGCCATTTGTGTCGCCACAGTTGATTTACCACTTCCTCCTTTTCCTAAAAATCCTAAAATCATGATGTCTTGTTATTACAGCCTGTGCATGCTCCATGTGCAACAATATCTTGCACCTTGAAAGTTGTGTGCTTCGGTCTTGGCAGGTGGATCGCTTCTACGGCACCACAATCTGTGCACACTAGGTGATCATGCTCGTGACTTGATCGTTCATACATCACCTTGTTTTTTGCCACTGTGATTTGTTTTACATCACCTGTTTCAACCAAGTTTTTCACATTGCGAAAGAGGGTGGAGTGGTCTGCTTCTGGAATTAAGCGCTCTAGGTCACTAAGTGATAAGAGGTGGTGCTCATCAAGAAGAGATAGCATCTTGTCTCTGTACACAGGTTTTCGCATGTTCGGCATTATAGATGCTTGGTATTTTTATGCAAGCTGTTTGCATAAAAATGTAATATTTAAAAACTTCGAGTGTAGTAATAGATGAGCAGCAATGCTCAACCTTGCAGGGTGACGTTGTGCACCTCCATAAAGTTGATTGCCACTTTGTGCTTGGCCAGCTGGCTCTCTACGTTGATATGCTGCAAAAGTATTACCTGTATAAAGAGGGCGAGAATGCTTGGCGCTGGTTTATGCGGCGCCCAAATATGTTGTTAGCTCCGCCAGGAGCAAGTGACATAATAAAAATAAACAATTTCTCCTACCGCTGTCAGGTGGGGGAATGTGTAAGAATTCGATAAGGCCTCAACACGAGGTCTTTTGTTTTGGGTGAAAAGTCTTCTATAATGAATTCATGACTAAAATATTTGTTCCCATCCTAGCTTTATTAGCTTTTATTGGTGGAGGGGTACTCCTGTATAACGCAGCCGAAGAGGGTATTGAGCCTCGCGAGGCTATTGTGTACCCAGATATAGAGGTGCCGACCGGTACTGAGCAAATGCTTCCGGTACAGAAAGAAACAAAAACAGAAAAAAAGCAGCATTCAACTAGTCCTGAGTCAGCTTGTATTTATGTAGATATGGTTAATCGTAAATATGAGGCAAACAGTCCTCAGGAATGTTGGCTGGTTGATTTCATGTGTGATTTTGATGCTGGCGAGAAAGTCTTCCAGGATTCGACCGGGTGTGGTTGCTATACCCCGCCAGAAGGGGTGGCTGCAAAAGAGTGTATTGCGGTTGATTCAGTTCGTTATTACGGGAAAACAGCTGCCGAGTGTCGGGCGGCATCTGGTCCAATCACTGCTTGTGATGAAGGGCAGCTTCATTTTACGGGAGAGAGTGGCTGTGGTTGTTATACGCCAGCGGGACGTGATACTAGTGAATACGATGGTGCAAAAAAGAACCCAACAGATCCACTAGTGCATCGCATGCAGTTAGGTACCAAGGTGCGTATGGGTCAGTACGATAACGCGATTTTGCCGAACGGAGA
>Ga0208547_1000319_pt1 | contig 27835 bp, 26 predicted proteins | sample DEB08_DNA_5_FD_185501 | JGI IMG/M metagenome (GOLD analysis project Ga0208547, IMG submission 185501) | Aqueous microbial communities from the Delaware River and Bay under freshwater to marine salinity gradient to study organic matter... | ecosystem: Environmental > Aquatic > Marine > Coastal ...
TGTTGCTGGGCCAACTTGCTCAATCGTAACGCCGCAAGCGCGAAGATATCCAATCACGTCCTGAACCATATAATTTTGGGTGGCAAAGTGCAGTGTTGAAGGTTTGGTCTGCAAAGCAGCTGCTCGAAGGAGATTCGTGGTGCCGGTATCACTTGCTTCGTACAGAGTGACCTCAGCTGGTTTTGGTTTTTTACAGGTAATTAAATACGCATTATTCAGAGTTTTGATCTTTACCCCAAATGGCTCTAATCCAAACCGGTGCGCCGCAATGGTCCGCTCACCCATCTTGCAGCCTCCAGCATGAGGAATTTTGAATTCTGGGAGGTAATGCATGAGTGATCCGATTAGCATAATGGTTGAGCGCATGCGACCAGCGGCAGCACTATCTATTTTCTCCATGCGTATCTTTTTTGGTGGGGCGATCTTAAGAGAATTTTTTTTCACCCATTCGGTTGTCACTCCAATACTATCGAAGACTTCACACATTCGATCTATTTCTGCGATGCGTGGAATACCGTGGAGTGTACTAACTCCTTTATTTAAGAGTGTGGTGCACATGAGATGGAGTGCGCCATTCTTGGACGTATTTACGTCTATTGATCCGGAAAGCTTTTTTCCTCCTTCGATAATAAAGTCATCAGTCTGCAGTGCATTCATAATTGAAATTTATTAGCTAGGTACGTGCTAGGTTATAACACGTGTCCGTAAGTAATATTTCAAGAAAAGCGGAGATAACAGAGAAATACCCCCAACTGAAGCAGGTTTTGGATGCCTTTGGGAATATGAATATGACAGCGTATGCTGCTGTGCTGGGCGGAGGAGGGGTTGTTGATTCAGGTTATCAGGACATCATTAGCAGGCATGTAGGTGAATCATTCCAGTCTATTCCATTTCTTCAAACAAGCCCTCACCTCGGATTCACGTTGTCTGATCGTATGCTGACGATCATATGGCTATCTCATTTGGCAACACCAATAAATTTACCACTATACATCGGCGCCTGTGGAGGTGTTCCTTTTTCAAATAGTGCACGACCAGGAAGGATTAAGGTAGCTGGTGGGTCATACAATTTAGTGCCGTCAAGATTTCAAGATAGATTAGTGGCAACAGCGCAGGCAGACGTAATTGATCTGAGCCGCTGCCCTGACTCAGATATTACTCAAGTACTGAGAAAGTATCGTCATAAATCTGTTTCCGTGTGGATGGCTCAAGTGCTTTCATTTGTTTTAAGCACCTGGCTCGGTCGCGAGGTAATTGTATTCTCACTTGATCATATTGCTCACACGCTTCTTAAGCAGATGATGGTGGAAGACCCGGTGTAGTATGAGAACAGTAACCCCAGCTTTCTCACCGAAGAGCTGAGGGGTAGGCACTGTCGAATATCTGTATCAGGCTCATACACGCCACCAGCAAAAGGCACTGTCTCCAGTTGGCTTATGTATTCCATCTTAGCCAAAATATCCACGATACCACTAGCTGGAAGTTTTGCTTTTGCTCGTTATTATCCTGAGTATTGTAGGCGGTGGGGACTCGATTTGCCGTATTTTGTAACAACAGGTGTGCATTCTGATCTCCAAGGAAAAACACTTTGGGACATACACAGGGAGCCTGTATTCCCGGACAAGAATGCCGTCGTGAGGGATTTACTTAGCAATTTAGTATGATACAGATATGAATACGATTCACGTTATTGGAATTTGCGGAAAGGGAATGAGCGCGGTGGCCATTATGCTCAAACAAGCTGGCTGGCGCGTGACCGGATCTGATGCTGGTGTATTTGATCCCGTAGCCAGCTACTTAAAACAGCATGATCAGGATTTTTTTGCGAGCCACGATCCAAGTAATATCCCTATAGATGTCGATATTATTATGATCGGCAAACATGCCAAGTTAACCCCAGAAACCAATGAAGAAGTGGCACAAGCATTCGCCATGCAAGCGGCTGGTGATGTCAAAATCATGTCATTCCCAGAAGTATTGTCTCAGTTTTTAACTAACACTAATAACTACGTGGTGGTTGGTAGTTATGGGAAATCAACCTGCACCGCCCTCATAACTCACGTTTTAAAACAATCCGGGCGAGATCCAAGTTATTTCATTGGTGCCTTTCCAAAACAGTACGACATGAATGCCTATCGTGGCGGCGGTAATGAGTTTGTGCTTGAGGGAGATGAATATCCATCAGCTAATTTTGACACCCATTCAAAGTTTTTGTGGTACCAACCAAGCCATATCTTGTTCACCTCAGGAGAGCATGACCATGTGAACGTTTTTCCAACTCAAGAAGCGTACTTGGCACCATATCAAGAGCTCTTTACACTCTTACCCTCAGAAGGGAAGGTGATTGCGTGCAGCGATAATCCGCACACCACCTCAATTGCCCCAGCAGGACATGTGACCTACGGTGTCTCCAGTACTGAAGCTGACTACGGTGTACAAGATATTACATACGGCGAAACCACTTCATTTACAGTGACCCACAAAGGCAGAGATCTGGGAATATGTAAAACGTCTCTTTTGGGGGAGTTTAATGTTCAGAATATTCTTGGGGTTATCGCCTTCTTGCTAGAAACCACCGATCTTTCCTTTAATGAAATTACACAATCAATAGCCAGCTTTACCGGGGTAAAAAGAAGGCTCGACCGATTGAATATAAGTAGTAACACCCCTGTTTTTGAAGCCTATGGATCATCATATGCAAAAGCGAAAGCTGCTATTGAAGCTATTCAGCTCCATTTCCCGAATCAACCTCTGGTGATTGTTTTCGAACCACACACTTTTAGCTGGCGAAACCCCAACATGACTGATTGGTATCATGATGTTTTTGCCGGTGCAGAAGAGGTTCATGTTGTTATGCCGCCAGCTGCCCACGGGAAAGAGGTCTCTGGACAATTAGCCCCTGAAAAGATAGAGGAGTTGGTTGCTCAAGGCGAGCACCCTCCAAAAGTGATTCAAACTTATAATTCCGGTGATGAATGTTTTCAAGCCATTACAGCAGTAGATCGCGACAATCATGTGTTCCTGCTTATCACCTCCGGTGACCTGCAGGGCTTGAGTAAGCAGATTCCCGAACACTACAAATAAGCAAAATTCCTTGCGATTTTTCACCCATGTGGCATAACGGTGGAAAAGCTATGAGTGAAATAAGAGTATCTACGAATTGGAGATTTTTCAATTTTCCAACCAGGATCAACAGCATTCTTGCTGCCACAGGAAAGACAACCATTGGCGAGATTGCCGACATGTTTGTCGACAAGGATGGGCGCTATCAGACTCCCATACCTAAACCACGGAACTTTGGCCAAGGGGCTGCCAGGATTATTGCCTTGAAGTTGCAAGAGTTAGGTTTTGTAACTGACCCCAGCTCTATCCCTGAAGAGGACACGCAAAATAAGAAGCGCCGACTTCGCTCTGAAGACCTGACCCAAGCGGTTTGGAACAAGCCGGCATCCGAAATTGACTGGACAAGTTGGCATATTGCATTCTTTTGCCATCTCATTCCAGCTAAATCCTGGAAAATTTTGACGCTCGGAGACATTGCGCACGAAGTTTTGCGTATCAATGGTGTAGGTAAAATTTCGATTTATATGAATCGAATCAACTCTTATGCCGGAAAGAAAAAGCAGCCAGAAAAAGCTGGCCTAATTAAAGAAAAAATTAAAGAAGTATTTGGTCTGTAGACTAACTAACCCGACTACGGTCGGGTTTTATTATGCATCTAAAAAGATTTCTTTATCACTAAAGGGAAGTTTCTGACCCTTTACTATTTGATAGTTTTCGTGCCCTTTTCCAGCCAAAACGACAACATCTCCCGGCTCAGCAATTGAAACAGCTTGCTTAATGGCTTCTTCACGATCTGGATTAACGAGTACGTTTGCATCTGGAACTAGATACAATCCCTGCTTCATTTCATTAATAATCTGAAGAGGTTCTTCACTTCTAGGGTTATCGGCGGTGAAAATGACGGTATCGCTGAGATCTGCTGCGATACGTCCCATGGTGCTTCGTTTTGATGCATCACGATCGCCGCCTGAGCCTACTACGGTAATAATATTCTTCCCAGCGGTAATATCCTTGATTGTCTGCAGCAAGTTATCGAGGGCGTCTGGAGTGTGAGCATAATCAAGTACACCAATAACACCACTGTTGTGTTTTAGAATCTCAAAACGCCCTGGTGGTGACGTTGCCTGTTCAAGGGCGCGAATTGCGTGATCCTGGTCGATATCTAAGAGGTCGAGCGCCCCAAATACTGCCGCAGCATTGTAGGCGTTATAGGCGCCAGGAAGCTTGGTGCTGCATTCCTTGCCATTAATACTAATTACGTTACCCGTAATCTCTGTTGCCATGATCTCGAGGTCATAATCAGCTTTTTCTTGAAGGCCATAGTAATAGGTACTTGCTGCTGTATTTTGCAACATGAAAGGGCCATTTTCATCATCAATGTTGGCTAGAGCGAAAGCGGTCGGTGGCAACAAGTCAAAGAACGCTTGTTTTGCATTTAAATATGCCTCAAAGGTTCCATGGTAGTCCAAGTGGTCATGGGTAATATTGGTGAAAATACCTCCAGAGAAATGGATACCTTCCACGCGATACTGGGTGGTGCTGTGGGAAGAGACTTCCATACAGACATGGGTACAACCAGCATTTTTAATATCAAGTAGGAGTTTTTGCAGTCGCAAAGCTCCTGGGGTGGTGGCAGCACCGTCACGTTTAATGTGTTTGTGTCCAATAATGGTTTCCGCAGTTGAAATCAAGGCTGTTTTGTGTCCCGTCATCGTTAATGCCTGGTACAGCAAAGTGGCAACGGTTGTTTTTCCATTAGTTCCAGTCACCCCAATCACTGTTAAGTCTTCAGAGGGGTGATCGTAAAAACGTGACGCAATTAGTCCAACCACCTTTCTACTATTTTCAACCTGCACATAGGTTACGTGTTCTTCAAGTGTTTCTGGTAGTACTTCACAGATGACGCCAGTTGCACCACGATCGATTGCATGGTCAATGTATTTGTGGCCATCTACCGCCTCACCACGCACCGCGATAAAAAGTGCCCCCATACCAACCTCGCGAGAATCAATCGCAATTGATGAATGCACGTGACTGTCATCACCGCGAAGATCAAGAATAAAATCTTCATCAAGAAGATACGTTATTGAACGAGATTCCATATGCCTAAATCATATCATGGTGCTTAGTTCTGATTTTCTAAAGAAGTTGACTTATGATGCTGCAGGTTCTATACGGCCAAAACCTCCGGAACCAGCGTGACCCCAAAGTTTCTTTGAACTTCTTGAATGAGTGTTTCAGTGAAATCTCTAATCTCTGCTCCAGAAGCTTTGCCATTAGTCACCACGATAAGTGGCTGTTTTTCATAGCAACCAACATTATTACTCCATTTTCCTTTCCAGCCTGCTTGATCCAAAAACCAGGCTGCTGGGATCTTATACGAACCATCGGAAAGGGAGTGGTGAGGAATTTCTGGGTATTTTGCTTGCAGGCAAGTGATTTCTTTTTTAGAAACGGTTGGATTCTTAAAGAAGCTCCCGGCGTTTGGGATTTCTCTCCAGTCTGGCAGGCGACTTGTTCGAACCGAAATTACTGCTTCACGAACATCTTTTGGAGTTGGATTACTAACACCTCTTTGCTCTAACTCTGCCGCCAAGGTGGCATATGCTGTATTTGGGTTTGGAGTCCTGGAAAGTTTAAAAACAACGTACGTAATAACAAAGGAGTTTCGTAGATGCTCCTTAAAGATACTATTTCGATAGGAAAAATTACACGCGTCATTTGTGTATGTCTGTTGTTGAAAACTTGGAATATGTATCCCTTCAACCTGATGTATATATTCTTTAACCTCCACACCATAAGCTCCGATGTTTTGTACTGGTGCAGCGCCAACTGTGCCAGGAATGAGAGATAAATTTTCGAGCCCATAAAGCCCTTGATCAAGGGCCCAGGCCACAAAATCATCCCAAGACTCTCCGGCACCAACTCGAACAAAGACGTCGTCATACATTTCTTTACCAAAAATTTCGGGTTTTAGGGCCACGCCATCAAAATCTTGTGTAAAAAATACATTACTCCCACCGCCAAGAATCTGCACTGGGTGTTTTTGGAGCAATGCTCGTTCTTCTTCAGAAAAAGAATCATTCTCCATGCGAATAACGTACCAAGCTGTGGCTGGAGTTTTAAAGGTGACTTGATCTACCAGGTTTTCTTGACTGCTGATCATACGACAATCCTTGGAATATATTCATCAACGCCAACAGAAATTCTCGTTGGTATTTCGTAGTTAATACGCTGAGTCCAATCTGCAAATTCTTCTGGGGTAATCTCAGCGGCACCTTGAGTGCCAAGCAGTACAACCTCTTCTTCAGGTGAGACCTTGGATAGGTGGGAAATATCAACCATAATATTGTTCATAGACACACGTCCAACAATCTTGCAGCGAGTTTCTTGGATTAACACACACCCCTCCAAACCAGCGCCACGATCATAACCTTCATAGTATCCAACGGGAACAACGGCAATCTGCATGTCCTTTTCAGCCCGAAAAGTCCGTCCATAACCAACCGTCTGACCAGCAGGAACTGTCTTTACTTGTGCCACCAATGCTTTCCAGGTGAAAGCAGTTTTTAAGTTAATGATTAGTCCTTTTTCTTCCGCCGCTTGCCTTGTGATGGCAGCTGGCCACATGCCATAACTTGCAATACCGGGCCTAACTAACTTGAAGTGTGTCTCGGGATACAGCATGGTCGCTGCTGAATTAGCGATATGAGGAATGGGAACATGAACACCGTGGATCTCTAATAGAGCTAAGGTTTCTCTAAAACGACTGAGTTGCTCCATCGCAAACGTTGAATCAGTCGTGTCTTCAATGTCTGCAAAGTGTGAGGACACGCCTTCTAAGGTGAGATGGGGGGTCTTTTGAATATAATGAGCCATGGTAACAAGCTGATCTGGCGAAATTCCTTGGCGATTAATACCAGTTTCTAGTTTCAGGTGTACAAAAACCTCTTTCTTAGCTGCAGTAGCCAATGTCGCCAGTTTCTCCAAGCGTTCTTGGTCATACAGCAGAATGCGGCAGTCATAAGTAATTACATCTTCGAGTCGCGCCATGGGTACATAGCCGAAGATTAAAATTGGAACCGTGATACCAGCACCCCTGAGCTTAATCGCTTCTTCTACAGAGTGAACCGATAACCAATCTGCGCCACCCGCCAGGAATGCCTCGCCAGCAATCACGGCGTCGTGACCATAGGCATTGGCTTTAACAGTAGGACAAAGGAGCACTTCGTTGCCGACCAAGCCACGAAGCTCTCGAATATTACCCTTAAGGTTTTCCGTATGTATTTCAACCCAGGTTGTATGCTTTCCGTCCATTACGAGGGTCAGTATAGCAAAGGGTGCCTCCTTTCATTCCTAGGTACTTTTAAGATATACTGGCAGCACAATAACACTATGAGACTGATTACACGACGACTCGGGATTGACTTAGGAACTTCAAATACACTGGTGTACGTACCGGGGCAAGGTGTTGTTCTCAATGAACCTTCAGTTGTAGCAATCTCCGAACAAGAAAATAGAGTGCTTGCCATTGGTGCTGAAGCCAAGGAAATGATCGGGCGAACACCGGGAGACATTATTGCGTACCGCCCACTTCGTGATGGGGTAATTGCTGATTATCGCGTAACCGAAGCCATGCTGCGGCACTATTTCCGAAAAGCACTTGGTAAATGGTCCTTCTTTAAACCAGACGTATTAATTTCGGTACCAGCTGGCGTCACCTCTACCGAACGTCGAGCGGTGATTGAAGCATCGCTAAAGGCTGGAGCAAAAAATGCCTATGTGGCAAAAGAGCCCATCCTGGCCGCTATCGGGGCAGGAGTACCTATTTATGAAGCCCAGGGACACATGATTGTAGATATTGGTGGAGGAACCACGGATGTGGCTGTGATCTCTTTGGGGGGAATTGTGGCCAGCAAGTCTGTGAAGGTGGCTGGTAATCGAATTGATCGGTCAGTTGCTGATTACATTAAGCGAAAGTTTAATTTAGCTATCGGAGATAAAACCGCCGAAAAGGTGAAAAAGAAGATTGGTACTGCTGTACCAACTGAGGAAGAAATGAAAATTATGATCAAGGGACGAGATTACGTCACCGGACTTCCTCGCTCGGTAAAGATAACGAGTAATGAAATTGCTAAAGCGATTGATGATGATCTTCGCTCCATGATTCAGGCGATCAAAGACGTCCTTCAGCAAACTCCACCTGAACTAGCGGCAGATATTATCGATAACGGAATTACACTCACTGGTGGATCTGCACAATTACGAAATCTCCCGGATTTGATTTATCGTAGAACTGGTGTGAAAGCCGTTGTGGCTGATGATCCACTGTATTGTGTGGTGCGTGGTACCGGTTTGATGCTAGATCATCTGGACACCTATAAGCGAGCAATTATTACCAAACGTAAGTAGATACACTATATGGGTTTTGGAAATAAATACCCACAAAGCATAAATGCTGAGCTTGATTTACATGGTTTTCATATTCCTGAAGCCCTGGAAGCACTCGATCACTTCCTGGAAGAATCGCAGGATAATGGATATCGCTATGTTCGGGTTGTTACCGGTAAAGGGCTTCATTCTCAAGGAGGCAAAGCCCTCCTTCGTGAAGCCGTAAAAGATTGGCTCCACACCGAAGGTTTTGATTATCGGTACGCCAAGCAGTCGCAAGGAGGTGAAGGAGCGCTTGTTATTGTTTTATTTTAACTATGGAGCTATTTACAAAACCAATTGAAAACTGGCCCCATGCCATCTGTTTTATTGGAAACAGTGAAGAGCTTTTATCTTCTCTTCGAACCCATCCGGTGACACATTTTGAACACCCAAGACTCACGGTTGATGATGTCCGACCCATCCGTGAGGTGCTGCACCAAAAGCTATCTGAAGGGGAACATCAAGTGACGGTTATTGAAACCGGCAGTATTGGTATTGCACCCCAAAATGCTTTCTTGAAAAGCATTGAAGAGCCAGCAGCAGGTCACCGCATCATTTTTTGCCTGCAAACTCTTGATGGTATTCTGCCAACCATTTTATCTCGCGTCACTGTAGTGCATGGAGAGGATCACATGGCTGAGCAGGACCGATCGCTCACACCTTGGCTTACTATGCCAATTTTGGATCGCTTAAAAGAAGCGGAGAAGTGGTTAGGGGTAGTCAAAAAGGCGGGCACCATGGGAGATTTTCGACTCGAACTCCGAGATATGATTATTGCTCTTGAGCAAACCATATACGCCGCAAAAGATCCAAAAAATCATCAGTATTTAAGTGATCTGCAAAACTTCCGAGGGTACCTACAAAATCCCGGCGCTTCTCCCAAATATATTCTTGAATTTCTTGCGTTATCACTACCAACAGCGTAGTCTTAAGGCACGTAAATAACTTCGAACATTTAGTATGGATATCACTACACTTCGCAGCAAATTAGAGTCAGCACAAAGCTGGCTATCTGATGAATTAGCTCAAATCTCAACCGGTCGAGCCACGCCAGCGCTTCTTGATAGCGTAACTATTGATGTATATGGCGCCATGCAACCAGTTAAATCTGTTGCTTCTATCACCCTAGAAGATGCTCGTACGCTGCGCGTGAGCCCATGGGACAAAAGTCAGATTAAATCCCTTGAGCAAGCCGTACACGATGCAAAGCTACCCGTAAGTGTTTCAACTGACGACCAAGGACTTCGAGTACACGTTCCCGCACTGACCGAAGAGAGTCGTCAGTCTTTGGTAAAGCTTTTGAAAGAGAAACTTGAGCAGGCTCGTGTGCGAGTACGTTCAGCTCGAGAAGAAGCCATGAAAGAACTACAACAAGCAGGATTGTCTGAAGATGAGGTGCGAGATACCAAGGAAGACATCCAAAAAGAAGTAGACGCAATGAATACCACCCTTCAAGAGGTATTTCAGGCGAAAGAATCTGAAATCTCAACAATCTAAGCAGTATGAATATTATCCTATTCATTATCATCCTGAGTATTTTAGTGTTCGTTCACGAGCTTGGTCACTTTTTGTTTGCAAAAATGACCAACACCAAAGTGCATTCTTTTGCTATTGGATTTGAACCAACACTGCTCAAGAAGAAAATAGGAGAGACAACCTACAAATTGAATTTGATCCCGTTCGGTGGCTATGTCCGTATTCATGGTCAAGATGGCACTGAGGAAATCACCGAAGACAAGCATCGAGCCTTTCTTACCAAGCCAGTTTGGGCAAAGCTCGGTATTCTTATTGGAGGTATCTTCTTTAATGTAATTTTTGCCTGGCTACTCCTTTCAGCTGCACTTATGGCGGGAACTCCAAGCGTGGTGGAACCCGGGAGTGCTAGCGAGCTTACTAATGTCAGCACGCGCATCTTAGCGGTTGGGCCTAATTCTCCAATTGCCCAGGCCGGTATTGAGGTGGGGGATGAAGTGGTTAAAATTGACCACGTTGGTATTACTCACGAAGAACCAAATACCAAACTACTCGTTGATCTTTTGGAAGAAAACCCTGAAGCACCTTTCACCTTTCATTTCGCAGATAAACCCGCGGCGGTAGTTACAGCTGAGGTTCCACCAGGGGGTTCTGATCCAAAGCTCGGGCTTTCCATTGAAGCAATTGGTACCAAGAAACTTGGCTTCTTCCCAGCTCTTAAAGAAGGCTTCCAAGACACGAGACAGATGACCCAAGACACCATCGCTGCTTTCGGATCCTTGATCACAGATGCCTTCCGTGGCAGCGCAGACGTTAGTAGTCTAACTGGTCCAGTAGGACTTGTTGGCATGGTTGGTGACGCTGCTTCATACGGTATTTCATACCTTCTTTTCTTCACTGCTCTTATCTCCATCAATCTAGCTGTCTTAAACCTTATCCCATTTCCAGCTCTGGATGGTGGCCAGATACTCTTTGTTTTGATCGAAGCTGTGATTCGGCGCCCCATTAATCCAAAGGTGGCTAATATCGTAAACATGCTCGGCTTTGGAATCTTGATACTTCTCATGCTTGCGGTAACTGTTTTTGATGTCTTAAAACTAATATAAAACCACCTCATGCGAGGTGGTTCGGATTAGTTTTAGTTATTTTTTCCGCGGTGTTGACTATAAGATGGCTATTTGTTGTCGAAACACACTCGGCCACTTATTCTCTATTTCTTGATAAGTAAACCATTGCCCCTGCACGTTAAGACTTTTCAAATCTGCCGTGAAGTTTGGGGTCTTGAGATAATTCATAAAAGACCAAGGGCCCTCGATTCTAATTTCCATAGATGTAGGGCCTCCAGCCATTTCTGCAATAAATGGACGATCAATATCCCAGGGCATACTAAGTACGGGGTGTGCCTCAGCTAGTGTTGGAGTGAGAGAGCCCAATGATATTACACCACCCGCCGCAAAGACATGTTTGTTCCGCATCTTTCTTCTGTAGGTAAACATTGGTGGGCCAAACATAGCCAAGGCCGCATAGAAACTCTGATCACCAGTTATTATAGTCTGGGTTTGATTGCCACGTGATACGATAATTTTTTCCATATGATGTTGTTAGAGAGGTAAAATCTAGGCGCAGCATAAATGATGTTACGTTATAATGCAAAAGTATTTGTGTATGGCGATTATTAAGGAAAAACTAGACTCGCTACCAGATGCACCGGGGGTGTATTTTTTTAAAGTTGGATCAAAAATCCTATACATTGGAAAGGCAACCTCACTCAAAGATCGTGTCCGTAGCTATTTCTCAAATGACATCATAGAGACGCGTGGCCCAAAGATTGTAAAGATGCTGGAGCTGGCGGATGATATTACGTTTGAAGCAACAGACTCCGTACTTGAGGCACTGATCTTAGAATCCCGCCTAATTAAAAAACATCAGCCGGAATACAACACCCGAGAAAAAGACAATAAAAGCTACAACTACATTGTTGTTACCAATGAAGACTTTCCACGTGTATTCACGCTGCGGCAACGAGAAATCGAGAGAAGTCCAGAGATTGTAGACGATATTCCTATTGATGAGATTTTTGGTCCTTTTCCAAGTGGCAACACGTTGCGTGAGGCACTTAAGATTCTGCGAAAAATATTTCCCTTTCGAGACAAGAAAGCAAAGCAAGTTGCGCATGAATACTTTTATCGTCTTCTCAAGCTATCTCCAGATGTATCAAACCAGGAGGCTGTAGAAAAGTATCAAAGAAACATTAAACACCTAAAGCAATTTCTTAAAGGAAAAAAGCAGGCAATTCTCAAAGAACTCACTAAAGAAATGGAACGGCTTGCCAAAGCTGAGCGCTTCGAAGAAGCAGCTCAGATTAGAAATCAGCTGTTTGCCCTGCAGCATATTCAAGACGTTGCCCTAATTAAAGACGAACTTGTGCAGAAAAAGGGAAGAGTGGTGCGTATCGAAGCCTTCGATGTTGCTCACACTGCAGGCACCGGTACCGTAGGTGTTATGACGGTACTTACTGATGGCGAGATAGACAAAGGGCAGTATCGAAAATTCCGAATCAAAAACGATAAAGCTGGTAGCGATACCCATGCTCTGCGAGAACTTGTAAGGAGAAGGCTAGATCATCCAGAATGGCGCCTTCCCAACATTATTGTTGCTGATGGTGCTGTGGCCCAAAAAAGGGTCGTAGAATCTGTATTACGGGAATATGGATACCAAATACCAGTGGTATCCATTAAAAAGGATGAGCGCCACAGACCAAAAGAAATTTTAGGACAAAAAAAGCTCGTGAGTGAATATCACGACCTCTTCCTTTTGGCGAATCATGAGGCACATCGGTTTGCAATTCGCTACCACCAGTTGCTTCGAAGCAAAAAAAGTTTACAATCCAAATAGAACCTCATAAAAAATGAATAATGGAAGCTAAAATTATCTTATTCGTTCGGCAACTTGCACCAAACCCTGTAGATTCTAAGGGGAGAGAGATCAAAGATTTTTATGAAACTTTTGCTGAACGCCAACTTAGAGCATACAAAGCATTCTGTAACACAAAAGATAGTGACCGCGACAGAACATTGGTTCAACTTGCTATCGCAGTTATGAATGCCGAAATTCCTCACCGAAAAGGCAATCGAAGATTTGCTGTTAAAAACGAAAAAGATCGTTGGGCGGCTTTTCACAAAGTTGCCTCTGGCGAAATTGTTCTAAAAAAATAAGACATTTTCATATCAACAAAACCGCACTTCCAAGTGCGGTTTTAACCCCTCTGTTTTTTACTCAACTTGCAAAAAACCCAGTTTCTTATACAATCTGCCCAGTTGTTCTTCGAACATACAATCGTAAGCATAGATTGTATATTGAGTTGTGCTTACATGGCTGACCGAGAGGTCAGTCAATGGGCCTGTAGCTCAGATGGCTAGAGCACCTGTTTTGCACTCAGGAGGTCGCTGGTTCGAGTCCAGTCAGGTCCACTTTTTGAAAAACACCCCGAAAGGGGTGTTTTTCGTTGCCCGCTTGTGTTTTTTAGTCAATAGCGTAGTCTGTCGGTATGAAAGCAAAGAACAGCAAGCTATTTGTGTACGGGATCAACGTGGCACGAGAAATACTTATCCACCAGCCAGATCAGATTCTGGAGGTTTTTTTAGCGCACGGAAAAGCGGGTGAAGAGGCTAATTTCCTAGCAGCCGCTGCGAGAAAGCACGAAATTGTAGTGCGCACCCTACCAGAAAAGAAACTCAAGGAGTACGTAGGAAGTGCAAAGCATCAAGGGATCGTGATCAAAATGAAAAGTTTTGAGTACGCAACCGTTGCAGATATGTTGGCAAATATCACTGAGGAAAATCCTTCCATTCTCATCATGGAGCAGATTGAAGACCCACATAACGTTGGCGCCATTATTCGTAGCGCCACCGCTCTTGGCGTATCCGGAATTGTGATGCTCAACCACCACCAAGCACCAGTGAACGCAACTTCATACAAAACATCAGCTGGAACTATTGGGAGACTCCCCATTGCTCGGGTTAGCAATATCGCTAACGTAGTGAAAACCCTGAAAAAAGAAGGGTACTGGATTGCGGGGCTGGCCATGGATGGGCAAAACATCGAAGGCAACACACAAATCGCTGATAGCCCAATGGCATTTGTGGTTGGAAACGAAGGTGATGGCTTGAAAGCAAGCACCAGAGATCATTGTGATTTCCTCCTTTCTATCTCCATGCAAAACGAAGTTGAGTCTTTGAATGCATCAGTAAGTTCAGCGATCTTGCTCTACGAATGGCAGCGACTTCGCAAGAATGTGTCATAATAGAATCATATATTTTTAGCTAAACCAGACATTTCGGTATGAGTATTTCCGTAAACCTGTCTAGTGTTTCTTCATGGATGACAGAATCTATTGTTCCATGGCTTTTAAGTCATGGTCTTACTATTGCATTGATTATTGTAGGAGCGCTTGTTGTTAAAAAAATTGCACTTAATTTTATTGATCGAGTAGTACGCCGTGCTGTGCCAGGCTCATCTTTTAGTAATTCTGACGCAGAAAGAAAACGAGAAGACACTTTAATTTCGCTCTTCCGCGGTGCGCTTAGCATCGTGATCTGGATCATTGCTGTGCTTATGATCCTGGGCGAATTAATGGTAGAAATTGGCCCACTACTGGCTGGTGCTGGTATTGCCGGTGTTGCCTTCGGGTTTGGTGCTCAATACCTTGTGCGTGACTTAATCAATGGTTTCTTTATTGTTTTTGAGAATCAATACCGTGTTGGTGATGCCGTTTGCTTTGGCGACACCTGTGGGACCGTAGAGGTTATTACCCTCCGAACAACCATTCTTCGTGATCTTGATGGGGTGGTGCATCACATCCCCAATGGAGAGATTAAAATCACCTCCAACATGTCTAAAGACTTTTCACGAATTAATCTTGATATTGGTGTTAGCTATGATGCCGAACTAGAAACTGTTATTGAGATTGTAAACAGGATTGGAAATGAGCTCGCTGAAGACCCAGACTGGAAAGATAAGATCAAAGAAGCTCCACAATTCTTACGAGTAAATGACCTCGCTGATTCAGCAGTGATTATCAAAATCCTGGGTGAAACAAAACCACTTGAGCAGTGGTCTGTTATGGGCGAACTGCGTCGTCGAATTAAGATTGCTTTTGATAAAGCAGGTATAGAGATTCCATTCCCACAGCAAGTCGTTCGTTACGTTAATAAACCACAACAAAGCGGTGAATAAGTCTAAAGACCAAAGTAAACTCCAGGAGAGTAAACTTGCTCCTCCTCCTAAAAACCTCCCCCTCTATGGGCGAGATAAGCCAGAATTTGTATCCTATGTCGCCTGGAGTAATTATGAAGCGGCTTTGGAGCAGAAACGCTTCTTATTTGGAGTGCGTAGACGAGATCTACGCCGAAATACCATGGTGATTGGTCGACCAGGGATGGGAAAAACTAAATTACTTCAAGTTATGGCCAGGCAAGATATTGCAAACGGATATGGTTGCTGTGTTCTTGATTATCGCGGTGAACTTACCAAAAATCTCATACAAGATATTCCGGAAGAGCGTCTTGAAGATGTCATTATTTTTGACCCCACCAAAGATGAATTGCGAATTCACATGAATCCGCTCGAGGACGTGTCTGAGGAATTTAGATATCCCATGGTTCGAATTATTGAACAAACCCTGCAGTCTATGTATGGAGAACTTTGGAACCCAAAACTGGAGTACATCGTACACACCACTTTTTCAACCGTGCTTTCTTCAAAAGAACCAACCCTTGCTTTAGCTTATGAGCTTCTTACTGATCCCACACTACGGGAGCAAGCCCTATCGACGGTAGAAGATGAGAATCTTAAAGAATTCTGGACGGAAAGCTATCCGGAATGGGAAGAGAAGCATGAAGCAGATGCGGTGCTGCCATTTATTAATATTCTACGGAATCTTATCTCACACCCAGCGGTACACGACGTCTACAGCACAAGTGGCAGCGCTGTAGATTTCACAGAGCTCGTAAAAGAGAAGAAGATTGTTTTGGTGCAAATGCGACCAGATCGAATTGGCGACACCACCGCAACCTTCTTTGGTGTATTAGTACTCGCACGCTACCTTGAGCAAGCTCAAGCCAGAACCATGCAAGAGGTGAATGTTATTCGTCGAGACTATCCAATGTATATTGATGAATTCCCTAGATTAGACCACTCATTGCTACAAAATTTCCTTGGTGCCGGCGGTTCACTTGGTCTTCCTTTTGTGCTAGCACTCAATTCCACCACCAGTATTGATGCTGATATTGCGCAGCGCCTACTTGCGAAAACAGATAATCTATTTTGTTTTAGGCTCTTTAGCGAAGATGCCAGTCGATTGCGTAGCGAGATGTTGCCAGTATTTGATACGCGAGATCTACAGAACCTAGGGCCAAGAGATATGTATTGTCGGATCGTAATCGACAACGAGCTTACTATTCCTTTCTCTGCGGAAACACTAGAAGTTCACCCCGCACCAAACAGTCTCACTGTTGATGAGGTGATTGAATATGTTACTGACCAGTATGGACTCCCCGCACAAGGACTCTATTAATAAATGATGTTGTATACTAGAGCTAATGAGTCTTGAGTTGCCACACAATAAAGACATTATCTATTTTGCGAAAACCCACTATCGCAATACTGAAAAAATATTTGGTATTCAACGCCAAGACAGAAGACAGCACATGTACGTGCTTGGAAAATCTGGTATGGGTAAATCCACCCTACTATCAAACATGCTCCTCCAGGATATTCGCAACGGGGAAGGGGTTTGCGTAGTCGATCCTCACGGTGAATTGGTTGAGGAGCTTTTGGGTGTTATCCCAAAAGAACGAATCAATGACGTTGTCTATTTCAACCCATCAGATATTGATTACCACGTTGGGTTTAACGTGCTTGAAGTTCCAGACCCGCGATACAAGCACCTAGTCGCCTCTGGAATTATGGGTATCTTTACGAAGATTTGGGCCAATGTTTGGTCTTCTCGTATGGAATACATCATGAACAACTGTATTCTTGCCCTTATCGACACCCCAGGAACCACCCTTCTCGGCATTCAACGCATGCTCGTTGATAAAGACTATCGCCAGAAGATTGTTAACAACATTGAAGACCCGGTCGTTCGAACCTTTTGGGTGCATGAATATGAAGCATGGGAAGATCGATACCGTAAAGAAGCGATCGCTCCAATTCAAAATAAGGTTGGACAATTTCTATCAAGCTCCATCATTCGAAACATTCTCGGGCAGGCCAAAAGCACTATTGATATCCCAGATATCATGAACAATAAAAAGATCTTCCTCGTCAACCTGTCTAAAGGGCGAGTAGGAGAAGATAACTCTGCACTGTTGGGTGCCATGCTCATTACCAAAATTCAGTTGGCCGCCATGGGGCGTGTAAAAATTGCTGAACATGACCGAAAGGACTTCTATCTGTATGTTGATGAGTTCCAAAACTTTGTCACCGATTCATTTGCCACGATTCTTTCTGAGGCTCGTAAGTATCGTCTTAACTTAATCGTGGCCCACCAATACATTGCACAGCTTGAATCTGATGGAAACACGGTCGTACGAGATGCCATTTTTGGTAACGTAGGTACGATGCTTGTTGGTCGAGTCGGTGCAGCTGATGCTGCCTTCTTGGAAACCGAATTTATGCCTGAGTTCACCCCAGATGATTTCGTATCACTTCCTAATCACCATATCTATCTGAAGCTCTTAGTAAACGGAATGATCACGCGACCATTTTCAGCCAAAACACTACCTCCGATTGCTAAATTTGAACGCAATCTGAAAGTTGAGGAATACATCACTGACCGATCTCGCAAACTGTATCACCGACCACGAAAAGACGTTGAGAATGAAATCTCACGCTGGAGTAACGCCGAAGAAGAAGGTGCCAGTGTTGAGGTAGATGAAAATGGCCTTGGTGCGGATGGTAAGTATCGTGCACCATGCTCTTTTGATGATTGTGACCGTATTGCAGTAGTACCTTTTAAACCAGAACGAGGTCGACCGGTATACTGCCGAGACTGTGTTGCAAAGATTAAAGCTGGTGAGAAAAAACCAATCACAAAAGGTGGTGAAGGAGGGAAGCCAATGCCAAGAAAGGCGGCTCAGGAGGCTCTAGCCTCGCTTGGCATTGAATTCACCCCCACAAAAGAGGCGAGGGAGCCGAAAAAAGAATCACCCCCGAAACGTGAGCGCAGGCCAGAGAAACCACGTCCAGCACGCAAGAAAAAACCAAGACCTAACAAGAAACCAGTCAAAACCATGACCAAACCACCAAAAAAGAACAACTTTAAACCATCTCCAAAGCAACGTACAGCTCCAGATCGAGAAGGACTGCAGAATATTATTAAAGACGCCCTCAAAGATGTTGATTTTGGTAGCGCAAAAGAGACACCAGCACCAGCTCCTCAAGCAGAAACAAAACCAAAAAATAACCTTGCCTCTCTCTCTTTGAAAGAACTAGCCCAGAAGGGGCCGAAAGTTGAGAGCGTTGATCTTGAAGAAAAATATAGAGCAAACGGTGAGCAGAAAGCACCAGAAATTGGTAAACCTCGTTTTGATCCAACCAAGCAAGCCAGTGGAGATAAGGTGTCTGCACTCCGTGCTGCACTAGAAAAAGCAAAACCAAGCACTCCAGAACCAGTCGAAGCTCCCGCACCCATCCAAGAAGAGAAACCCGCAACTCCTCCACCAGCACCGGAGCCGACTCCAGCTCCAGCCAAGAAAGAAGTCCCCGAAGGAATCCTGCGCAAAATACTCGCTGATGATGAATAAATACGCTCTCCTCATCGTATTAGCATTACTAGCTCCAAACGCAAGTAGTGCACACATTATTTTCTCAGAAATTGCCTGGATGGGCAGCACTGAATCTGCTAATCATGAGTGGATTGAACTTACTAATACGGGAAACGGTCCAGTATCTGTAGAAGGATGGAGGATCACCGCCGCTGACGGAAGCCCGGATATCACATTAACCGGTACCATCCCAGGCTTAGAAAGCGCTGTGCTTGAGCGAACAAGTGACGATAGTGCATCAGGAATTGCTTTCCTTATTTACACTGGATCACTATCTAATAATGGTGAAAATCTTACCTTGCAAGATGATGTAAACACCACCATTGATTCCATCTCAAGCATAGACGGATGGATTGGTGGTGACAATGCCACCAAAGAAACCTTGCAACTTATTGATAGTGCCTGGGTCACAGCCCCTGCCACACCTGGGACATATCAAACCACGACCCCAAAAGACGTTGATGAAGAGGTAAAACCAGCACAAGCGCCAACAACAGCCAGTAGCGCGCCTAGTGACTTACAAATCTCCGGCAGTGTAAGCATTCCTGAAGAAGTTTTAGTACATGAATCATTCCTCATCCACCCCGTGTTAAAACAGGGGGTAAATACACTTCCTCTTGGCAGTATTCGGATTAATTTTGGGGACGGTGCTTATTTAGAGCAAGACGGGGAACTAAAAGCAATTCAGCACCAATATACAAATCCTGGAACATATCGCATCCACTACGAACTCAGAGCTAATGCCTGGCAGCCAGAACCAAATGAAGCTGGTTTTTTTGATATCAACGTGGTGACTTCTCCTATTACGCTCAGCATTAAAGATGACCATATTCTCATCAGCACAGAAAAAGAATCACATGATGTCTCAGGATGGACTATTGTTGACAGCTCTGGAGACATGACCACGCTACCGCCACTGTCTATTACATATCAAGACATGCCTTTACTCATTTCAAAGTTACCAACTAATGAATTGCGCATCTTGGATCGGCAGGGAGTCATTCGGGGAAGTATGGGCACCCAAAAAGAAACAGTACCGCCTGCTCAGGCACAAAAAACACCCGCCAAGCGGGCTGTTATCACACCAGAGGTATCATCAAATGTTACTCCTCCTCTGCTACCTCAGCCAGAGGCTCCTCAGTCTGTTCTTGCGGCAAGTCCGCTACTGGCTCAATCTCATCATTCTGAGTCTCCATTTCCGTGGTGGCCTCTTGGTCTTGTGGCAATTCTTCTAACGGCAGTTGGTCTTCTGGGGTATCTTGTGCAAGCTCATCATCCTGCTCTGGAAGAATCTCGCCTTCGATCTCAAAACCATCAGCCAAACTAATATCTGATGAGAGCAGCTCTAGAAACGCCTCACTGTCTGTCTTCAGTGACGCAAGCAATGCATCACTTTCTTCGGTTGGAGTTTCAAGCAGCGCCAGGCTTTCATAACGAGCTAGGAGGTCTGCAATTACCTTTTCAGCTCCAACAAGCTCAATTTCCTCCACAACTGCGACAACTGAAGTAAATGAGCTTACCGAACTAGAAGCAGCGGCCTCTTCAGTATCTGTCTTAGGCAATTCTTTCTCTAGATTTAAACGTGCTGCCGTGAGTGTGCGCTTCACTTCTTCCAATCGGTCGGAAAAATCAAGGGTAGAGGCTTCAGTTTCTTTTTCACTCAATTCAGTTTGAAGTGTTGCGGCAGCAGTTGTGATGGTCTCAAGTGCTTGCTGAGTATCTCCATCTTGCGAAGCCTGAGCTGCCACTGTTTTTAATACTTTCTTTTGGGTAGATAAAGTTTCTCGTACCGCAGTTGCTCGTTCTTGCACTTCTTCGTCAGAACGATCTTCGGCGGTCTCTTCCACAGAAGCAACGTGGGCAGCAATGTCTCTTGTGAGATCCTTGGCATGATTAGGTGAAATAGGCCCCGCCAAGGCTAGGCGGGTTGCTTCTTGTACGCGTCTCTTAATTTGTTGCTCCCGAAAAGCAATTTTACTTTCTGGACTATTTTGAAAATATACCGCCACTTCTTCTGCGCCACGCTTAATATCATAGAGCCAACCATGCTTTGGTAATGCCTGCTCTGCCGCATACAGAAGACTTAAACCAGGAAAAGCAATAAGGAGCATGATAGAAAGGGCACTCTTTGCCATTTGGTGCACGAAATAGTGGCCACGAGGACTGTATGGTCTCGCTTCCATATATGAGAAAAGTTCTTTTCGAATCTGATCCTTCTCTTCGCTTTGTAGTTTATTGTGATCCTCGTTCATCATGGCTATGTAAATGATCTCGAGCATACTGCAAGGCGCGATGGAGTCGTACCGACACAGCATTTTTCTTAATTCCTAACACAAACGCAATTTCATCCAAAGACATATCATCAACAAAACGCATATGGATCACTTGATAGTGCTTTGGCGAGAGTGCTGATAGGGCTCGGACACTGAAATCAGCATCCACTCGCTGCTCAGCATATGCCAAGGCAAAGCCTCGATCTGAGAAATCTATCCCTGATTCTAAAATGTTATCAAGTGAAAGACTCTTCTTTTTGCGATAGAAATCGGTAACTCGATTACGAGCAGTTCGAAACAAAAACGAGCGTAAATTCTGTACCCGCTTACCTCGAGACAGGTACATCCAGACATTAGAAAAAATGTCTTGGGTCAAATCGAGCGCAACATCACGATTACTTGTTCGCGAAAGCACAAACGCAAACACCTCTTCGCCGTAATCTTCATATGCCGCCAAGAATTGTTTTTTTATTTTCTCAGCTCGTTTTTGTTTTGGCATGCCCATAATATAAGACGTGTAAACACGATAGTCATTACATACACCATGATGGTGTTACACTTTTTATATTACCAAACTACTCACACCCTGCCCATTATCATGCCTGAACAAACCGACCAACATATTTGGCACACACTCATTGGCCAAGACACACTTGAGACACTTGCCAGCTCTTCACAAGGACTCTCGCAAGAGGAGGCAAAAGCGCGACTAGAGCACCACGGCCCAAATAGCTTGCCAGAACAAAAAACAGAGCGCTGGCACACACTTGCCTTGCGACAATTTGCCAGCCCTCTGGTCTATGTACTGCTTGCAGTGGTGGTAATAACTTTCGCACTTGGCGAAGTCATTGATGGATCGATTATTGCTGCTGTTCTCATTTTTAATGCCGTCATTGGTGCCTATCAAGAAGGAAGGGCACAGAGCGCCATCTTGGCGCTTCGCTCCTATGAACATGATTCCACCTTGGTGCGAAGGAATGGCAAAGAACTACTAGTTGATGCCAAAAATATCGTACCAGGAGACATTCTGGTAATTTTGGAGGGCAATCGAATTCCAGCCGATGCCAGAATTCTAAAAACGGAAGATATTTCGATTGATGAGGCTATTCTCACGGGGGAATCAAAAACAAAGGTAAAGACGATTAATGCCATTGAAGAAGCTAATACCGTTCCAGGCGACCGAACCAATATGTTATTTAAGGGCACCTACGCAAGTCGAGGAAAAGCAGAGGCGGTGGTGGTTGCAACAGGACTCCAGACAGAAATAGGCAAGCTCTCACAACAGGTCGCCCTGTATGAAGCTGAGATACCTCTCCAGCGAAAAATCAAGGTTTTAACAAATCGTATCGTCTTAGGTGTATTGGGACTCCTAGCAATTTTGGTTGTGGTGGCTATAGCACAGGGATACCCAACTCGGGAAATCTTCCTTACCACCGCCTCACTTCTGGTTGCCATCATGCCAGAAGGGCTACCCATTGTGGTAACTCTGGTTCTTGCCCAGGGGGTACAGCGCATGGCAAAAAACAACGTGCTAGTAAAACGTTTGCAGGCCGTTGAAGCGCTGGGTAATGCAGATATTATTGCTGTTGATAAAACAGGGACCTTAACCCGAAACGAGCTTTCGGTAACTCGCATTATTCTACCAACCAGCTCATATGCAGTTGAAGGTGTGGGCTATGAATCAACTGGAGAAATTAAACCAATCCACGGGGAAAACTCTGAAGAAATGCTCACCTTTGCCAAATACTCAACCCTCTCTGCCAATGCAGAGATTTTCTGGCAAGAAGACACGTTTACATTAGCTGGAGACCCCACCGAAGCCGCCATGCTGGTATTGGGCCAGCGGGCTGGATTTAATAAGCACGAACTGCTCAAAACCCACAAGCTTCTTGATGAAATAGCGTTCTCATACAAACGAAAATATTACGCCAATCTGCATACCTATGAAGATCATAATATCGTGATTGTAACGGGAGCACCTGAAGTTGTTCTTGATTTCACCAACACTGAAGAAAAAGCCAAGCAGAAACTATTACACACTGTCTCCAAAGAGTCTTCCCAAGGTCACCGCGTCATCGCACTTGCTTACAAAACTACTGACAACATTGTACTTAGTGAAGAAGAAGTCTCAGATCTCACCTTTGGCGGTCTTTTCATCATGGAAGACCAAATCCGATCTGAAGTACCTGATGCCATGAAGAAAGCCCAAGCAGCCAAGATTAAGGTTGTAATGATTACTGGAGATTACCCAAGCACTGCACAGTCCATTGCCACTGCAGCGGGTATTTATAAAGAAGGGGATCGAGTTTTGTCGGGAACAGAGATTGAACAAATGAATGATCAAGATTTGGCTATGGCACTTCCAGCCACCACCGTGTTTGCCCGCGTAACCCCAGAACATAAACTACGTGTAATTCGAGGATTCCGTGCACTTAATAAGACCATTGCCATGACCGGTGATGGAGTGAACGATGTTCCCTCACTCGTTGCTGCAGACTTAGGAGTTGCTATGGGGAAGATTGGTACCGAGGCTGCCAAAGCTGCTTCGGACATCGTACTCCTTGATGACAACTTCGGTAATATTCCAAAAGCAGTAGAAGAAGGGAAGCGTATTTTCCAAAGTATCAAAAAAGTTGTCACCTATCTTATGTCCACCAACACAGGTGAGGTGATGATCGTAGCTTACGCCATCATCATCGGAGCTAGCATTCCATTAAACCCAGCCCAAATTGTCTGGCTTAATTTACTCACCGATAGTTTTCTAGTTTTCCCACTCACTACCGAAAAACAAAAAACATCTCGCCGAAGTGACAAGTATTCTAAGAGCTTAATTACCTCCTTTGATGCCTTGCGCATCCTAGTGGTGTCCCTAGCAATGGTCGGAAGCTTTGTGATCTTACGGGAACTGTACGGAGACGTATCACGCACGCTCCTCAGCACCTTAACCCTCACCACTGTTGTTATGAGTCAAATATGGATCGCGCTCTCACTCCGAAATCGAAAAACTTTCTCTGAGATCTTTAGTAATACCTGGTTCTGGCTAGCGGTTGTAAGCGTACTGCTCATTCAAGCTGCTGCAGTATACCTGCCAGCATTGCAGCAAATCCTGCGCACCACCTCGCTATCACAAACTGATTGGATGATTGCAGTTGGTGCCAGCCTTTTGGTTCCACTTGCTGATGTTCTATTCGTAACATTCCATAAAATATTTAAAAACCATTAAGCATATGAGTCATCTTTTCCACCCAAGGAAGATATGCTAGGATGCAGACATGTTTAAGAACCTCAAAGGCAAATTAGTTAAAAAACTTATCAAATCTAAGCTTAAAGGAATGAATCTTCCACCTGATCAGGAGGAGATGATTATCACGATGGTGCTAGAAAACCCTGAACTGTTCCAGAAGATTGGTCAGAAAATTGAACAAAAGACCAAGCAAGGAATGAATCAGCAAGCTGCCATGATGCAAGTGTTCCGCGAGCACCAAGATGAGCTCCAAGGATTGATGGGAAATAAAATGCCTGGTGGCGGTGGAGCTCCACGCCCCCCAATGAACTAGCATGGCACTTTCAATCGGGATTGTTGGTCTACCAAATGTTGGGAAATCAACACTATTTAACGCCCTCACCAAAAAACAAGTACCCGCCGAAAACTATCCCTTCTGTACGATCGATCCATCAGTTGGGATTGTTGGTGTTCCTGATGAACGACTTAGTAAGCTCAGTCAATTTTCAAGCAGTGCCAAAACCATCCCGGCTGCCATTGAATTTGTGGACATTGCTGGGCTCGTTGAGGGAGCCTCAAAGGGGGAAGGCTTGGGAAACAAGTTCCTTTCTCATATTCGCGAAGTAGATGCGATTCTGCACCTTATTCGCATTTTTGCCGTTGAAGACGGGACAGGATCTAAGCAACACCATGTCTATGGCGACATTGATCCACTCCGAGACATTAAAGTCATCAACATGGAGCTTATTTTGGCAGACCTGGATACCGTTGCGAACCGACGAACCAAACTGCTGAAAGATGTGAAAAGGGGAGACAAGGAGGCTAAAGCAATTGATGCTGTTTGTGAAAAAATCCAAAGTACTCTGGAATCTGAAAAACTTGCCAACCAAACAGAACTCACAGATGACGAAAAAAGGCTCGCCGACGCCTTACACCTACTGACCATGAAGCCAATGCTCTTTGGTTTAAATAAAAAAACAAATGGGAAAAATCTAGATGAAACCCATCCGGAACAATTCCAAGCTATTCTTCAAGAGATCACCAGCCACGGTTCTGAATATGTGGTAATTGATGCAAAAACAGAGCATGAACTCTCTGAATTTACAGATGAAGATAAAGCCATGATGCGAGAAGAACTCGAGCATGACGATGATGGTATCAACAGTCTGATCCAAGCTGCTTACAAACTCCTTGGCTTGATCACCTTTTTCACCACTGGCCCAGAAGAATCACGGGCTTGGACGATTCCACAGGAAGCCTCTGCGCCAGAAGCTGGTGCAGCTATTCATACCGATTTCCAAACAAAATTTATCCGCGCTGAAGTAATTGCCTGGAACACTCTACTTGAAGCTGGATCATACGGAGAAGCACGCAACAAAGGCCTACTTCGCCTTGAAGGAAAAGACTACATTGTTGTCGACGGAGATGTTATAGTCTTTAAAATTTAAAACCCCACACTCATGACAACACAAGCAGCGAAATTCTTGCGGAAACTCAGAATGCGCCAACTCGCCCTTGGGCGACGTCACCACACACCAGGAGACTCTCTTAAAATGGTTTCACCTCAAAAGTATCAAACCAAAACCGGCCTTGTCCCCCTAAAAGACAAAAACGGAAATATTCTGCTTGATAAAGACGGTGATGCAATCTATTGGCAGTACCCACCACCACCAAACAAAAAATCAAAAGAACCTGCGAAAGTCATTGCAGCCAGCTCATAAGAGCTGGCTTTTTTCTTTGAGACAAGGTATATACGTTGCACCGATATATGAATACAGCCGATTGGTTAACAGCAGCAAGGCTACTACGAGAAGGCGCGGTGGGAATTCTCCCCACAGATACAATCTACGGATTTAGCGCTTCTATACATAAGCCAGAGAGTATATCTCGCATCTATAGCATCAAGGAACGAGACTTGGGTAATCCTTTAGTTATCCTGGCCTCCTCCCTAAAGCAAATTGAAGAAACTTTTCCTGTGCTCGTAACAGAACACCATCACCACATAATTCAAGACGAACAACCAACCTCAGTGATCTATCAGGTCAAGGCAGGGGAAGACTGGGGCCATCCCCATTACCAAGGAGACGACCTTGCTATTCGTATTCCCATGAATCACCATGAACTTATTGGCCTCTTGGAAAAAACTGGACCCATCGTATCCACAAGCGTGAACAAGCAAGGTTCAGAGCCTCTTTTAACACCAACTGAGATTGCACAAATCTTTGGTGACCACATTGATTTCTTTATTGACGCTGGAAGCATGGAGGCCAAACCGTCACGTATCGTACGCATTGAAACAGATGGCACCCAAACTATCTTGCGATAAAAAATCCCTCCAAAGAGGGATTAAAAGTCTAAAAGCAATTGGCCACCCTGGCCAATTTTCATATCGTTCGGAATACCTTGGTACGGCTTCCATTTTGATACGCGCTCTCCTTTTTTAACAAAGGGGCGTGGTGATCTGCATATTATCAACCCATGGGGGGTTAGATCACGTGCATCTGGATGTCCGGGGACGCGCAGTAGGGTTTCAGTTGGTGCATCAGATAGAGCATAGAGCCGCTGCCAAGAATCAAGATTCTTCTGAGTCATCTCAACCTTTTCACGAGCTGCTTTGATTTTCGGTACCTTGTAGTGTCCCAACATCTCATAGTATTTTCCTTCCAAGAGGAACACGATCCCTGGTCGAACCTGTATGTAGTCCTCCTCAAAGGGATCTCCTTGGGTATGCTGAAAAAGGTTCATGTTATTTTTTCTTAATCGTATAGCGAGTCAGAAAGTTGTCAATCGCAAAACATGAGCATGGTATTATTCAGACATGAAAACGTTACGTGAATACATCAAAAACGCTGAAGAGCGTAAGAAGGGTATTGGTCATTTTAACACCGCTAATATTGAAGGAATTTGGGCTATTTTTAATGCTGCGCTCGCAGTTTCAGAAGAAGCTGGGGAACAAATTCCAGTCGTAATTGGAACCAGCGAAGGCGAGCGAAAGCATTTTGGTGCCAAGCAGATGGTTGATCTGGTTAAAGGATTAAGGCGTGAATATCAGTATCCAATTTTTATTAATGCAGATCACTCATACAGCGTTGAAACCGCCACTGACGCTATCAATGTCGGGTACGACATGGTTATTATCGATCTCGCTGAGAAATCATATGAAGAAAACCTAGCCGCCACTAAAGCAGTGGTTGAACACCGCGATGCCGTAAGCTCACAAGCGCTTATCGAAGCTGAGCTTGGCTTTATTGGCGGTGGATCAAATATTAAAGAAGAGATTCCAGAGGGAGTATCTGAAGCCACCATGACTAACCCAGAAGAAGCCAAGCAATTTGTAGCTGAAACAGGGCTTGATCTTCTGGCACCAGCAGTTGGGAACATTCACGGCATGGTCAAAGCTGGAAACCCAGAGCTACACCCTGATCGCATCACTGCTGTGCGTGAGCAAGGAGGTATCCCGCTCGTTCTACACGGTGGATCTGGCGTCAGTGACGCAGATTTTGTAAAAGCGATTCAAGCAGGTATTAGCATGATTCACGTAA
>Ga0208547_1000320_pt1 | contig 27805 bp, 24 predicted proteins | sample DEB08_DNA_5_FD_185501 | JGI IMG/M metagenome (GOLD analysis project Ga0208547, IMG submission 185501) | Aqueous microbial communities from the Delaware River and Bay under freshwater to marine salinity gradient to study organic matter... | ecosystem: Environmental > Aquatic > Marine > Coastal ...
ATGAGTTTGTTTTGGAGGAGGCTCCTCTCTTGCAGCGCCAAAAAAACATTGAGGATCTTCGGGCACATCATATGAAAAGTCAATTATTCCAAATTGTGGTATTTCGTAAAATTCCGTCTGTGGAATAAAATCAAAGCCTTGCCCCAAAAGATGCTGATCTAATGAAAATTTCTCGAACTCATTATGGCAACATCCAGGCTTTTGTTCCATTTCTTCAGAACAACCCAACGCCATAATCATATTACAACTCAGATGGGTAATCTCAAGACCTAAATTGGCTTCAACAGGCCTTCCTAAGCAATAGTGCGTGGTCTGAATCCAACCAAGATTGGTGGTCAGCATCAATACACTCATTACTAAAGAGAAAACGGCTTGCATAGTTCAAATTTAGGGATTATTGTTTTAACATCAATAGGCCTTTGAGTTAATCCTTGGTCAAATCTTGTCCTTGTTCTATAGCCCCCAACATATGTAATTTGAGGCGATTGGCTGATTCTTCATATCGATCGAGTAGGTTTTGTTTTTCTTTGTCAATCATCGTTTTGCCCATAATTTCATCAGTTGTAAAGTCCTCACTGAAGTCCATCATCCATTGCATCATGGCACCATTAGCCATTTTTAAGTCCTCGACGGCCGAGCCGTATGGCACAAGCGTAGAATCTGCCGTAAAGAGTGGTTCTAATTGACCAATGAGACCGCTTATTGTGCCCATTTCTGGCATGACCTCATCGTGTAAAGCCAGAATTCGCTCCATTTGAGCATATTCTGCAGTGTCCTTAGGATTTTCTTGACAAGAAAAAAATGTAAACGTAAACGAAATTAATAAGATTAAAAGGCGGCGCATATTTGTAATTTTAGCAAAATTAATTGTTTTTATTTGGCCTAAGCATATAAAAGCTCGGGATTAATAATAATAGTAAGACAGGGTGAATTAAAAAACGGCGAACATAAAATAATCCTTGATATTCCCCCGGCTCATAGTAATGAATGAGCCCCAATAATAGAGGCAAAAGAACCAGAATAATGGTTCCGTAAAGTATTACTGAAAATTGAATTATCGTCTTTTTTTGAAAAATTGCATTCAATATTATAACAGACAAAAAGGCATTCAACAGGTAACGCCCTATTAAATTAAACCCCCAACTCAGACCGTTGATTTTCGGCAAAGTTTCCGACTGATAACCTCGCTTAAAAAATTCAATTAATGGATCATAGAACAGATCTGTTTCAAAAAAGCGCACGGCAAACAACCCAAGAATACTAAAACCCAATGCAATAAATCGACGACTATTCATCTGTATTGACTTTAGATTTATACTGCCAAATCCAAATAATCCATAGCAAAAGTACCGTGCCATAAATGATGCCTGGAAACACTAAGTCATGCAGGATTGTGGTCCAGCTAGGGCGCGCATAAATACCAATACTAATCAGTACAATGCGCAAAATATTGATGCCGTAAAGGGCAATACAGCCAAAAAGAATAAACCAAAGGGAACGAGAAATTTTTTGTGGTATCCCGATGACAAATGCCACAAACAAAATCATGACGCTCAACGCATTACACCCTTCTACCAAGCGTGCCACTGGCTGATTCATAATGGAAATCACTAAATCTTCTGTTGCAGCCCATGGCGTGACCATACCATTAAAGCCCAAAAATTGAAGGGTCCATTGAACTTGCTGCCCCACAATATTGGTAATCGGATCAACCTCCTGTCCATGAATGCTCCAGTAATCTAAGTAATAAAAATAAAGACCGCTAAAAACGCCATAGGTCCCAAAAAAAACCAGGAGAAACTGCCATACGGGCCGATAAATTTTGAATAAATTCATCATACGATCAAAGTTAATTTTTTATCCCTTAGGAAATCCATTGTTCGACCGCAATAAAGTAATATTTAAATACCTTTACATAAAAATTGAACTATGAATGCGCCGCGCCAAGAGGTTTTAAACATCTTTCAAAATAGTACTGAATCTTTTAACACCAAACTTCAGGAATTGTGTGCCTTATTACAAGGCACTTTAAAACATTATACTTGGGTGGGCTTTTATTTCGCCAATACTGAAACAAGAACCCTTCACCTTGGCCCATACTGCGGCGCCCCAACAGATCACACCTGCATTCCCTTTGGCAAAGGAATTTGTGGTCAGGTAGCAGAATCTAACAATCCATTTTTAGTGCCTGATGTCAGCGCTCAAGACAATTACATTGCTTGTAGTTTAACGGTTAAATCTGAACTGGTCGTGCCTTTATTTGTTCAGGGAAAAAATATTGGACAAATTGATATTGACTCGGAACAGATCGACGCCTTTGATCAAGGGGATATCGAATTTTTAGAGTGGGTTAATGCCAAAATTGCCCAAGCTTGGCCTGAAGATTATAACCCCTTTGAAATTTATGGATAGCCCAATAAATCAAAATCAAATTCAAAAAGGCATAATACTCAATGCCTACCCGGATAGTCTTGGAGGGTCCATTTCCTATTTAACGGAACTCTTGGCTGAAAAAAACTTCAGGGGTGTTTTTCAAAGCCTCTATCTTTTGCCCACGCTTTTTCATTCCGATTTGGACCGAGGCTTCTCAATTATTGATTACGATTTAAATGAGCCCTTTGTTACCAAAGAAGATTTAAGTCAATTAAAATCTTTAGGAATCGGATTAAAGCTGGATATTGTATTAAACCACCTCTCTGTCGGTGCGCCAGAATTCAGGGACTTATTGAAGCACGGAGACCATTCTCCTTATATTGATTTCTTTATCGATTGGAATCGGTTTTGGGAGGGGCATGGAGCACCCAACGCTCATGGCGTTGTTATTCCAAAACCTGAATACAAGGATAAACTTTTTACACGCAAACCGGGCTTACCTATTCTACAAGTTCCCTTCCCAGACCATAGTTTTAGGCCCTATTGGAATACTTTTTACCAAAAGATAACTCTTGCCGAAACTTTTATAGAAGATTGTCGTCTCGAATTAAAACTAGACCAAGAGCAAAGCAGAGCCCTGTTCGAAATCATTGAGAGCGAACTTATTCGAGGCAATAATCCGAGTCAAGCAATAGAAAGCCTTGGGTATAATGTACGGGAGGTTGCACCCTTAATAAGAGGACACTTGCATTTGTTAGGGCAAATGGATCTCAATGCTGAAAGCGATTCTGTTTGGAAGTACTACCAAGACACGCTAAACAAACTCAGCGATTATGGCGGGCAAATCATACGCCTTGACGCTTTTGCTTATTTGCATAAGGCTGTTGGAGAAAGTAACTTTTTTAATATTCCCGAAACTTGGCACTATTTGAATCGATTGCAAAAAATGGCCCAGGACCTATCCTTGGAGGTTTTGCCTGAAATCCATGCACAGTATGGAAAACATCTTCACGATCGAGTCAGTGCTGAAGGGTTTCCGATTTATGATTTTTTCTTGCCAGGATTAATTATTCACACCATAGAAAATCGCGACAAGGCGCCACTGATCAAATGGGCTAAGGAAATTCTGGAAAAGGGCTTTAGACTTATCAATATGCTGGGATGCCACGATGGCATTCCATTGCTCGACCTGGACGGAGATCCAGAGGATCCAGAGAATGGTCAGGGACTGCTATCCACAAAGCAAATCGAAGAGTTGATTGAGAAAATTGTCGCCCGAGGTGGACGCATTAAGAATCTTTTCGGCCCTGACGGTGAAAAAATTGCTTATTACCAAGTTAATGCAACCTATTTCAGCGCTCTTGGGGAGGATGCTGACAAAATGCTCTTGGCACGCGCACTGCAACTTTTTATGCCAGGAACACCGCAAATATGGTATCTCGATTTATTTGGAGGTACAAACGACTACGTGGCTGCCGATTCAGATCAAGGGAACCACAAAGAAATAAACCGCACCAACTTGACCCCTGACCAAATTCAAGAGAGGATCAATTCATCACTTGTTCAAAAACAACTTGAATTAATAAGATTACGCGGACATCACCCTGCCTTTAATGGGCAACTTGAGCTCATTGAAGCGGATGATAATAGTATTGAGTTTCTTTGGACTATGGCTGAAGATTGGGCGCGACTGAGTGTAGATCTCGAACAAAAGAGTTTCAAGGTAACCCACTCCTAGTTCAAGGTAACCCACTCCTAATTTAGGCAAGCTATTTCTGGTTTAATAAGCGATTCTCACGCACTCATTACATTCCCGTGCGGATGGCCTCGACCGGATCGAGCTTAGAAGCTTTTAACGCAGGAAGTATTCCTGAAATAAGCCCAATTAAAGCGGCAACTACAGTCCCAATAAGCATGTTAAACGGAGAGAGTACAAACTCAAAATCGCCGGTAAATTGAGAGGCAATTATGGAGGCAATAAAAACGAGAATTAGACCGAAAATTCCGCCGATAATTGCCAAAATCATAGCCTCGAATAAAAATTGGTATAGGATAAAACGACGCTTAGCCCCCAAAGACTTTTGAATTCCAATTAAACTTGTACGCTCTTTAACACTGACAAACATAATGTTGGCGATCCCAAAACCGCCCACTAATAATGAAAACGCACTGATGATAATACCGATAAAATTCATGGTCCCTGTTATATCGTCAATGGCATCAGCAAAACCTTGTAATTGATTGACAAAAAAATCATCTTCCTGCTCTGGGCGCAACCCACGTTTTAGGCGCATTTTTAATTTCAGGTCAGCGATAAAGGCTTCGTTATCGGTTCCGGGCTTCGGCTTCATGATGATGAATGGAAACAAATTGCGATTGTTAGCGCCAAAGATATTTCGAATGACATTTACCGGAACAAAGACAAAAGTATCCTTGGAATCATTAAAAATGGAGCCTTCTTTTTTAAGGACCCCGATGACTGTAAATTTTTTACCATAAAGGCGCACTTTTTTCCCTACGGCCTGTTCGGCTTCATAAAACAAGGAGGTTGCAATTTCATGTCCAATAACCACAACCTGTGCCCCATTGTTTGATTCCAACTCATTATAAAATCTACCTTGGTCAATTTGTAAGGACTCAATATCGTAATATTCATGCGAGAAAGCCCCAATGTTTGCATTCTCAACAGAGCGGTCTTCAAATTTTATCGTTTCGTTGCGCACATTTAAGTTAAAGGCAACCGCTTGCGCTTGATTTAAATTTTTATTTAAATATTGATATTCTTCATAGGAGGCCACTGGAAATTGTTCCCACTTCCAGCGCGGAACTTCTGTGGGTCCAAAGGAAAAATTCCCCAGGTAAATGGTACTGTTGTCAAGTCCTTTAAGACTGTCTTGGATTTCAGATTTAAGCGAATCTACCGCAGCGAGAACGGCAATGATTGAAAAAATACCAATAGTAACCCCAAGGAGGGAAAGAAACGTTCTCAACTTATTGTTAATCAAAGCGCTAATGGCAAAATTAATGCTCTCTCTAAGTACGCGCAAATAAACAATCATGGGTATTTTTGGCTTTGATTTTAAAGTCTAAAGGTAGGACTTTTTAAAGGAAATTTAGACCGGTTTTTAGCGCTTATTTCCTTACTTTTGTGGCTTCATTTCACACAAAATTCCATGGAACAAGCGCTCCCTATACGATCAGCCCTAATATCTGTATTTCACAAAGATGGTCTTGCCCCTATTGTAGAAAAATTAAATGACCACGGGGTAACCATTTACTCTACCGGTGGAACGGAACAATTCATAAAAGATCTGGGAATTCCTGTGGTTGCCGTGGAGGACCTGACTGAATATCCATCCATTTTGGGCGGACGGGTAAAAACATTACACCCTAAAATTTTTGGAGGGATTCTTAATCGTCAAAACCATGCAGGGGATCAATCACAAATGGCTGAATTCTCTATTCCACAAATTGACTTAGTCATTGTTGACCTCTATCCCTTTGAGCAAACAGTAGCCTCAGGTGCTGATGCACAAGCGATAATTGAAAAAATTGATATTGGGGGGATTTCTTTGATTCGGGCTGCCGCGAAAAACTTTGCAGATACTTTTTGTCTTTCCTCAGTGGCCGATTATCAAGAATTTTTAGATTTGCTAAAGGCGCAAAACGGTACGACTACGCTAGCCCAAAGAAAACGTTTTGCCGCAAAGGCTTTTGCTTGTTCTTCGCATTACGACACTGCGATTTTTAATTACTTTAATCAAGAGACGCATCTAAATCACTTAAAACTGAGCGTTGATCAAGGTCAATCATTGCGTTACGGAGAAAACCCGCATCAAAAAGGAGAATTTTTTGGTGCAATGGATCAGATGTTTGACAAACTACACGGCAAAGAATTGAGCTACAACAATCTACTCGATGTAGATGCTGCTGTGCAACTGATGAATGAATTTCAAGGCTCGGACGCCTCACCATGCTTTGCCATTTTAAAACACAATAATGCGTGCGGCATGGCTCAAGGGAATAGTTTAAGCGAGGCCTATGCAAAGGCTCTTGCTGCAGACCCCGTTTCTGCCTTTGGCGGTGTGCTTATCGCCAACCAAAAAATTGATTTGGAAACGGCCGAGCAGATTCATGAACTTTTTTGTGAAGTGGTTATTGCCCCTGGATTTAGCCAAGAGGCCCTTGCGCTTCTCTCCCAAAAGAAAAATAGAATAATTTTGGTGCAAAAATTATTTTCCAGTCCTGATTACACGCTACGCACCTGTCTCAATGGTGTTTTACGTCAAGAACGCGATGCCAAAACAGATAAGCAAAGTGATTTAACCGTCGTGACCGACCAAGCCCCAACACAAGCGCAAATCGACGATCTTATGTTTGCCTCAGTAATTTGCAAACACACCAAATCCAATACTATAGTCTTTGTAAAAGACGGTCAACTTTATGCCAGTGGTACAGGGCAAACCTCAAGAGTAGATGCCTTAAGACAAGCCATTGAAAAAGCAAAATCTTTTAATTTTGACCTCAATGGAGCGGTCATGGCCAGTGATGCATTTTTCCCATTTCCTGACTGTGTTGAGATCGCAGATCGCGCTGGAATTAAGGCGGTTATTCAACCTGGTGGCTCTATAAAAGATCAATTGAGCATTGACTATTGCAATGCACATAATTTATCGATGGTATTTACTGGAACACGTCACTTTAAGCACTAAATTTTATTACATTTGTTAGGAATCGCCACCTATTCACCAATACAAGCACCGCAGCATGGGATTTTTTGACTTTTTGACCGAAGAAATTGCCATCGATTTAGGAACCGCAAACACGCTGATTATCCACAATGACAAGGTTGTCGTGGATGCACCAAGTATTGTTGCTCGAGACCGTATGAGCAACAAAATTATCGCCGTAGGACGAGAGGCAGCGCGCATGCAGGGAAAGACTCATGAGAACATCAAAACGATACGCCCTTTAAAGGATGGTGTAATTGCAGATTTTGACGCCAGTGAAAAAATGATCAGTATGTTCATTAAAGACATACCGGCGCTCAAGAAAAAATGGCTTACCCCATCATTACGTATGGTCATATGCATACCAAGCGGTATTACGGAGGTAGAGATGCGGGCGGTAAAAGAGAGTGCCGAACGCGTGAATGGGAAAGAAGTGTATCTTATTCATGAACCTATGGCCGCTGCCATCGGTATTGGGGTGGATATCATGCAGCCAAAGGGCAACATGATTGTCGACATAGGTGGAGGAACTACCGAAATTGCTGTTTTGGCCTTAGGCGGTATCGTCTGCGATAAATCTGTGAAAATTGCTGGGGATGTCTTTACCAATGATATCGTTTATTACATGCGTACCCAACACAATTTATACGTAGGGGAACGCACTGCGGAAAAGATAAAAATCCAAATTGGTGCAGCGACTGAAGATTTGGAACTCCCTCCAGATGAAATGGCAGTTCAAGGACGTGATTTGCTCACGGGAAAACCAAAACAAGTACAAACCTCTTATCGAGAGATCGCTAAAGCACTAGACAAATCTATATTGCGTATTGAAGACGCTGTGATGGAAACCTTGTCACAAACCCCACCTGAATTAGCAGCCGATATTTACAATACCGGAATCTATCTCGCCGGAGGAGGATCAATGCTGCGCGGACTGGACAAAAGACTGTCTTTAAAAACAGACCTTCCCGTGTATATTGCAGAAGACCCGCTTCGGGCCGTAGTGCGGGGCACAGGGATTTGCCTGAAAAACTTAGCTAAATACAAAAGTGTTTTGATCAAATAATAGAGCACATAAGCCGACATGCAGCAGATTATTGAATTTTTTATCCGCAATAAAAATTTTCTGTTGTTTTTGGCGCTCTTTTCTCTAGGTTACGCCTTGACCCAAAAAGCGCATTCAGGACTTTATACCCGAAATATTGCCTCGACCAATAAAATTACTGGATCGGTATTTTCTTGGCTTGCTGACAAAAGCAATTACTTTGCCCTTAGAGAACAAAACGAAGAGTTAAGCGCGGCAAACGCACAGTTATTGGTTCAGTATTATAAATCGAAGCAGGATAATCAGGACAGTATTCCTGGAATAAATCTTGAGTTATCTGGGAATGGTGTGGTTATCGACACTTTTGAGGGGCGTTCTTTAAATATTATTCGAGCCCATGTGATCAACAACAATTACCACAGACTAAAAAATACACTAACCATTGACAAAGGGAGTATAGACGGAGTTGTTCCCGATATGGGCGTCTCGAGTCCCGTGGGGATTGTCGGTATTATCACGCACGTTTCCGAGCACTTTTCTGTGGCTCAGTCCGTTTTAAACACAAACAGTCGTGTGGTGGTAAAGAGTAAAAATTCAGATCATTTTGGCACTTTAGTTTGGGATGGAGAACGGATTGATCAACTATTGCTGACTGAAATTCCCAAAATCGCGCCCTTATCTATTGGCGACTCACTGGTGACTGATGGAAAATCGACAATATTTCCTCGAGGATGGCCTGTTGGAACCGTCACAGACATCAAACCTGCAAAGGCTCAAGATTATTTAGAAGTCAGTGTTCGTCCTTACACGGACATGAGCAGTCTCTATCACGTCTTTTTAATTCAAAGACCCGAAGCCCAAGAAATACAAGAACTCGAAACACTCAGTCAAAATGAATTCTAGTACGCAGTGGCTTTCAATTTCAGGACGTTTTTTGGCGGTGCTGATGCTTCAGATATTGGTTATGGACCGCATATTGCTTTTTGGCTTTGCCAATCCTTTAATGTATTGCTATTTCATACTCTTATATCCTTTATCTGGAAATCGTGTTTGGTTGATCGTCTCGAGCTTTGCCCTTGGATTAGGCGTTGATATTTTTAATGATACTGGTGGAGCGCACGCAGCAGCCTCAGTCTTTTTAGCTTGGATTCGCCCCACGCTTTTAAACTTTTCATTTGGGGTGAGCTATCAATACAATACGGTTAAAATTGCCAATGCCCCCATGGGCCAACAACTTATCTTTGTGCTCTCTGCGGTAATTTTGCACCACCTTGTTTTGTTTACCCTTGAAGCGGGTTCGTGGGCATATTGGCTTTTGGTCTTAAAGTCAACCCTAATTACCAGCCTTTTGAGCACGGTTTTAATCTTGACTGCTTTTCAATTTTTTAACCGAAAAAATACATGAGAAAAAGCCTGTTGTTTTTTCTAGTACTGATTGTTGGTTTAACCTATGTAGGCCGTCTATTTTATTTGCAAATTTACGACTCAACCTATGCCCAACTTTCCGATAATAATGCCATAAGAACCGTTTTTGACTACCCCCAAAGGGGCTATATTTTTGATAGAAATGGTCAACTTCTGGTGGCCAATCAGCCGTCTTACGATGTCATGGTCGTTCCTAGAAATATGAAACCGCTTGACACCCTTGAATTTTGTACCCTCCTTAATTTATCCAAAGAAGACTTTAACTCGGCCATAGAACGGGCAAAAAGATACTCGCCAAATCTCCCCTCAGTGGTGGCGGCACAACTTACAAAAAGCGAATTTGCGGGACTATCGGAGAAAATGTACAAGTACCGAGGATTCTACATTCAAAAACGCTCTTTAAGAGATTATCAGGTAAACCATTCGGCCAATGTTTTAGGTTATGTCTCCGAGGTAAATGATTACACCATCAAAATGAACCCGGACTATCAAATGGGGGAACTCATTGGTGCCGCGGGCGTCGAAAAACAATACGAAGAGGTGCTGCGCGGGCAGAAAGGAATTAAGTACATTCAAAAAGATAATTTCAATCGAGATATTGGCCCATACAAAGACGGCGCTTTTGATACACCCGCAGTGCGCGGTACGGACATCACACTAACCATTGATGCTAAACTCCAAGAATACGGAGAGTCACTCATGGTGAATAAACGAGGAGGTATCGTTGCTTTGGATCCAAAAAATGGTGAAATTCTGGCTTTAGTCGCCGCCCCAAACTACGACCCTGCCCTCCTTGTAGGACGCCAACGATCGAAAAATTTTACAAAATTGTATTACGACACTATTGCCAAACCACTTTTTGATCGTGTACTGCAAGGAGAATATCCTCCAGGATCTCCGTTTAAGACTTTGACCGCGCTTATTGCACTGCAAGAACAAGTGATTACGCCCAATGATTATGTGTCTTGTTATGGCGGTTACAACTACGGCGGGTCTAAACCTCTTGGATGTCATGACCATCAAACGCCCTTAGCGCTAATTGGTGGTATCGCCCATTCCTGTAATTCATATTTTGCCAATGCTTACCGCAAAACAATTGACAAATACCCAACCCCTCAAGAAGGCATTGAACGATGGCGACAACACCTCAGGAGTTTTGGACTAGGCGATTACTTAGGATACGACCTCCCGGCGGGCAATAAAGGGCTCATTCCTGATGCCGAATTTTACAATCGCTTTTATCAATATCCAAAATATAAATGGTACAGTCCGGCTACAATTTCAAATGCCATTGGCCAAGGAGAGGTTCTTTTGACCCCTATGCAAATGGTTCATTTTACCAGTGTGATTGCGAATCGAGGTTATTATTATACGCCGCATATCATTAAGAACGTAGGCGGACGTGATTCTATACCTGAGGCTTACACCACACGGCAAAACACCACTATTGATCCAAAGTATTTTGATTCTGTGATTGAAGGGATGGCTGACGTTTATGTCTATGGAACCGCCTCAAAACCGTATATCGGTATTCCCGGAATTGAAATCTGCGGCAAAACCGGTACTGCAGAAAACTATATAAAAGTAAACGGCAAGCGCATGCAACTTACCGATCACTCTGTTTTTATCTCTTTTGCTCCAAAAGATGATCCCAAAATCGCTTTGGCGGTATTTGTTGAAAATGGCTACTGGGGCTCACGATGGGCCGGCCGGATCGCTGGACTGATGACAGAAAAATACCTCCGGGACAGCATAAGCCGCAAAGACATGGAGCAATATATGCTCAAGGGCAGTTTAATGAGTGAATATGAAAAACCTTATTCAGGGCAACCATTTAGAATAAATCAATGATGCGTTACCGACAGAGAAACTCGAAAATAGACTGGTGGATCGTCCTCCTTTATTTTGCCTTGGTTGGATTTGGCTGGCTGAATATTTATTCCGCCTCTATGAGTGACACGCAAAACATTTGGGATCTGACTCAGATTTACAGCAAACAATTAATCTGGATCCTTTTAAGTGTTGTTCTTATCATTTTCATTTTAGCCGTTGAAGCCAAGTTCTACGAGCGCTTTTCAAGTTTGATTTATTTATTCGCCTTAGCAGCTCTGGTTGGACTTTATGTGTTTGGACAGACCGTCAATGGAGCCACTTCTTGGTACGCCTTTGGTGGATTCAGTATTCAACCCAGTGAATTTGCTAAAACAGCCACGGCATTGGCCTTGGGTAAATTTGTCGGGGACATACAAACCAATATACGTTCGTGGCAGGATCAATGGAAATCCTTGCTTATCATGCTGTTGCCCGCCCTTTTAATTATACCACAGCCTGACCCTGGGAGTGCACTGGTTTACTTGGCTTTTATCCTCCCTCTTTATCGCGAGGGATTGAATTATTTGTTTTTGACCTTTGCCGCAGCACTTGGCCTATTATTTATTGGAACCTTGTTACTCGAGGTTCAGGGCATTGCCCTATTATTATTACTGGTTTTGGGCCTTTATCTTTGGAACCAAAAACGCAAACGAATGCGCATAAAATGGGGACAATCCTTAATAATTTTTGCCCTGGCTATAGGCTTTGCCTACTCTGTAAATTATGTATTCTACTCTGTATTTGAGCAAAGACATCGCGATCGAATAAATTTAGTCTTAGGCAAGACCGTGGACAGTAATTCTATTGGGTACAATACCCACCAAAGCGAAATTGCTATTGGCAGTGGACGTTGGTGGGGCAAAGGATGGCTTCAAGGAACACAAACAAAAGGTAATTTCGTGCCAGAGCAACACACAGATTATATTTTTTCAACCGTTGGAGAAGAATGGGGTTTTATGGGGTCCCTATTTTTAATTAGCCTATTTGTCGCCCTAATTTTGCGCGTACTTTATCGTGCCGAAAAGCAAAAATCAATTTTTGGGCGTGTTTACGGATATTCTGTAGCCTCAATTCTTTTCATACACTTTATGATCAATATTGGTATGGTCATCGGTCTTTTACCTACAGTCGGGATTCCCTTGCCCTTTATCAGCTACGGTGGTTCAGGATTGTGGGGCTTTACGATTTTACTGTTCATTTTTGTAAAACTCGATAGCGCCAACTATATCAATATTTCCTAATTATTGCTTGACATCAAGAACATCCCTTAGGGTATTGCCTAAAAGCATAAATGCCATAACTAAAATCATAATAGCAAATCCGGGAACGAGCGCTAAATAAGGCTTTCCTAGAACAATATAGGCGTAGTGATCTTTAATGATACTCCCCCAACTCGGTATAGGCGGTTGCGCTCCTATTCCCAAAAAACTCAGACCACTTTCAATCAATATCGCCGAGGCAAAATTAGCCGCTGAAATTATAATCACAGGAGTAAGCGCATTAGGCAGTATATGACGCCAGATAATTCTTAGGTCTGAATAGCCTAGAGCTCGAGCTGCGGTGATGTATTGTCTTTGTTTAACACTCATGACTTGTCCACGCACCACACGGGCTACCTCAACCCACATGGTTAACCCCACAGCGATAAAGACCTGCCAAAACCCCTTACCTAGGGCAAGGGTAATCGCAATAACTAATAACAAAGTAGGAATCGACCAGGTTACGTTAATCAGCCACATGATGATTTGATCTGTTCTGCCGCCAAAATATCCAGAAATAGCCCCGAGACTTATGCCAATGACCAGTGAGATCAATACAGCAATAAACCCGACAGACAAAGAGACTCTTAACCCGATGAGCATTCTACTGAGCAAGTCTCTTCCGTATTTATCAGTGCCCAACCAAAATTTATAGGGCTTAATGACCTGAGCCAGCTGGAATGTTTCTCCCGAAGGAGCAAGCTCATTAAAGGTGTAAAGTCTTTTTTGAGTTCCATCAGCTGCCGGCTGAAGAAGCGTAACCTCCAAACCATCGGCAACTTCTTTGTATTGGGTAATGGGTATTTCTAAAACTCCTTTTGGTCTCCCGTATAAAAACGCCGTCCATTGAGAGACCTCCGGGGCCTCAAGATTGGGAACGACACACATCAAAACCTCAAATCCAGGTGGTTTTGCAGCGATGGACAAATGCATATTATTGGCATTTGGAGAATCATCCGGTGCTAAAACATAGGCAAATAGGGCCAAAAACGTGGCCAAAATAAGAAGGATAAAGCTCAGGAGCCCCAATGGATTTTTAATAAATTTTAAACCCCATGAGTCTGATTGCTCCATAGCCTTAGCACGCATAAATCAATCCTGAATCTTAGCGACCTTATTGGGTCGGATATTGTTCATTTTTAGATCCGCTAATATGTGAACGGCCTCCTCCACATAAACGTCTTTAGCCAAAGCCTTATGCCAGCGTCGGTGTTGCTCGCGCAAGGTGGTATCTTGATCCATAAGTCGTAAATCATCCTGTAAAGAGGCATAATTCAACTTATTATCATAATCCTTAATCGCCTCAAATCGCTCATTCTCTTGTTCGCGACGTTGCATTTCTGCAATGTACTCATCAAGGGATAGGCTGAGCTCTTGATCGTTTTGGTTGGATTTAATCCATTGAGCATTTTCTTCGATAAGATTTACTTGAGCATTAGAGGCTAAACGCTCCTTACTTCGCTCAATAGTTCCCTCATAGTCAATATACCCTGGCCAAACTTCATACTCTGCAGCAGTTATATTGTCGTGTGGCAGTGGATTGTCATAATCGCGTTCCCCAATTTCAATATAACTATATCGATCCGGCATCACAATATCGCTCTTCACCCCTTCGAGTTGGGTAGACCCACCGTTTACCCGGTAAAACTTCTGTGTGGTCATCTTTAGTGCGCCCATATCTCCAAGATCATTATTGCGCAACCATTGGTTGAGGTCAATCATATTTTGGACGGTTCCTTTACCGTAGGATTGTGCACTCCCTAAAATAATTCCACGTTTATAATCTTGCATCGCAGCGGCGAGAATCTCTGAAGCGGAAGCAGAGAGTTCATTAATCATTAGGACCAATGGGCCATCCCAAGCAATATCATTGTCTCGGTCTTTTAACACCTCTTTACGTGCCCCATTGGAGGCCACCTGTACCACAGGGCCATTTTTGATGAATAACCCGGCGATATCGACTGCCGTTCTCAAAGAACCTCCACCATTGTTGCGCAAATCCATAACCAGGCCATCAATTTGCTCGTTTTTTAGTTTTTCAATTTCGAGTCGCACATCCGTAGCGGCATTACGCTCTCCATAATCCGTCATGTCAAAATAAAAGGCCGGTAAATTAATTAAGCCATAGCGCTTACCATCCTGTTCAATAATTGTGGATTTAGCATAAGTCTCGGCGAGTTCCACCACATCACGCTCAATAATTTCCTCATCGATCGTGCCGTCAACACGCTTTACCGTCAAAATAACTTTAGTCCCCTTAGGCCCTTTGATTAGTTTAACTGCATCGTCCACACGCATCCCGACCAAACTGACGGCTTCATCTTCATCCTCTTGACGCACCTTAATGAGGGCATCACCCACCTCGAGATGCTCTCCACGCCAAACTGGACCTCCGCTAATCACCTCCACTATGGTGATGTAATCATTTTTCTTCTGCAGTCGCGCACCGATTCCCTCGAGTTTCCCGCTCATGCGCAAATCAAATCGATCTCGATCCGGCGGCGCAAAATAATTCGTGTGCGGGTCAAATTCAGAAACGATGGCATTGAGATAAACGCCAAAGTAGTCTTTACGTTCCAAATCATCGGTGAAGTCATAATTATCGTCCAAAGTAGAAAGCGTGGTCTCACGGGCCTTGGCCTCGAGATCTGCTGTACTCATATCAATCAAATCTCTAATCTCTTCTGAAGGGATACTGTCGGGGTTCATGCCTCTCGCCTCCTTTTGCTCTTCAATCAGATCGTACAAATTAGACAGCGCCGTATACTTAAGTTGTTTGCGCCAATGTTCTTTTAATTCTTGAGCAGTTGTAGCATATTCCAATTGGTCGTAATCGGTATTGATGCTTTCCTGAGCGGTATAATCAAAAGGCTTGGCCAAAATATCTTTGTAATAAGCCTTAGTCCCCTCTGATCGCTCAAGATAAGTCTCATATACGATATCAAAAAAGCTTAATTCCTTCTGACGGATTTGATCATCAATAAGCAAACTATAGGCTCGAAAATCTTCTATGTCCTGAGCTAAAAAATAGCGTTTTAAAGGATCCAAGGACTCAATAAAGTTCTCCCAAACATTCATTGAAAAAGTGTCATCGAGTTCCTTTGGGTCATAATGTCCTTTTTCCAAAACATAACTGATCAGATCGATCAGCAATCGATCTTTACTTGGATCATTGAATTCTTTGGTGGTAAAGCTGCACGAAGCCACAGCAACAAACACCCCTAAGAGTAAAATTTTCCAATTCCTTTTCAATATTCGCATTCTTCTGATTTTAGTCTCCTAAAATAGCTAAAAATAAAAGGGGAGCCTTAGCGATTCCCTGCTAATTTTTTGTTAAACAAGGGGCTTTAAAAATCAATTTCAAATTGTGTTTTCCCCTCAGATAAGCGTATTTTTAACCCTAAATCAAAATATGGAGCAAGATAGACCCCTTATATTGGTCACTAATGATGACGGGATAACCGCCCCTGGAATCAGAACCTTGATCAAGGCCATGCTGCCTTTGGGTGAAGTGGTTGTCGTGGCGCCCGATGCTCCACAAAGCGGCATGGGTCATGCCATTACGGTTAATGACACCTTGTATTGCGATCCAATAAATGTAGATGATTCCTTAGATATTCGGGAGTTCAGCTGTAGTGGAACTCCGGCGGATTGTGTCAAAATTGCAGTCAACGAAGTCCTGCATCGCAAACCTGATCTTCTGGTCAGTGGAATCAATCATGGAAGCAATGCCTCGATAAACGTCATCTACAGCGGAACGATGAGTGCCGCCGTGGAAGCAGGAACGATGGGCATTCCCGCTATCGGCTTTTCACTTTTGGATTTTAGTTACAATGCAGACTTTAGTCACACCATAGAACCCATTCAACACCTCACCAAAGAATGCCTCAAACACGGCATGCCTCAGGGGGTTGTTTTGAATGTGAATTTTCCCAAAATCGACCAAGCGCCCTTTAAAGGAATCAAAATTTGTCGTCAGGCCAATGCCCAATGGGTGGAACAATTCGACAAACGTAAAAGCCCATGGGGACGCACGTATTATTGGCTCTCAGGGGAATTTGTAAACCTAGATCAAGGCCAAGACACGGATCAGTGGGCTTTGGACAATGGCTATATCTCAGTGGTTCCTGTTCAATATGATTTGACAGCGCATTATGCTATTCCTTTAATTAACCAATGGAAGTTAAGTCATGAGTAAAAGAATCTTTAAAGGCTTATTAGTAGGGTTTATATTTAACGGAATTGGCGTACTGCTGTGCCTGTTTATTTTTAGTCTGTTAAACAACAGTAATATTGAAGCAATGTGGACCGGATTTATAGAAACTCAACGATTGTGGATGTTGATTTCCCTCGGCGCACTGCCTAACTTACTCGCCTTTTTTGAGTTTTTAAGACGCAACCAAGAATACGAAGCTCGGGGTGTCCTTTTGGCAACAATTGTGGCGGCTCTAGCCACCTATTTTTTATATTTTTTCTGATATGAAGTATTACATCATTTCGGGAGAGGCCTCTGGAGATTTACACGGATCTAATCTGATTCGTGAACTCAAGTATAAAGATCCTAAGGCAGAAATTCGAGGTTGGGGGGGTGATCTCATGCAGGCCCAAGGCATGACCTTAGTGACTCACTTTCGGGATTTGGCATTCATGGGGTTTATCGAGGTTTTATTCAATCTCAAAACCATATTGGGCAATATAAAACGCTGTAAAAAAGACATTCAGGCCTTCAGTCCGGATGTTTTAATTCTCATTGACTATCCTGGCTTTAATATGCGTATTGCGCGCTGGGCCAAAAAACAAAATATTCCGGTTCATTACTATATTGCCCCTCAAGCTTGGGCGTGGAAAGAAAATCGCGTTAAAGATATTCGCCGTGATGTTAAGGCCCTCTATGTTATTTTGCCCTTTGAAGAGGAATTTTTTGGCCAGCGAGGCTGTCCTGTTCATTTTGTGGGGCACCCGCTTCGTGATGCGCTCTTAAATAAGCCCGAAGTCCATGAGGATCAGTTTCGATCAAAATACAATTTGGATCAGCGTCCGATAATTGCTCTGCTTCCTGGAAGTCGTAAGCAAGAAATCTCGGCAATGCTCCCCACTATGGCAAAAATGGCGGATAAGTTTAAAGACTATCAGTTTATTGTTGCTGGTGCTCCGTCAATAGAATTAAGCTTTTACCAACAACTGATTGACTTGTCAAAAATTCAGGTGGTCACTCAAGACACTTATTCGATTCTCAGTGTTGCCCATGCCGCGATGGTTACCTCTGGCACAGCCACATTGGAAACGGCCTTATTAAATGTGCCCCAAGTGGTTTGTTACAAAGGACATTGGCTATCCTATCATATTGCCAAACGCATCATTAAGCTGTCCTACATTTCTCTGGTCAATTTAATCCTTGATGCTCCTGCAGTTCCTGAACTTATTCAAGACCAGTTCAATGAAAGGACCCTTATGGATCACTTGGCTCATTTGCTTAGCCCACAGGGTCGATCTGCGCAACTCAAGGCCTATGATCAGCTCCTTGAAAAGTTGGGTCCCTTAGGGGCGAGCAAACGCGTAGCCACATTAATTTTTGAACACGCCCATTAAGTAAAAAACGACATGGTCTCTTCTCAAAAACCATTAGTTAATTTAATCATTCTGTGTTCATTAGCGCTAAGTCTGTCGAGTTGTGGCAGCAGTCGAAATGTGAGCCATCGAAACGCCAATGTCCCCGCGAAAAGCATTTCACTAACCAAAAAAGAGTCCATATTAATTGACCAAGCAAAAAGCTTTATTGGCACCCCATATCAATGGGGTGGGGACAGTAAAAAAGGCATGGACTGTTCTGGACTCATTTACCAAAGCTTTAAAGCCATAGATATCGATGTTCCGCGCACTACAAAAGAGCTGATCCATCAAGGGCGCAAAATTGCGCCGAGTAAATTAAAGCCCGGTGACTTGGTGTTTTTTAAAACGCTCAAATCAAAAGCCAAAGCGACTCATGTTGGTCTGGTTACGCAGAGTGCAAAAAATGAAACACTATTTATTCATTCGGGGACTTCAAGCGGAGTGACAATTTCTAAATTAGAGGATACCTATTGGAAAAAGCACTTTGTTTTTGCCCGACGCATTTGGTAAACATGTAGCTTGCATTAAACTCCCTTTAACCTCATTTAGGGAGTGTCACAACCAATCAATACGCGACTTTTTGAAATAGCTCTTGGGCTCAGTTTCGGAGTACTTTTGGGCCATTTTTATAACATGCCCAGCCTTCCAGTTAACGCTTTTTACTTAGGAATGGGTTTGGTATTGGTCATAAGCTACTCTATAACCGCTCATCACAGACCTCAATTCTGGTGGTTTTTTCGGCTTTGGTTTTTTTGCCTTTGGACGGTCATCGGAGGTCTGCACTATACCAATCAAAGGCCTACAGAGCCTTTTAAGGGTGACAAAAATAACACAGAAGAAACTCATGAGCATGACCACCTTAATCCAAGGCAATTGCATGCTTTACAGGTTCAAGCAAGACTAAAACCATGGGGAAACACTGCACGATACCAAGCCGTTTATCACTGCCCGGAGCAAAATATACGTTATAAAGTAGCCCTGGTCTCCAACGATTCTCTACTGAAATCATTCATAGATTTGGATCAAACACTTTGGACCCATACCACACCAAAAGTCATCAGCAAAAGTAAAAATCCTGGAGGGTTTGACCCTAAGGCCTATTACCAAAGTCAAGGGATTGAGCGATATATTCAAATTTCAAGCAAGGAAATTTATTGTTGGAGCAAACACCCTTTGAGTTTTAAGGCCAGAGCCCAAAAAATCAATGCTCGACTGGCTCAATTATGGCAGAAGGCTCCAATATCAAATGCATCCAGGGCCCTAGCGCTGGCCATAATACTCGGGCAAACAGAAGATTTAACGCAAGAGCTAAAAACACAATTTGCCCATGCTGGGGCCCTGCACGTTCTCGCACTATCGGGCATGCATGTAGCCATGGTGGTGCTGCTTTTAAAATGGCTCCTGACCCCACTAAACTCTCTAGCCTATGGCACGAAAATTCAAGCCTTTACTCTTATTTTATTGCTCTGGTTCTATGCCACAATCTGCGGACTTAGCCCTTCAATCACCAGGGCCGTATGTATGTTTAGTGTATGGCAATGTGCTTCTTTATTGGGTCGACCCATAAGTGGCTCCAACAGTTTAATCTTGAGCTATATATTACTCCTTTGGGCTGCGCCCTATTGGTTGTTCTCGGTGGGCTTTCAGTTGAGTTTTGTTGCCGTGATGGCTTTAACCTTTATCCCCTCACGAATCGAAAGCCTGTGGCGCCCAAAAAACAAAATTTACCGTTATCTCGTTCAGCTTCACATTGTCGGGATGGCGGCACAAATCGGAGTAGGTCCCTTATCCGTTTATTATTTTCACCAGTTTCCGCTAATGTTTTGGCTGAGTAATTTCATAATTCTCCCATTGATGGGCCCAGTGGTGGTCCTTGGGGTGGTCATTACCTTAAGCAGTATCATGATAAATATCTCCCCGATGGTCTTTGACATTTGGGAACAGTTAATCCAATTTATCTTAAGCAGCGTTGAATGGATTTCGAGCGATGAGGACTTACTCCTAGATGAATTAAACCTCTCTATACATAACTTATGCAGCTATTATTTATTGGCCTTGTTTTTATGGTGGGGCGGACAACATCCATGGATTAATAAAAGAAAAATAATTACCCTCTATTGCCCCCTCCTACTGAGCATTATCTCAACAGGGCACATTGTCCAGCGTCTCACGGCTCAAGAGCAAGAAATTCAATTTGCTTTATTGCATCGATACAAGCATACTGTGGTTATCGCAAAAACGAAAGAAGGTGTTCTGGGGTTTTCGAATGCACCTGAACAAAATTCTCGCTTAATGCGCGATTATACAAGGCATAACAACCAGATTTTGACACGGGAACGTGCCTTAAGCAGTATTATGAGGTTTGACCAAATCCCCATCATTGTCATTGACTCAAGTGGTTTATATCCTCAACTCAGTGGTGCGATTGTCCTGCTTACTAAAAATGCTAATATTCATTTGGAGCAACTGGTTCACGAGCTCAAACCTCGTGTTATACTCGCCGATGGATCTAATAATCAGAACGTGGTGCAACGCTGGCGAAAACATGCCAAAGAAATAAATCAAAAATTTTTGGACACGTACAAATTCGGGGCCATTGAGGCCCGTGAGTCTGCGTTTAAAAATTACCTTTAAAGGCCTCTTGATACTGAATCCAAGCCTCTTCTGTCGTAATTTCTTTGTACTGGTCAGAAGCGACCATCTTTAAAAAGATTTCTAGTTCCTCAGCAGTCTTGTATCCTGGAAGGGCTTGAATCAAATCACCATTTTCATCAAAAAAGACCAAACTAGGATAGGCATTAATGCGTAAAGCATCTGCAAAAAAGTGCTGTGCATTTCGGCCCTTGCGCTCAGGCTGATGATTTGGGTTCGTGTAAGTAAAGTCTTTGTAATCAATAGCCTCAGTACCTTCTCCATCAAATTTTACAGCATAATAATGCTTATTGACATAGCGTATCAAGCGCTTATTGGTAAAAGTATTTTTATCGAGCATCTTACAGGGGCCACACCAATCGGTGTACACATCCATAAAAATTTTCTTGGGATTTTGTGCCTGGGCCGCCAAAGCCTCATTCATGCTCATCCATTTTATTTGGGCATGCATCGGAAGTGTGCCTAAACACAAAATAAATAAAATGACTAAGCTAATTTTATGCCCCTTTAGCGGATACCTCAAAGCTCGAGGCATCAATTCATTTTTTAGTCCATTCATTGGAAACTGGGTTTAAAATTAGCGACATATTGATCATAAGCCTCTTGAGTACGGATGCTTTTCCAGAGCTCGGTCCCAAAAAATCTTAAGAATAACTCTAATTGTGGCGCCGTTCTATAGCCTCGAACACTTTTAATCAGACCCCCTGATTCATCCATAAACACCACAGTCGGATAGGCATTTATCCCCAAGTAACGCGAAAACTCATGAACCGAATTGCGTCGCTTAGCCTTGGCCGGGTCGTATCTCGGATTGTCGTAAGTTTTACCTTTATATACTATCGTTTCATCCCCTTCTCCATTAAACTTAACCGGGTAGAAATACTCGTTAATAAACGCCGCTACATCCGGGTTACTAAAAGTGTTTCGATCGTAACTTTTACAAGGGCCACACCAAACCGTATAGACGTCGATAAAGATTTTTTTGGGCTTGATTTTTTGAGCTGCGAGGGCCTCACTCATAGACATCCATTGAACCTCCTGAGCCATGAGCACAGGGGTCAAAAAAATAAAACCTAGCCTTATAATCGCTCGAAAACTCATTCTTTTTTCTTTCAATAAACAGCACAAAAAATTAACTTCCCTCGTTAGCGGACTCCGTGCATTAATTTCTTAACCAGCGGGTACATTAATGCAGAAAATACGCCTAACCCAACGGCGACAAAGGTCAGCATCCAAAAGAAGGAACTCAAGCCTTCAGTCCGGGCAATTTCTTCAGAGGCCTCACCAAAAACACCAGCAAGTTTCATACCAATAGCTACAGCTAAATACCAAACTCCAAACATGATCGCAATCATACGTCCAGGAACTAACTTACTGACATAGGATAGAGCCACTGGGGAAACGCAAAGCTCTCCCATGGTATGGAAAAAATAGACTAAGACTAACCATATAATACTCACTGAAGCTGTCTCAGCCCCAACAGGTATATCCGATGCCCCCACGGCAACACATGCCATCCCTAGGCCGAGCAAGAGCATACCAATGGCGTATTTCATATTGGCACTTGGATTGTATTTACTTTCCCACCATCGCGAAAACAACGGGGCAAATGTAATGATGAACAAGGAGTTCAAAATACCAAACCAAGACGCATCAATCTCGGCTACATCTTGACTGAATTTATCATTTAATCGATAAAGCGCAATAGCCCAAATTATTATAAAACTTAGCCCCAAGATGATATTTGACCACTTAAAACGGGTAAATATTTGACCAAAAAGCTTGAATAACACCCAAGTAATAACAGCCAATGGAACAATCGTGACCAGTCCATCAACGACTTTAAAAATCAAGGCAGCATTCCCTTCGAGCATGCGATCGGTATAATCACGAGCAAAGATGGTCAATGAACTCGGTGCTTGTTCAAAAATCGCCCAAAAGAAAATGGTAATAAACGCAAAAAACATTACCGCTAACATCCGGTCCTTAGTGATTTTGTCATAGCGCGGCAGACGAATGGCTAGGAGCAATATAAACAGGACAAGAGCCAATAAAATCATAAACGAAGATCCCGCTAAACCAGCAATACTGAAATCAAACAGATTATAGGCTCCTTCCGAAATTTTTGCTACCGGATCGTTGATCATCCAGGCTAAGCCAATGATAGAAGCAAGAGCAATAATTAACAATTGAAGGTTGGTAAACGGGTTAAGTTTTGGTTCATCGGGTCCCAGCTCAGTTTCGTTATCTACTTTTTTAGGCTTAAGTCCGATACTTCCAAAAATATCTTGAGCCCACCAAAATTGGAGCAATCCAAAAAGCATAAAGATTCCTGCAAGACCAAAGCCCCAAGACCAGCCCACTTGCTCGCCCATGTAACCACAGAGCAATATCCCTAGGAACGCTCCGGCATTAACCCCCATATAAAATATGGTATAAGCGCCATCCTTTTTCTCTGGACGCGTGGCGTACATGGCTGAGATAATAGAAGTCATGTTGGGTTTAAAAAACCCTGTCCCAAAGACCAAAAGAACAAGACCGGAATAGATAAAAAATTCAGTTTCTAAAGCCATAAAGGCATGCCCCAAAGTCATGAGTAATGCGCCAATCAAAATAGCATATCTGAATCCTATTTTTTTATCAGAGATATAACCCCCGAGCAGGGTCGCGAGATAGACCAAAGAAGTGTAGGTTCCAAAAATGGCAAAGGCATATTCACGAGGCCATCCCCAACCGTGGTCAAGTAAAGAAGCGGTAAAGAACATCACCAAAAGGGATCGCATTCCATAATAAGAAAATCGTTCCCACATTTCGGTAAAAAACAATACAAAAAGTCCTGCTGGATGCCCGAGAACCTTGTCTTTGAATAAATTTTCGATATCAGTGTTCATAGTGGTTGTTCTGTTAATGTTCGGTATCTTCTATACCATGCGTTAATACTTCTAATTTCTTTCGGATCAACAAGACTATCAGCCCGAAGGTGATACAAAATACAGCGATTCCTGTAAATATGGTAAATTCTCCATAGGTCGATGCAGATTCTCCCAACAGACCAGCAAGTTTATTCCCAAAACCAGTCATGGCAAAATAAACCCCCATCATCAGTGAGGCGTATTTCAGTGGGGCCAATTTCGTAATATACGAAAGGGCCACAGGAGAGATACAAAGCTCTCCTACAGTATGAAATAGATAGGCCAAAACCAACCAATACATCGCAGAGGACCCTGTCGTTTCAAATTCTGTTGAGGCCGCCGACATAAAGAAAAACCCAGTCCCCATGATGATTAAACCAATGATCATTTTGAAAAGTGACGTGGACAGTTGACCGCGCAACTTGCGCTTTGCCCAGTAGGCAGCGACTGCAGTTCCCAAGAAGATAATAAACATGGCGTTTAAAGACTGAAACCACGAGGCGGGTACTTCTAGACCAAAGAGCATTCTATTGGTATTCTCCATGGCGTAAATATTCATAAGACCGCCGGCCTGTTCAAAAGCCCCCCAAAAAACAATCACCAAGAAAAACGATAAAAATAGAACCACTACGCGGTCTTTTTCAATCTTGGTAAGCGGACGATTCAGTGCCGCAATCTCTTCCTCATCTTTAGAAGCGCCAATATAATTTCCGACATCTTTAAGGTATTTTTGACCCAAAACATACTGAATTAAGCCCAAAGTCATACCAATTCCAGCAAGTCCAAATCCATAATGCCAGCCCATAACTTCGCCGACATAGCCCACAATTAAACTCGAAAGAAAAGCGCCTAGGTTAATGCCAATATAAAATATGGTAAACCCTTTATCTCGACGGATATCTCCGGGCTTATACAACCCACCTACCATGGTCGAAATATTAGGCTTGAGCATCCCAACCCCGGCGATGATTAATGACAGTCCAGAATAAAATGCCCACATTTCCTCTATAGCAAGAACACTATGTCCAATAACCAGAAGGATTCCGCCGTAGAGTACTGATTTCTTTTGTCCAAAAAACTTATCAGCCAGCCAGCCTCCGGGGATTGATGCCACATAAACCAGCATGGTATACCATCCGTAAAGCGCTAGGGCACTATCGTTAGCCCAACCCAAGCCGGCGTTCGCAGCATCCGTTTGGGATACAAGGTAAAGTACGAGAATCGCGCGCATTCCATAATAGGAAAAACGCTCCCACATCTCTGTAAAAAAGAGGACAAAAAGCCCTCTGGGATGGCCAAAAAATTCTTTGGTAGTGGTTGCTGATGTCATATTTGTTCGTTTTATTGGTTAGTAATTAAGTTTTTTTGAATAAAATCGGTCATTTTTCGATAAAGATGCTGACGGGTATACCCCCCGTAGATTCCGTGATTTTTATCCGGATAAATAAGCCAATCAAAAGGCTTGTTGGCTTTCACAAGAGCATCGATTAATCGCATCGAATTTTGAACATGGACATTGTCGTCTGCCGTTCCGTGAACCAAGAGTAAATCTCCGGTCATTTTTGAAACATGATCTAAAGGGGCGTATGCGTCATAACCCTGGGGGTTATCTTGAGGAAGTCCCATATAGCGCTCTGTATAGATTGAATCGTAAAAGCGCCACGAAGTTACCGGGGCCACAGAGATTGCCATTGAGAATACCCCCTCGCCCTGAAAAAGACAATTAGCGGACATAAACCCTCCATAACTCCAACCCCAAATCCCTATTTTGTCGGGATTTACGTTAGACCACTTGGCGATCTCTTGTGCTGCTGCAATCTGATCTTGTACTTCGTATAATCCTAATTTTCCCTGGGTCACCTTTTTGAAATCTCGTCCTTTAAGACCCGTGCCACGGCCATCAACACAAACCACAACCAGTCCTTGATTAACCAAGTATTGATGCCAATAATCATTGGCATTATTCCATCGATCTGCGACCTGCTGGGAACCAGGTCCACTGTATTGAAACATCAATACTGGATATTTCTTAGTGAGGTCAATGGACTTCGGTTTGATGACATAAGTATTGAGCCAATTTCCATTGACATAAATACTGTCAAAAGTTTTTGGATTAAGATTGTAGTTCTTTACCAAGTCAATTAACTCGGAATTATCCTCTAGAACCCGCAATTCTGAACCGTCTAATCCGGAATGTAAAGTAAATCGATTAGGTGTCGTCACCGAGGAAAATTTCTGAATAAAATGACTGAAATCTGCACTAAAATCGGCGTCGTGGGTTCCTTTTTCTTGAGATAATCGAACCTGATTGGTCCCCGAGATATTCATGGAATAGAGATCGCGATATATACTTCCTCGCTGGGAAGACTGAAAATACAATCGTCCTATTCCAGGATTAAACCCATAAAAGGCCGTCACGTCGTAATTCCCATGAGTCAACTGACGAATCAATTCTCCTTGTGCATTGTAGTGGTATAAATGACGCCATCCGTCTTGCTCACTTGGCCAAATAAAACTGTTATCATTCAAGAAGGTCAAATCATCGTGAATATCGACATAGGCCTCATCGTGTTCCTGCAATAATACCCGAGTTTGATTTTCACGCATATCGACTTGAAGCAGTACAAGATCATTTTGGGCTCTACTGAGCAACTGAACGGCAAGCTGATCGGGGTTTTTGGACCACTTAATCCGTGGGATATATTCGTATGGCCAGGGTGATAAATCGATATCTGCTGTGCTACCCCCTTTGAGTTGATGGATATGTAAAGAAACCTGAGCATTCTTCTCTCCTGCTTTTGGGTACTTGAATACACTTTGTGTTGGGTATAAGTCTTGCCCGTAAACATCCATTGAAAATTCTGGGACTTCGGATTCATCGAATCGCAAATAAGCCAAGTAATCCCCATCGCGACTCCATTGATAGGCTTGTACAAAAGCAAACTCCTCTTCGTAGACCCAGTCCGTCAGACCATTAATAATTTGATTTTGGCGACCATCTTGGGTCACTTGAACCAGCTTTTGCTCTGAAATAATCCAATAATACAAATTATTACTTCTGACAAATCCCAGATACTTTCCATCAGGACTAAAAGTGACCTCTTGTAAATCGGGGCCTTCTATTTTAATCAGGGTCTTGTCGGTTAAATCATATAAAAAATGTTGTGCAAAATAAGAACGCCTGTATTGGGCTTGGCGCTGAGTTTTAATCAAAATCTTTTGCTCATCTGGACTAAGTTCGTAATCAAAAATACCCGTTAAGTCGGGATAATTACCACCGCTAAAAATTACACCAGTTTTTTGCCCCGAAGCATATTCATATTTGTTGATCTCCATCGCGTTTGACGAGGCACTACGCTCTAAAACCGTAAAATGCCCGCCATCAGACATACTCCTTATTGATTGAAGTCCAGCAGGAGTAAACTGTCCATTCCAAATTTCGGTAAGGGTTAAGGAGCGGTCTTGAGAAAACAGACTCGCGGACCAAAAAACACCAATCACAACGGCTAAAAGAGCCCTCACATCGCGTCGTATCATTCTGAAGCTATAGGTCGTTTTAATTTGAATTGAAATATAAGGCTTTTTGGGTAAATTTTGCTGCTCCACGATGACTAAAACAACCCCTTATGCCTCACAAAAGACTTATATTTGCAACTAAAGTGGCGTGACTCATGACAATAAAAACCATCAACGGCTTTTCAAAACTTTCCAAACAAGAAAAAATTAATTGGTTATCCCAAACCTTTTTAAGTGGAAACACGCAGGCCTCAAATCTGCTCAGTCTATATTGGCACGAGGATACTGAGCGCCAGAAACGTCATGATGAATTCATTGAAAATGCGCTTTCAAACTTTTTTCTGCCGTTTGCTGTAGCCCCAAATTTCAAAATTGATGGCCGCATCTTCGCCATCCCCATGGTTATCGAAG
>Ga0208547_1000322_pt1 | contig 27691 bp, 39 predicted proteins | sample DEB08_DNA_5_FD_185501 | JGI IMG/M metagenome (GOLD analysis project Ga0208547, IMG submission 185501) | Aqueous microbial communities from the Delaware River and Bay under freshwater to marine salinity gradient to study organic matter... | ecosystem: Environmental > Aquatic > Marine > Coastal ...
AAGTCTCTCCACAGATGCAGTAGTTCTGTCTCTCTGTTGCTAAAGACGCTTTTCAAAGGAATACCCCAGCAGTCTTAGATCCATTCCATGCTTCTTACGAACTGCGTTGATTGTTTCAGCATCATAATATGACGAGTAATGATCATGTTCACTTTTGTTCTTTATTTTGAGAGGTTCGTCACTATTGCAGAGCGACTGTATTTCACGAAAGTCTGTGGCGAGTCTCTCGAAACGTAACACGATGGTTTCACTCTGTATCGTTTCCGAGAACTTAAAGAAAGACGTCTGTAATCTCTTCGCATTTCCCCACGACGTGTTCAGTACGAAGTCGCGAAAGTTCTCAGGACACCAGGACTTCTTACGACGACGATAGTACGCCCAAGTAGAGACCAGTCTATCATAGGGATTCCTCACGACGACCACCACGATTCCTGGATTCAAACGGCGACTTCGCATCTGCCTGTTTACTTTAGAGAACTCCCAATGCATACTACCGAAAGAGAGTGGGAAGAAGTCGGTGCCATGTGCGTGGGTTTTTAACCAGTCGGACACGGCGGATCCGGCAGTTTTCGGGATATGAACGAAGGTGAGTGGAATGTCAGGACAATAGACTGCCATTATCTAAGTGCCTTAAAACCAAAGGAACAACCAACACGAGGTTCTGTAAGAGATCTCACTTCATGAAGTGTGTTCGCAGGAAAGTAAATCGCATCATTCTCAGTTAATTTATACTTCATTCCATCTATCTCCCATACTGTCGAACCAACACACTGTATATTCAGAATGTCCGTATCATCAGAGTGTGCACCAAATCCAACACAGTCGGTATCATACGCAACAAAGAAGTGTGCATCGCATGCGAGTGAACCTGTTTCGTTAGAGAGTATCTGACAAAATCGTTTTACTTCATTCGTGGTAATGTAAGCGGTCTGAGAACAATAGTATCCGTGTTCGTACAGTTTTATATTATCCACCGAGCGAGCATACTCTGCGTCTGCTTCAGCGTCTTCAAGTGTAATGTTTAAATCATAAAAGTTCGGAAGATAGATTACTTCCTCGTTGCGTATTGCATTCTGAAGTTCAAGAGAAAACATAGTTCATCAACAGAAGTTCTTTACGATTCTTTTCATCAGCACGATAGTTCTTACCCGAGTGTAATGTATATGTGAGGTCAAAGGTGTGCTGCTCCCAGTCAGAGTACATCTCTTTCAGTAATTTATTATTATCGTAAGAGATCATCATGGGTGCCTGACAGAAAGATACCTGTGTATGAAACTCGGTATGATCGAAGTGCTTATGCATGTCACCATTACGACCATAGAGAAACGAGTTGCCATCCTTACCGACCTTGGCATAGGGAGGATCGAGATAGATAAATGTCCCAGGATCATCAATGAGGCAGTCACTGTAATCGTAATTCGTTATCTTCCAATCCTTTATGTGTGCACCATACTCAAGCAGTGCACGGATATTACTCTGGCTGAAGTTAGACACGGATGCCTGCTCACTGAAACCTGAGGACTCTCCGAGACCAGAGAAGGAACACTTGTTGCATACCCACCAGCGCCAACCTATCTCGAATGTATTATTCCATGGTTGACCACAGTCTATTTTTGTCAAATAGTCCTTGCAGTCGTCAAAAAGTTTACGGTGACCCACTGCGTCATGTGCTTCACTCTTGACGCTCAGAAGGCGATTGACGAGGTCTGAGGGACGGTCACGGAGCGTAATCCAGAAACAATACAGATTATAATACTTGTCATTGATATGAATAGGGACGTGAGGGAACTGACGTGAGAAAGCAAATGCCATAGAACCACCACCGACGAATGGTTCCACGTATTTGCCTATCATGACATTGGGCAGGAAGTTCAACAGTGTCTTGGTGGCACGTGACTTCCCGCCCATATAACGGAGAGGTGTTTTGTATTTTTTTGCTAGCATAATATAATATTATACTCAGATCGGGTCAAATGTCAACCCATGTATAGTTTGTCAATGTGATCCGAGAATGCTTCTATCTTAGTCAGACGCTCCGGCCAGTAGATATAGTCTCGCTCAGGGTCTTTCTTGAGATTGTTCAGAAGTGGTTGGATTGCCTTGTAGATGTTATCGAGTCGTGCCTTGACCTCACTCGCCTCTGCTGTAGTTGATTCCAACTGCGCAGTGGTTTCCTGAATGACCTCAAGTTCGTCGAGTGTAACTGCTGTAAAACCAAAGTCAAAGATGTCGTCACTCATTCTTCGTCCTCCTCCCATGCGCCACAATAGTCGCAGGTTTCTTCCTTACCGATCCACACGATTGCCATCTCTACAGTACAAGAGTGCTGCCACATATTGTCATAGTTGACTTCGTGTAGCATCTGATGTTGTTTTGGTTTGCTGAAGATACGATCCCAGTTAGATTCAAACTGTTCTCTGCTTACCGAGAATGGTCTCGGCGTGTCACCCTTTCCGTTCATTGTAAAATAATTCCACTTGTTTGCTGTCGCCATGCTTTCTCAAGTTCCGGAGAAGTCACTACCACAGCAACAATGCTGCCCTTGTAAAACACACCACCAGTCGGATCCTTGATGCCAGTCAAACAAATCCCAGGAGCAAGACCTGCACCCTCTGCTTGATTGACAAATAGTCGTGGATCTTTGAGTTCAAATGAATCAGAAGTTTCTTCCTCTACCTGACCAATGATCTCTCCAATGTGCGTTACCAAAGTTACAACAGTGCCTTTCATAATTTATCACCTCGATTTACATAATGTTCTCTATGCTTCATTATCCACCGATCAAGTGCTTCTTCAAGTTCTTCTTGATCGAATGTCCCTTCATCATGTAGGATTTTAATTATTTTCATACCACCTTCAGCGGAACCATCTTGATATCCTAATTGGAATCCTACACTTCCTCCTAGATATCTGCCTGTGTAATATGCTCCTGCTATCAATAAGGTGGCAATGAGTGTATGCGTCAGCGGATCCAATATTAAACGCCAAGGAACCCTTGAATGGTTGGTAATACCTGAAGGATAACCAAACCACCGAGCACCATGTATGTAATACGCTCAACTCGTACAAGACGAGATTCAATACCATCAAGTTGCGCTTTCAGTTGGTGCATCGACTCGTCGATATGTTCGATTTTAGTTTTCAATACTGCTACCTCTACCTGAAGTTCAACTTCTGCGTCGTCTTGTAACATTAGTTGGGTTCCTAGAGAAATAAATTGTAGAGTTATTTAGTTGAATTGAAAACCCTCTGCACTTATTTTCTTACCCGCATTAGTTAAATCGAACGCAGGAATATCCTCTTCAGGTATTTTTTTACCAGATGCCACGTCATTTATCAACTCATGCTCTGGATCTTCCACATCAAACAGTTTCATCTTACTCCTGTCCACACCGATCACGAATCGTTTATGCATATTCGGGTCGTTGTATCTGTTCTTCAATTGCTTAACCATAATCTGATTTAATGCATTGAGTTCATCGTTAGACACCAGCGCGAGCATCAGGTCAGCGGTAGCAGGTAGACCGAACGACTCACTCGTATCCTCAAGACCAGGATCGGATGACCCATAACCTGATCGTGTAGTCTGTGTTGCTGACACGATAGGCAGGTTAAACTCAACAGCAAGACCTCGTAACTCCTCGGCGATTGCCTTGATAAACGTGTATGAGTTAACTGCACCGCCTACAGACTTGATACGAGAAGACGCACAGATATTCAGATAGTCGATGAATACAATATCAGGTACGAACTTCTTCTTCAACTTGAGTTCATTCATCAGTGCACGGAAGTGACCCGAGTGTGCCTGTGATGTAGGATACTCCTTGATCACCAGAGTGCCTTGTGTTTTCTCAGCAATCTTTTCTACCTTGCCAATGAACATATCTTTGGACAGTGTAGAGATCTGATCGAGTGACACGTCTAGCAGGTTGGCGTCGATACGTTCAGCGATACGCTCCTCTGCCATCTCCATAGTCACATACAACACGTTCTTGCCTTGCGCCAACGCTGAGGCAGCACAGTGACACATGAACAGCGACTTACCCACACCTGTACCAGCAAGGATAATATTCAGCGACTTGTTGGGCAATCCACCATTCGTGACTTTGTTTAGATAGTCAAGGTCAAATGGGATACGCTCCTCGACAGTGTGATAGAAGTCATACCGACTCTCAACGTCCTGCAAGTAATCGTGACCGATGTTGGTGTCAAAGGTAACAGCAAGTGCCTTGGATAAAATATCAGGCAGTGCGTTCTTGGTTAGAGTCTTGTGCTTACCATCAATGATAGAGATAGACTCCATGACTGCATTGAACAGAGCACGGTCTTGACACCACTTTTCGGTATTATTTACTAACCAGTCAATGTCAGTGTCAGCATCCTTGCGGAACAGATCAGGCAGGATATCCATGGCATGCCTGAATGCTTCCTCAGAGAACGTCTCCTCGCTCTCCTGTAGCGATACCTTGAATGCATCTATAGAAGGGATACCATTATACTTTGCCACATACTTGGCGAACTCTTTGAACAGCTGTTGACCCACTCCCTCAAAGTATTTGGGGTCCATGAATGGGACAACCTTGCGCATGTAGTCCTCGTTAGTAAAGAACGAACGCAGTATCATATTTTGCATATCACTGTTCAACAGTTATTTCCTCCGAAACTTCTTTGATCAATTTACCATCCTCATCCCTCATCTCAACAGCACCATTCAACCAGCACTCATGCATGTGATTGGCAATGCACCCAGTGAGATAATTTAAGAAGTGAGTATGGTCTTCAGGTTCATCAGCGTCTTCAGGTATAGACAGAGGTTCCCAATCAAACTGAATGTCCTCTCCCTCTGTAATGATATCGCTCACTCGAACCAAGAAGTCTTTGTATGGATCTTGTAACAATAACATGGTCCATGCTGTATCGCTCTGGTCGCTGTCTACCATCGGGTCAGGTAGAATAAGATAATGCTCATGCTCTGCTGCATCAACATATTCGTATTCTTCAGTCCCTACAATAGTGATCGCGTCCAGTTTAGGATTATGTTCTATGATATTGTCAAGGATTTTATCTGTATCAGACATCAATAAACTCTCGGTTCTTAATGTGTTGCTCGGCAATCTCATCTTTAGATTGTCCGTGGTATTCTACACCGATGTGCTTCTCGATCATCATAGCATTGACGCTGCGATATGAGTCAGTCTCACCGTCGTAGATCATAAACTCACCAAGGATGCGACCGAACTTACCACGACCATCCTTCTTGGTGCGAATGATACCTGTCTTACCCAGTGCGTTCTTCAGGTAGTTCTTGGCATACATTCCATATTTCTTTTCTTCTTTGTCACGAGTGCGCGACTCAGGCGTGTCGATACCATACAGTCGGATACGTTGGTCCCGCAAGACTACATCAAATCCCAGATCAATATCAACATCAACTGTATCACCGTCAACTACCTTGACAATCTTACATTGATACTCAAACATTTACACTCCTTATCAGTTCTAAACCCTTGTTGTAGTTTTTATTATCTGCCTTGGCGTTCAAACTCTTCCAAGGGTTTTTCTTTGGTGGCCAACAGCAATCCGTGCATGCTGCCAGCGGAGCATCCCTCTCCACGTATGTTTTTACTTCTTCTGCGTCGTTCCACTCGCATAAATCGGACCTGTCATTCATAGCAACAACACAACGATACAGTCCTTCTTCAGTAATGGTAAGGCAGTTATCTTTTACATAACATATGTTCCAGTTTTTCTCTGGCGTTGTACCCATAACCTCAACCATCTTTGACGGTTCTTTCAGATGTAGAAAATAATCCTGATGCCAATACTCAACCGACTGTAACTTTTTATGTAACCCTGACTCGATAATATCATTTTCTATGGGCATGCCAGGATATACAGAAAACACAACACGATCAACCTTGAGTAGACTGTTTACCACCTCGTCGGTCAAGTTCAGTCCGTTGGTGATCACTGTTAACTTCTGATGCGTAGTGTGTTCATTCCTTATATAATCTATAATCTCAGAAAATTGTTTGTGGAGAGTGGGTTCACCACCAACTATTTTTATTTCCTCAAATGTCAGGCAAAGTTTCTTGATCTTATCGAAGATCCTATTGATCTCCCACATATCCATGTGGTGTATAGTCGCCTTACCATTCCAATCAAGAACACTACACTTTTGACAGTGCAGGTTGCAAGCATTATTAATGTATAGATCGTAACTGCCCTGAAGTATCAATCTTCTAAATCCAACTCTAGTTCTTCAATCTCACCGCCAATCTGATAGGACTTCCTCACGAACTCTTTGAAGTCAGATTCGGTAAGGATCGACTCCCAGAAAGTATCTGCTCTTGTGTCTTTCTCTCTGACCTTGTTGCCAACGAGTTGTCCAGTGCTCTTATCAACAAGTTGATACCACCCGTTGCTAGGTTTAATGACATACCCACCAGCAAGAGCAACATCCAAAAGACCAGAGTAACGCTCAATACCACCTTCCCAACTAACAGAGACAGGAACTTTCGACTTCTCTCTAACATAACGCGACTTCTCCACGTTGATTATGAAATCGTAACCAGTGACTTCAGTACCAGTCTTGTTCTGGCGACGACCAATGATCCACACATTATCAGCAGAGTACATAATACCTGTGCCGCCCGATACAATATCTTTGGGGAACAGACCAATCTCTTTGTATGTGTGATTGATAGCAAGCATCGGGATATCTTTCATAGTCAGATATGGTGTAACCATACGGAACAGACCCTTCAATGCTTTCGCTCTTGACATATCTGCGACTGACTTCTCATTGATAGCATCCTCAAGTTCTTTCTTTGATGCTAGATTACCGATAGAGTCAATCACGATTACTACATCGTCGGTTGCCTCAAGTGCCTCCAACTGAGAAATCAAGTCAAACTTCAACTCCTCGACGTTAGCGATAGGAGTGTGTAATACACGATCAGTGTCGATACCGAACGTCTTGAAGTATGCTTGGGGTGAACCAAACTCTGAATCATAGAATAACACGACTGACTCGGGTTTCGCTTTCTGATATGCTGCTGCCATCAACAAAGCGAACGAAGTCTTGAAGTGTTTACTTGGTCCAGCGAGCACAGTCAATCCAGAGGACAAACCACCATCAATGTCGCCACTCAAAGCAACGTTGACCATCGGTACACCTGTGTCAATCAATGGTCGCTCTACGAAGAACTTAGAATCAGACAGCGTTTCCGCTGCCTTAATCTTGCTGTTCTTCTTTAATTTATCCATCACGCTCATAATATAATCTCCTTTATGGAATCCAAATTGCATCCATGGTTATTCTATTCGTGTTCTTAAATTCTGATTTGGCAGGGAACTCATCAGTGCTTCTAAAAGGTTTGTACCCACAATCACGAAGAATTTTTGTCGCTTTTAAATATGATTTTGGATAGATTGATCTCTCTACAATTATGACAGGGTTGAATTCTGTTACGGTTTCAAGGGCACCTTCTAGAGCATTGGGTTCATGCCCCTCCAAGTCTAAATGTAATAGGTCTAACTCAGTCAAATTTAAATCATCAAGGCGAACTGTTTCTACATTTCCATTGCTATCCTTAATCAGTCTAATAGACCCCCGATTGTCATTCTGGACTCTTTCCAATGAGTAATTGTCAGTTGAGGCAGTATTACTCAGTGCACGTTGATCTAAGATATATTTGTCGCCATCGCAATTTAACTGTAAACAGTCAAAGCAAGCAGGGTCTGGTTCAAAGGAGTAAACTGTGTTAAAGTATTCGCCATAAAATCTTGGGTACATACCACAATTACCGCCAGCGGAAACAACAGTTCCAAAGTTACTGACCTTCGCCATCCAAGCAGGTGAGTGTTTACGCCAATCTTTAAGCATACCACCCCAACCATCATAATCAACAGAAAGCCAATGAAGTCCTGCTATGCCCTCAACATCCTCACTCAGTTCTCCATTACCATCAGCGTATTTGTTAAAATTACGAAACTCTACATGTTTCATGCTGCATCCTCGTCGAACATATCTAGTTCTATTTGTCCTGTTGTATCCAGGACATCCTCTTCTGTGATAATGTTAACATCGTCTGCTTTAAAGGTTACATTGGCAACCTTCTCGCGTTCATCCAAATCATACTCCGAACGCATATCGTTATTGAGAGAAAGCACTTCCTCCATCAAACTCATTTTATTGGTGTAATTTACCAATGCCGAGATATCTTTCGGGAAGCATGCACCGCCAAATCCTTTCTTACCATCAGGACCAGGAACACGCCAGTGCGAACTACCAAGTCTTGGTTCATCTGATAGAGAACGCAACACCTGTAACGGATTGATACCATGCTCTACCTCGTCTCCCATAGCATCGACCAATTGATTTAAGAAAGTCACTTTCATTGCCAAGAAACTGTTGATTGCATATTTTATGAATGATGCCTCCATGGGATGAACCACATGCACTGTTGCATCTTTCTTCATCTTACAGAAAGTGTTGTTTGCTAAGAACTCCATGTATTGCCCCACGGTTGATTGCATGCCACCGAACACAAGATAGGTAGGATTACAATACTCAAAGTCAGCATTTTTCTCAGTCAAAAACTCCGGAGCATAGATGAAGCGATGCGCTGCTTCCGCTTGTTCTACTGCTCGAATGATCTTACCGATGATATCAGGCGTAACAGTTGACTTCAGAATCACTGCTGATTTAGTCAGTCGGATCAACTTCAAGACAGCATCAACAGTGTCAGCAGCATCAATGCGACCGTTACCAAGGACTGGTGTTGGTGTACACACATATGTGAGAACTGGTTTCGCCTCAATTAGTTGATCAATATTGGTTTTGTATATTGGATCTACCAGGAACCGTTCAAGTTCAGGGTGCAGTGCTCGTTCAACTGCCTTGCCCACGAAACCATGACCGACAATACCGAATACAGGTTTTTCCTTAAAGTATTCTGGGTCGGTAGGGAACAGCATCTGCTGCTCTTGCTGTTGCTCTTGCTGTTGCTGTTCACGGATCGCATCTGCTTCGGCAAGCAATCGTTGTTGTTCTTCAGTCAGTGGCATTATTTATCTCCTCAATAACAATACACATATTGTACTATAATTCGTTTCATATGTCAAGCATTATCTCAACGTTGACACCGCTCTTCTTAAGGAACTCTAGTCCTGATCCAACGCTGGCGTCGTAAGACTTAGCGACATACACTTCTTTGATGCCAGACTGATAAATCAGTTTGGCGCACTCGATACATGGGGTGTGAGTACAGAACAGGGCAGCACCCTCGCTACTCTCACTGCTCCTCGCTATCTTTGCGATTGCGTTCTCCTCAGCATGGATTACTTCAGGTTTGGTGCGATAGGACAGATCTGGTTCCCAGTCGCCCTCAGACCACTCAGGTGCCTCACACTCGTTATCCCAACCAGTAGGGGTTCCATTGTATCCTATGCTGATAATACGTTCGTCCTTGACCACTATGGCGCCGACCTTGAGTTTCTTTGCGTGACTCAGGTTAGCAAAGGTGTGTGCAACTTCCATGAATGCTTTCTTAAACTTCTGCTTCATATTCTGGTCCTGTCGTAATCTATAGTATTTGTTGCCCCGTGAAATATTTTTTCTTTGGCGGCAATATATTCCCAAGCAAGGCTGTATCTTGTCCCTTTGGACTTATTTATGTAACAACCATGAATTAAATTCGGATGAAAGAAAACAGCATATGGTGCTTTCCTTTCTAGGTCAACAATGTTATCCAAACTATCCTCATCTATCCAGTACAGATCTTTTACAGCACCGTCAGGTTTATTGTGTTGTTGTATACCTGTCATGTGAGATTTAGGGACTACTCGTAAACATCCATTTTCTTTGGTGGTGTCCTGTAAGTAAACAGCGCATGATATCATGTTGTTGTTACGCTCACGAATGTAGTAATTGTCTTGATGCATTAACGTAGATCTAGCATTAGGTTGCATTGGGAAAAATTTGCTGATATACACATCTAGGGTGTATGGTAGAATCTCTCTCGCTGCCTCTGTTAGTTTAGGATGACTGGCAAGGGAGAGGAACTCAGGAACTCTAGCACAAGCACCTCGCATTTTTTGCATAGTATCGTTTTCATTGTACGCCCAGTCATATCCTTTGGGGTTAGCAACTAGTGTGTCGCAGACATCTAATAACTTGGAATGGGTTTCATCATCGAGGAAATCGTCAATGATAAAGTACCCTTCTTGATCATACTGCTCTCTTATTTGACTTGTATTAACCAACTCGTATCCCTGAATATTGCACTTGGTTTACCCAGCACTTTATGTACTGCTTCTGTAACACCAAACTCTGGATCAGGTATCATGTAATCATGACCTCCAATATATCCACCGTCTTTTACTTTTGGTAGATATAATTCTATATCTTTCTTCACTGATTCATAGTCATGCGCACCATCAATGTAAACGAAGTCATAACCTTTGTCTTCAAATTTATCAACACAGTTGTAACTGTAATCTGAATGATGAGTAATGTAGTCCCAATGCCTTGTATTCATTTCAAACTCTGACTTCAATTCATTATAGAACTCATTGTCCCATGGTGTCCATGGATCTATAGTTTCGATGTTGTTGAAGAAACCAGACATAGCAAATATGGAGGTTGACTCTCCTGCCCAAGTACCTATTTCTATCATGCTTAATTTCTGGTTTTTATTTTTGGCAACAGCATTACACAGTTTGGTAATACCATGAAACAAATAGTTGCCGTGATAGTTTAACTTGGACAACCACCAAGCAGGTGGGTTATATCGCATAGAGTTAACATTGCGATCATCTCCTGCTTCATAAGGTAGTTTTGACATTATGAGTCTAGAATCTTATCAACACCTTCTACCATCTCAAGTGCATGGACATACTTGTCGACCTGTTCTTCGACTGCACTAACAAGATCGGGGTGTTCACCGATACCCACTGCTTTTTCGTACACATCAATATTGACTAGTGCTTCTTCCATCACTGCTAGATGCTTTGCTCTTACTGCTTTCAATAGTTTTTCTTTCATTAAAACTGCTCCGCTTCAGTTGAACCTGACAAGGCAGCGGTAGAACTACCAAGTGCCTCGGTGATCACATCAAAATATCCAACGCCCACTTCGCGCTGGTGTTTGGTGCTAGTGTATCCAAACTGCTCGGCGGCGAACTCCTCCTCCTGTAACCAAGAGTATGCCAGCATGCCATGCTTCTTATACGAACGGGCAAACTGAAACACTGCGTTATTCGTAGCATGGAAACCAGCGAGAGTGATAAACTGAAACTTGAATCCCATCTTGCCTAACTCCCACTGGAAGTCAGAAAGTTCTTGATCTCCTGGGATACTCTTGCGCCAGTTGAATGAAGGCGAACAGTTGTACGCGAGCATCGCGTCAGGGAAAGCACCCTTTACTGAATCAGCGAAACGCCTGGCTTCTTTGAGACACGGTTTTGAGGTTTCGCACCAGACGAGGTCTGCATATTCTGCGTATCGTTGTCCTCGTTCGCATCCGAACTCGAGTCCTCGTCCTTCTTGGATGGAGTAGAATCCTTCTGGGGAACGATCTCCGGTGAGGAACTTACGGTCAAGATCGTCGACATCGGTCGCAAGGAACTTGGCAGATTCTGCGTCCGTTCTAGCAATAATAACAGTGTCGGTCCCAGCAACATCACTAGCGAGACGAGCAGCATTAAGATTACGAATCGCTTGGGAGGTTGGGATGAGGACTTTTCCTCCGAGGTGTCCGCACTTTTTTTCTGAGGAGACTTGGTCTTCAAAGTGGACGGCTGCTGCGCCTGCCTCAATAAGATTTCGTGCCAGTTCGTAAGCATTTAAAACTCCTCCGAATCCTGCTTCCGCATCCGCGATGATAGGAGCGAACGGAAACCCTTCGCCACCCTCAGATACAGAGATTTGATCTTGGCGGCGAAAACTATTATTGATATTCCTAACAACGTCAGGAACAGAGTTAACAGGGTATAGACTCTGGTCAGGATAAGTTTCCAGCGCACTATTAGACGACGCTGCGACTTGCCATCCCGATAAGTATATTGCATGGATACCAGCCTTGACATGTTGTACTGCCTGTTGACCGTTGTATGCTCCGAACGTATTTATATATGGGTGCGTAGCGAACAACTTACGGAGATTGTTTGCACCCATCTTTGCCAATGTGTGCTCTACTTGCACTGACCCTTTTAGTTTGTCCACTACTTCTGGGTCGTAGTCACGCTTCTTCATTACTATTCCTCATTAATAATTTGTCTAAACTAATCTTATCTTTCGCCGACATAATATATGCCGAGATTGCCAAAATCAAAATACCACCACTCTCAAAAATTATATCCAAAGGTTCGTTGCCTTTGGTTTGTAATATGATCATACGAGTCAATGCTGTCATCGCAATAATCAACGGGAGTGTAACTGGTATCCTATGATCTTTGTAGAAAGCACCAACCATACCCAATATCTCTGCGTAGATAAACAGGAGGAAAAGATCGGCAAGTGCCATCTTACCCTGTCCTGCAAACATAGCAACGATATCGTATCCAGCTGCCCAGACCGTGCCTGCTACAATGAAAAGAAGGAGTGCCTTCTCAATATGCATGATGCCTTCGCCGACACCATGTTTAATTCTGTTCTTATTGATCATCGTCTTTCACAAATACGCCATCAACCATACGACCTGTACGATCTTTGATGTCGTTCCATGCATGTAACAAGCACTCTTCTAAATTTGTGCCGTTACGTTCCGCAATATTTATAAGCACAACCATGCAGTCTCCAATATCATCTTTGATATCTTTGCCCTTACATACGTTGTCGCTCAACTCACCAACTTCTTGAATCAGTTTACATACCTGATCTTTGTCAGTAGCACCCCAGATCAAGTTACGATCGTGATGCCATCTTGTTACTAAATGCATTAACTCTTTCATAATGTTTCCTCGTACCATTCAAAATCTACAAATGTTTTATCTTTCCATGTTTCCGGATGCTCGTTACGATAGTAAGAGATCTCTTTTAATAATTTGTCAAACTTCATGTAAGAAGGGGGATGACGAATAACGTCCTTATCGTATTCAGTTATTTCTACATCTTGTATTACAACTTCCCTTCCTGGTCTCATTGCACCTGCTATAATACCGTCAAAGTGTTTTCTCTCTAGAAAAGTTTGTAACCTTTCAACGAACACTCTTGACCCTCCATGCATGTTACGAAAGTCTTCATCATACCCACGCGTCTTCAAGAAAGTTTCTTTACGAATCCCATACGTGTTGTATTCGACTGGATCTATGTGGTCCATATAGTTCTTGCCAACATAAAGCCAAGCAACACTATCGCAAGGATATGGTCTTGCCCAAACGCCAAGGAACTGATCCTCTGTCAACTCAGGAATATGTTTGTAAACTGCTTTGACGCTCTCCTCACTGATTTCCATATCAACATCCATGAGAAACACCCAATCATGCGTTGCTTGTTGTACACCAAGATTACGACACCCATGACCGTTGAATCCATAGTTTATAGGCACACGAAGTATCCTGATGTTTATATCGTCATCCGCCCACCTCTCCACAACTTCTTTGGCAAGTTCTTTTGTGGATCCATCATCGACTATGATAACTTCGTCCCAGAGTTTTGTACTCCCCATGGTCAATAATCTAGAGAGTTGTTCCTCGTCCTCAAAGTATGGGACTACAAGACTAACCTTCGTATGCATTTGCATATGCCCATTTAATTGCTGAGTTCGCCTCAAGTTCTAGTGGTCGATTCTTGTACCAGTTGCCAGTCTCTGCGTCAAGTTGTTTACACATAGAAGCAATCTGTTGTGAAGTAATGGGATAACCTGCCTTCACTGCATTACAAGCAGTCGCCACCATGATACGATACATCTGATGATACCAACCTGTTCCTGATACTGACTTATAATCTATTGCCATCTTATTTGGGAAGAAAGGGCAGTCCAAGTATCCGCTCCATACAATTTCAGTATTAGTCAATGAGTTCTTGCGATGCTCGATAACTGTTTCCCTCACGTCATCAGGCAGTATGTCCAACAAATCATTACCTGTCTTTTCTTGATAAGGAAACTCTCTTAAGAGATCATCAACACCAAGTGGAATCCCAGAGTTAACATGGAAAAAATTATGAGCGCCTGCATATCTCGCTGGAATGTAATACATACGCGAAGAATCTTTTGTCTGCTTGTCTCCGAGATCGCCGATGGATTTATTAAGAGCATACCAGAATTGCTTGATTTCTTCTCCTTTAACTCTCCTTGCCAGATCGAATACAATCCGGAACTTAATTTTTTCTGGCGTAGAAGAAGCAGTACTGTACACAACAATATTATTGTCTGCAAACCTATCAAGTATTCCATCTATAGTTCCCTCATAATCGTCAACGTCTACACATGCCCAGTTGCCCCAGTATTCGACATTCCTGTTTGCACGTGTAGTCCCCTCCTTGTACACAGCAGGGGATATTAATTCAGCATCCTTCTTACCAGCAAGGGGTTGCTCTGATAGTTTTTCAAGAAGATAAACAAGTGAGTCCCAATCAGGCATCTTTAAATACCTGTGGGTCTTATTGTCATACGCTGACTTGAAAATAGTTAGTTCGTACATTACTTCTCATATTTTTCTACAATAGTAGATTTGATCACGTCCTCAAGTTTATTATCTGTGACGTTCCAAACTACGATTCGTTCGCTGCTAGGGTTGACAGGTAGATTGTGCTCTTTGTACTCAATCGTTTTCACCTCGCCCGTTTTCCAGTGCTTGAACTTCATGTACTTTTTCATGCGATTAATAATCCCATAACATTAATCCTATCGTCATCTGATACATAAGGGAACATATCTATCATAGTCCATTTAGAGTGATTGACTGCCTGAAGCACTTGGTGTTGATCCACGTTATCCATCAACAGTCTTTTCACTACAAAATGTTTGCAACAATTCAAGTCAAGAGAACTGTGCTCATATGTATGTTGACCATCTATGAACGCAAAGTCGAATGGTCCATAGGTTTCCAGTGCTTCAAAAGCGTCACAAGTTTGCTTGGGTATCCAATCAAACCTTTCCCCGAACAACTCTTTCATAATCACTGCCTGCCTTTGCCTAGTATCTGCTATCATGCAAGCGTTGGGCAGCGTGCCCTCAAAGGCAGGACTGATAGTGGTGATACGAGCATCAGCATATGCCTCTAACTGATATGTTGTTGAGTGTCCAAGGTGAAACCCAATCTCTAGCACGTTTTTAGGAGCAAACCTTTCTTGTATAATGTGCCAGACATCGAGACCGTCAGGAACGTAACCCCAACCGTCTATGTGTACAAGATGTTTACGCGAAGAAGTCTTCAAGACTTACTGTCTCCTCTTCAGTCCAACCGATCGCTTCTAGCACTGGACGCACCACTGCTAAGAATGCTTTCTCAAACTGCTTTTCATAGTCAATGTATCTATGTAAGTTTAACTCCTCTGGGAGGAAGTCATAAAACGCAATGATATTTTCCCTGATAGGATTCTTCTCGTCAAGGTACAAGAATTTAATCTTCTCGCCATTATTAATAATATTATACCTGCGATCGAGTCCCTTGTCAAGAAGTAATTTGTTGTAGAGCAAAGATCCTCTCACGTGGATCGGTGTACCCTGCTTGTATATGTTCTTGGCATCGCGCCACTTATCCACATCAGACACTCCGCGAGGGAAAGCAATCTCATGAGGATCAAGTGTACGGAAGTGTGCCCTGAATATCTGTATTGCCTGTTGAGTCTGTGCTTCGGTGCCTGTAATCATCACTTTGAATAGACCCTTCAGCGCATCACGACAGGAAGCAGGGGTAGAGGACTTGACTGCCTCAATGCCCATGATTTTTAGTTTGGGTTTGGCATACTGTACACCCTCGCTGTTGTGTACGTTGAGGATATATCGTTTCTTCGCTGTCCAGATACCTGCGTCGGCGATCACCTCGCGACCCATCACCATCTTGTTCTCATATGCATTCATATACTCGGCGAGGTCACTGTACGATCTTTCGAACAGCGGTTCAAACTTCTCCTCGCCAATCTGCGACAACACCTGTACAGTCTGGTCAGTATCCGTCAGTCCCATCTTCTCGACGAGAGGACCAAAGTTTACATACACGGAGTCAGTATCAATCGCGATAACATAGTCAACATCTTTCGTGTCGAGGATGTTATTCATGTACTCGTTGACTGCTTTCTCTGCCCAACGGATAGACAACTGACCTGACATCGTAATCGCTTCTGCCATACGAATATCGTAGTAACGGAACCAGCGATTACCCAACCCACCATAAAGTGAGTTCATCATAATTTTAATCGCCATCTGTTGAGTGTCAAGTTTCGTTACAGTTTTACCAGCGTTCTTATCACCTGCCTCAACCTTTGATTGTAACCCGAGCATATCTTTCTTGATCTGTTTGCGTTCAGCATACAGACCATCAATCACTGCTGGTAGAACACCACGAAAGTCTTTGGAGAAGTGTACACCGTTGGCGGCGATACAATCATGTGGCGACTTGCTCTCGGGTCGCTGGCGAGCGAGGCAGTTATCAACTGTCACACCAGAGGTGCGTGTACTTACGATAGTCTCGGGTGACATATTATACTGCATGATCAAGTGAGGATACAGACTATTCAGGTCAAACGAGATAACCCATGAGTGGCGACCGATATGCGGTGCCTTCACGTATCCACCACCGAAGTCGGTTTTCATATTCTCTTTCTTGGGCGGCACGACGATCTTGCGTTTACACAGCTCGCGATAGATGTAAGTATCCCACAACTGCGTAGTCCCGAATGCTTCCTGATAATTACAACCACCTTTGTACGCGATAGTCATAGCGAGGTCAATCAGACCCATCTTCTCGTCGATGCGTTCAACCAACTGTACGTCTTTGATGTTGTAGTCGATAAACTTCTGATAATCTTCCTTATACAGCGTGTACAGATTACCGTGCTCCTCGTAGGATAGTTTCTTCTCGCCGAGTACAACGTTCGCGATATGATCCAGTTTGTACGACTCCTGTACACCATAAGAGTACACGCCAAACTTTTGAAACAGATCCCAGTAATCCAGCTGCTCGATACCAACCAACTCATAGACTTGTTGCTTTCTGCCCTTGAGACTAATCATCTTCTCGCGGACGATACCCCATGGTGACATCTTCTTGAAAGCATCACCACCGAGCAGGTTGTTTACACGATTAATCAGATATGGGATATCAAACAGTCGGACGTTCCAACCTGTTACGACATCGGGGCAGGTATCCTTACCACTCCAGAAACCAAGAAACTTGAGGATAAGGTCTAGTTCGCCATCACACTTAATAAACTTGATATGCTCCGGAGCAACGTCGATCTGAGTTTTCTCGGGATCATACTTATCTTCAAGTGCGAATATGAAAAAGTCAGGGCGACCATGATACTTGAGGCAGATAGATTGTACTTCCTTCTCTGCTCGCTCAGGTTCAGGGAATCCATCATCGGACTCAACCTCGATGTCGATATTAGCGACGAGGATCTGGGCAGGGTCATAGGTTATTTCGTTGGGATAATGTTTCTGTATGTACTGCGCAGCGAAGTTGTTGTTACCATGAACCTCAACATTATCTACGCCATCGTACTGTTTCCAAAACTCAGTCGCTTCGGACAACGTCTCAAACTGCACCTCCGACACAGTCCGACCATCCAGAGTTTTCCAGATAGAGTCGGGTTTATTTGCGGGGAGATACATAACAGGTTTAAAGGTGTCGCGATACTGCTTGCGTTCACCGTTCTCGTATCCTCGATAACAAATACTGTTACCAACACGAGAGATGTTAGTATAAAACTTCATTCACTACTCCATAACAGAGTATCTATTGTAACCTATTTTGAAAGAAAAAGCAAGTAGTTTAGAGACCGTGGACACCAGTTGTTAGTGCTGCGTGATCATCAAGAGCAGTCGAATTCTCAAGATTGTAAACCCTTGTTGCTAGATTATCAAGTGCCGCTTTGACAGCACTGGGTGATGATCCACCCCAATAAACAGCAGCAATACCTGAGGTAAAGTGGTAATCATATGACCAAATCTTTTTGAATTTAAGATTAGTTGTACCGAGTTCAGTGGTGTTATCAACTGCTGGTTGCATACCAGCATCAGCACCAGCTGTGCCATAAACAACAAACTTGAACCCGTGAACCCAGTTGAACTTGAAGTCAGCATTACCGATATCCATAATCCTATCAGTTGGATCACCGCACACACCAGCATTACGGACAGCGGGCCACATGATTGAAGTCGCGGGAGCATTATCATATTCGTCTAACAGTATACCACCATCTAGACCATGTAGCATGATCTTATTCATACTACAAGAATCGTCGAACGATCCTTGGAACAAACAACTGCGTACACTGTCAAGTGCACACAATGGTCCATCAGATTTTATGCCACCGCCACCATCTGGATACAGAATGGCAGTTCCGACAGTGTCTTCGACGGTAGCATTGTCGCCGCCACCGCCACCGCCACCTTGTCCAGAACCACCTTGACTACCGCCAGAGTAGGATCCACCTCCTCCTCCGCCACCGCCACCTCCGGCACCGCCACCTCCGGCACCGTCTACCAGCAGTGCTTTTTGCTCATCAGTAAGACCCCAACAAGCATAGTGACCTTCACCAAGAGGAGGAGCACTAGAATCTCCATCACTGTCTATCCAACCACCAAAAGTACCGTCGCCATTAGGGCGAGTTGAATCCCAATACCATGGATCAAATCTAGGGATAGGAACAAGGATTGGATTACCTAAAGAGTCTAATCCTACGAACGGATCGTCTGGATAACCATAATGCCCTACGGTGATGCCGTATCCAGTCCAATAACCATCTGAATCATTACCTTCAGGAGTAATCAGTGAAGTGCCTGTTCTGATTACTGTGGTAGCAGCTTCAACGAAAGAAGAACCGGATTTTGTGTTGCACGCTTCCTCAATGGCAAATCCAGTGTTAGTGTCGTAGATAATGTATTCGGGTTTTTTTGGCATACTGTTATTTAGTCTTCAATGATCACGAAATCGCGACTCCAAGTCGGTCCTCCGCCAGCAGCATTAGTAACAGCACCATTTGCTGTTTTAAAACTCATAGTTTCAAACATTGGTTTGTCGAGGTCATATTTCATTTGATTGGTGTTGCCGCCATTACGAAACATAAACTGCTTACAAGCAGGATCGTAGAACTCATACCCTATACCTTCAGTGCTAGTTTTGATGCTGGGCGACAAACACTGTCTATCTATATCCTCTCTCACCTTAGTCGGCACCAACACTTCATAGTCAGGGAAAGGTAAACCCATCTGCTCAAGCAATAGCATAGCACCAAACGGACCTGATATCCTGCTGTCAGTGTAAGGAAAGTTATACATGAGGTCTACAAATTTTTCAGCATATCGCTGCGTCATACCATAAAACTCCATACAGGTTCCTGGCATAAACACATCAACTTCGCCCCAATGCTCATCTACCATGGTACGGAAAGTTTCTTCGTTAATCAAGGCAGCGTCATGCTCCATGATAGCGATAGGTTCACCAGCGGCGATACGTTCAATCAGCATCAACTGGGAATGCATGATAGAGTTGTAGACTTCGTTATCGCAGAACGTACCGCCAAAGAAACGAGCGTGAAGATAATCGTCCGGACCTGCCTCGCCAACATAGAAAGGGATGGGTTCTTGATTCTTCTCGAACCTGATAGGCAGAGTATCTGGTGTGGTGCATTGAACAGGAGTGATACTGACGATATCACTCACTGGTTCAAAGGATGCTAAAGAAAGTTCTACATACCGCATCGACAAGGGATTGCCCATGTCGCAAATCATATAAGCGTCGATCATATATTTTTAGTGCTTGACCCCTATATTATATTTGGGGCAAAGTTCCCATTCACTTTTCTCTCTAAACGAAACAACTTTAATCTGGCGCAAAGGTGCTTTATCTCGCGTCATAGAATTGTCGATTATATTAACTAAACCCCAATCGCTCAAAAGAGTTGCGATTGTGTTTCTTCTGGCAATGTCAGCTTCTTCAAGAGTTGCTTTTTTGCCATCAAGTAAAAATAGTTCTTTAAAATGAACAATAAAATATCTGCCTTGCTTGTGCAAAATGTGGCAAGATTGAAACAGTTTCTTTTCTTTTCGAGAGGCAATGCCTATCCTTGTCAAGGTCTCTCGTACTTTTAGAAAATCGTCTGGTTCGTTCAGCGTGACTTCCAACATGTCCGCTGGCGTCCATGATACTACCGATTCCATACACTAGTCCCATATTTTAGATTGTAGTTATTATTTCACAGAATACTGCTTAGGACTATTTAGCGTTTCCCTCCTTTGGAGAGTTTCTTGGACAGGTTGTCGATATCTTCCTGAGTAAAGAGATCGGATACTGCCTCTGCTTTCGCAGTGCTGTACCCATATGCTTCCTTGATCACGTCAATGTTATCTATCTTCGCCTTCTTCGCCCACTTACTAAATCGCTTCCTCGCTCTGATGGCATTACGAAGGAAGTCAAACTGTAGGCGACCATCGAGATGATGATTCCTGTTCATCTCGTTGGCAAGTAAAACGGTGTCGCGGAAGTATGAAAGACCACGGTTGACCATGAACGCTGGATACTGCTTCTCGTTCTCAGCATCAAGTATGTCTTTCTTGTTATGGTTTACACTATTCAAAACGTCAAATGGATTCATAATATAATCTCAAAATAAACAAATTTGCGGATCATCCTCTATAGTCAATCCGTCCATTTTTCTAAAATTGTTCCAAGAGAACGCAGAAGATTCTGCAATCTCATGTCCTAGTTCATTTAACTGACTCATCAACCAACGAGTTCGAAGGATAGTCTCTGCATTATTTGTAGGCGGTGGTTGATCTTCTATTGGATCCAAACAAAAACATCCACCAGTTGTTCCCAATGGTACTGATTGCCCTTCGTATTCACCAGTACCTTCACCGAGAGTACATCTAACATTATAGTCTGAAAATCGACCCGTTGGTAAATCGGCATAAGTCATGATTGTACCAAACCCACCATAGACACCCTCGTAGTCAGGATTATCTGCTTGTGGATTATACCCTTCTATGTGGTGACCGTATGAATATTCAAAGAGACCATAACTTCCTCTAACGTCATTATATTCATGTTGAGCACCCAATAGATGTCCGACCTCATGGGCGAATGTTTCGTGTGCTCGTTCGTAATATCTCGTCGCCTCATATTCTTGGAACACTGTATTATGAAAACACTGTGTGATGCCTCTTGTTTTATCAATGCCACGAGTTGCATCAAGATTAGCAACACCACATGCGATTGGTTCCTCGGGCAGTTTTTTAAATAAGAATGCCAAGTCAGCTTCTGCTTCTCGTTGCCAATCACTAAGACCTTGAAACTCATATCGCTCATCAAAGAATGCACTATACTGACGGTACAAATCACCCTCAGCAACATCTACCATTACAATCCCTGCTCGGCGAACAAGAGTGTATGTGCCTGATACCATATACATGTGATTTAATTCATAGATTTGTTTATCGACAAACTCCTCTACAGTCATACCATCGCGATCTTCTTCGGTCAATGCAGTATCAACGACAAACAACATATCAATGATCGCTCTTCCAGCATGTTCTGACCTTGGTTGGTATGGAAAACTGACTCCAGTTTTTTGTTTGATGCCATCGCAAGTCAGGTAATCATATCGAGAATCATTATTGTCAGTCGGATCTGTAGGGCAGTCATCAGGTTTTTCCATCTGTACAAAGCATGATTGATCGAGGTGTGCAGTGCGCTCAGTATATGAACCACCTTCGCCGTCAGCATAGTCTTGAAACCTGTCCTCGCCTAATGCATGGCTGATGCTGTCTAACAGTTGTAGGAATCTATCTTCTGGTAAACTTCTACCACAGTATGATTCACCAATTGGTGTTCCTATAGGTGCAAATTGAGGAGGTTCGTAACCACAATCCTCTGAGTTTTCAGTTTCTTCTGTTGTCGAACCACCATTGCCGTCAGCAATGGTTTCGATGAGTGTCGTGCCTTCGCACGCTGTCTCCAGAACAGTTCCTGCTGCTGGAGGTGGTGTTACCACCACTTCTTCTTGCTCTTGAGTACCACTTCCCCCACCGCATGCGGTCAACGCAAAAAATATGGGGATAAGTTTTTTCATTAGTGTACAGTATCCTCTAAGTATGGTTGTGAGAGGATCCACTGCAAGTCAGGAAGCATGCGATATGTAAAATGCGTACCGTACATCTCTTCAACCTTCTCCAACTCTACTTGTGTAAAGTCTCTCATCAATTTATGAACAACCAAATCTTGGACTTCATGGGCGAGAACATCAACTTTATCGCGGATCTTCTCGATGTCGCTATCAGTCCAATCTATATCAATTAAACTCGACATTTGCCATCATCTCCGTTAGACAAGCAACCATATTTAGTTCTGCGTCAGCAACAAATGCTGCCTTGTATTGATAGTCCGCAAGGATTAGAACTAACTGAGGAATGCTGTTTGGTGCGACATACTCTGACATTGCGTCATAGATGCCACGGAAGATAGCAGCAGATTCAACATCCATGTTGTTCGCTACCCATGTTCGCATATTCTTGAAGTCTTTGTTCTTGATATGAGAAAACAGGTCAGCGATACTTGCGCTGGTAGACTTACTCAGCACATCTAACTGAAGTTCGCCACCACGTGAGTGACGTTGAAGTTCGTTAAGCACTCTACGCCAGTCGGGGGCGTGACGCATGATCAACTCAGCAACAAGAGTCGGGTTTGATACTGACACACCTTCATCTTCTAGGATAGTCATGGTGCGTGTCATAAATGACTCGCACAGATTCACCATGTCTTTTTTGCTGGTGTTGAACTCAATCACACCACAACGAGAGTGTAGTGGTTCGATGATCTTGTTCTTGAAATTACAAGTCAGGATGAATCGACAGTTAGCACTGAACTCCTCAATGAAACCACGGAGGGCAGGTTGAGTCGACTGTGCGTTCAGATAATCTGCCTCGTCAAGGATGACAACCTTGTAACCACCCTGAAGTGAGATGCTAGAAGCAAACTGTTTGATCTTGCCACGGAGAGTGTCAATGTTACCACTCTCCGATGCGTTGATCAAGATGTAGTCAAGGGAAAGTTCGTTACAGATCGCTCGGGCGACAGTGGTCTTGCCAAGACCAGCGGTGCCAGTAAACAGCATGTTGGGAACCTCACCAGTGGCGACGATCTCCTTAAACTGCTGCTTCAAGTGATCCGGCAGGATGCACTCCTCGACTGTGCGTGGTCTGTATTTTTCTACCCAAAGTGTATCAATCATCATATATCTCCATCATCAACATATATTATACTAAATTTCACGTCGCCAGTCAAACGTGATTTTCGGTATATTTTTCCACGACTTACGGTCGGCATTCCGAGCATGAATCATGTCCAGAATACCCTGTATGTGCTTCTGGTCTCTCTGCACGACCGTGTAGTCGTCTGGATATTGAGTCCCCGTACAGGTATCATCCACAACTATTTGTCTCCCTATGCGATTTGAGGGGAATCTGGTGGACATCAACAAGGGGTCGTAGAGAGTATCCAGTCGCTCACGAAAGATCTTATCACCCATATGATACCCACGAAGTTCCTCGTCGTATCCACCTGCCTCAAAGAATTGAGCACGGCGACATGCAAATATATTTCCTGGGTCGCCGCCATACAAATTGCAAAGCACATACTGCGACTCGTCACAGGATTCTATCTCGCGGAACAGTGCTTCACAAAATTCTTCAGTCAACTCAAGATCAACATCCATGAACAGCATCCATTCAGTCTTGCATATGGATGCTGCTAAATTTCTGGCACCATGAGCATTGAACCCATAGTCCAACGCCACTCGATACAGAAACATTTTCTTTTTGTTACAACAGCATTCTTCTATGTGTGCTTTTACGATAGGTCTTGCTGGATACTTTGATGAGGCATCATCTACGACGATAACTTTATCAAAATATTTAAAGGTGCAATCGTTGTATAGTATAGACTCTAACCTATGAGGATCTTCATAATATGGTATACACAGAGATATCAACTTGTTTTGTCTCTTTCCATCAAATGCCTCAATAAAAATGCAAAAGGTGTCTCGTCGATATAGACTTGTTGCCTCAGTTGGTGCGCAGACTCACCAAGATCTAACTCAAGTTGGTGGCATTCAAGATCGACTTCATACCACATAAATTTTGATTGGTGCTTTTCAATTTCATGCCAACGAGTTCTATCTTCGTTTCTTTCATACATGAATTTTTCCCAAACAATCCTGTATTTTTCCGGAGGATGGGTCATACTGTTGTCTTTGTTATAGACTATTTTCCTACAGTCATCTCTATGCTTGTAATGATGCATCGGTCTATTCATGATAAGGTATGGTGGCGGCATCATGATAGGTCTATACATTGCATCCAATCTGTATCGGAATATTCTGTCACCATAATGAATACCCATACATTCTTCATCGTATCCTTTGACACGCCAGAACTGCCATTCTCTTATGGAAAAGTGGTTTAGAGTATCTTTGTCTGGTGTACGGTCAATATTATGTATTAGGAAACTGTCTCGAGGACAGGACTCTATTGAACGGTGTAGTTGTTCACAGAACCCTTCGGTGATCTCATTATCAATATCAAGTAGGGAGCACCACTCATTACGCACAAATCTCATACCAAGGTTACGAGCACCGTGCGCATTAAAACCGTAGTCTACTGGTATGCGGAACAAACGTAAACGATCACGATACTCTGGGTTGTCAAGTATGAAGTCTACCAGAGTTTCTTTGGCGGGATGATCATATGATCCATCGTCTACTATGATAATCTCATCAAAATACTTGAAGTTGTTTTCATTCCATATGAAATCAAACAGACGACGAGCATCCTCATAGTAAGGACAGACTAATGATATTGGAGTCATACAGTTCCTCAAAGAGAGCAGTTTTGCCACTTACTCAGGTGACGGTGCGTACCGACCAGAGCGAGTTTATAGTCATCTCGGGACAATTAATTAAGATCTAAGGAACTCGTCTATTTTTTCGCCGACCACTAGATCAACCCATGAGGCACCTTTATGTAGTTTCGTGATACACCAAAAGATGATATCCCAAACCAATGCGATTGGCGCCACCAATGCTATTTTAGTCCACTGAATCAATTCTTCTTTTCTTATATTCATAAAAGTCTTTCGTCCATTCTGGGTGCCTGACCAAGTAAACTTTTTCGTATCCGTACCACCACTGACCCGCACTGTCTCCATGTGGTATATGATAATCTTTGATAGGCGCATTTCTTTTCTTTCTTTTCCTTCCTACTAAAAACCTTTCTGTTAGGTTGTCAAGCATCGCATTCGTACACGAACGAACAACCATGCCTCACTTCAATGTCGTAAGGAATGTGTGCACAATGCGGTACGTTCGTTTTGTATATTGTCATGGTTTTGTATTTCGATGGTGCCATGCCTAGAAACTCAAACCCCCAAGCTTCCCAACCATAGTTTATATATTGCTTTTTCTTAGGCATATCTTTTAGACGAACATAACTTCCATTCAATGCGTGGTTGGGGTCTACGCAGAAGTCATACCTATTGTCAATCATTTCGCCGTGATACTTGTACAGATTAGTACCACTATGTTCTACTTCGTCAGTCAACCAAAGGTTGCATGCTATCCCAGTATCATAAAATCCTTCTTCGATATCTTGATGAGGGATTAGTGCTTGCTCATAGCAACCAAACAATTCTTTTGAGTAGAAATTTGACCAAGAAGAAAGATTAGCAAAAGTTGGTTTCGCCTCAGGATTGACATACTCCCTGTAGAACTCATTTAAGAATTGGTATATCGCTTCCGTACCATCTAGTTGTGTAATATTTTTATTGAGGAAAGGGTTGTTTGGGGTATCCTTACCATTGTACTCGCATTTGTTAACATCAGCAACGAAAACATCGAAATCTAATATTGAGTCGATGTCTTCAACGACCCAGTATCCTACATCATATTTGAGAGGATGGTAATTGACTAACATTAAATCTTTCCGTATAGAATCCTTTAAACTGTGGCAAAGGATGTTTGTCGTTATTAAACAAGTGTCCAATACTTTTGGTGGTATACTGAGTTGCCCAACAACGTCTTACCTTTTTACTGTTGTTCTTTGTGGACCAGTGCACAGTGTTACCATCAAATATAACTGCGTCTCCTGCCTTTGGACGTGGTGCGAAAAATTTTTTCTTCGTCCGAAAAGATATGGGACCGTTATTACTAGTTATATCATCCAAAATCCAATTAATGTTGACCAGTTTGTAGTCCCCTCTGGCAGCTGCCTCAGGGTCAGGACCCCATTCGTTGTCTGTATGAATCATAAACTCAAACTCTTCGTTAGGATACTTGGCGACAATCTCATCATTAAAGAAATATATTTCGTCAGTCTCTAAAAACTTAGTGGCAGTATCATACTGCTTTTTGCTGGTGTACAACTCCATGAGTTTAGGACTCATGTCTCCAGCACGTTCTAACCCACGCCAGTATCTACCAGTACCAACATCTCTTGGTTTACCGTCCATCTTATGGATCAGATACCAGCGTTTGAGTTTGAGAGTCTCCCACTGTGCTATCTTCAGTTCTTTAGGAGTGATGTAGTTTTCTACGATAGTGAACCCATGGTTCTTGTATTCTTCAAGATGGCGTTCTTCGATCATAAACCGATAAGACCCCAACCATGGTTGGCGATAGCATTTAAGATAATGAACCAGCAGGTTGCCATATGTGTAACCCACCAGATTGTGCGAATGACAGCGACGGAGTCTGCTTGACGATTGGTCTCGCCGACTTTTTCACCGAGGGACTGCGCCCATATTCTCCACCACTTTCGCATAATTCTTTTTCATTGCTTTGGTCAGGGTGGGAGGAATCGAACCTCCGACAAATGCTCCCAAAGCACTTATGTTACCTCTACACTACACCCTGAAACTTTAAACTCTTCGAGATACTGTTCGATCAATGGTTGGACAATATCTCTATGTTTGCTATGGAACATCTCATGATGATTCGGACAAAGAGGCACCAAATTTTCTGGCGAGTTATTACTCTTGTCCTCATCAACATGATGAACGTCCACTACATAATCGAAGTCACAAATAATGCACTTCTTCTCATGGTAATGGAAACACGTTGATCTGTATGAAGTCGATTTCCAGTTAGGATTGTTTGGACCACTTCGATACAACGTGTTATAACATCCAGTAGAACAGGTTGTTGCATACTTCCAATCTGCAATAGGGGTGCCGCACGCTTCACAATCTCTTTTATTTTTCGGGTTCAAGTAACAAGATTCTTCGTGCCGCTTGATTACCACATTAGCATATTCGCTAGAACAATGCGGGCATTTTACTTTTGGGTATTTCATAGACATCTCCTTTCAGAAATATTTATAAAAACCCAAATCTCAAACGCTTAGTGCTAATCCCCGAAAAGGTTAGGTGTTGCCGAAGCAACACCCGTCCTATTACGCACCCAACGCAGCGTAACCAGCGGCGACCATCGCACGAGTAGGAGTACCCAGACGATAGAAGTTCTTGGTTTG
>Ga0208547_1000324_pt1 | contig 27562 bp, 29 predicted proteins | sample DEB08_DNA_5_FD_185501 | JGI IMG/M metagenome (GOLD analysis project Ga0208547, IMG submission 185501) | Aqueous microbial communities from the Delaware River and Bay under freshwater to marine salinity gradient to study organic matter... | ecosystem: Environmental > Aquatic > Marine > Coastal ...
GAGAGTTTGTCTTACTTTGTTAAAGTTTTCAGTAAGTGTTTGGTTAAATTTATCTAATTCTAGTTCTGCTAAATCTAATTCTTCTCTAATTTTTTGAGCATTAGCTTGTTCTTCAGCAATAAGTTGATTTCTAGCTGCTTGTAACTGTGCTCGTGCTTTAGCAAAGTTTTTAGCTGGGTCAACTATTGTTCCTATGAACCCTTCATTTTGAAGTTGTTTCATTTCAGCAAGCATTGCTTGAGTTTGTATTTCAGCTATTAAACTCTTACCATCAGACATCTCTTGAAATGCTTGTTCAATAATTACATTTCCAGATGCAAACATTGTTACTAAATCTTTTTTAAATTGTTCAGTTCCATCTTTTTGTAACCCACCAATTAAGTTATCAAGGAATATTTGTCCAGCTTGTAAATCTGCTGCAGATAATGCACCATCTGTTTCTTTTAAAAATCTTGCTACGCTCTCAGTAGTAATGTTTGCTAACTCATCTCTAAAACCTAAAGCAGTAACTTTATCTATTTTTATGAAATCTGCACCTAATGATACTTCTAATTGACTAGCAGCATTTTGTATGTTACTTTCTAAAGCCTTTGTATATGTATCAAAACCTTTTGAATCAAAGTAACCCTCTTTATCTGCATCTCTTGACAATATAGTGTCTCCACCAAATAGTTTTTGATTAGATAATTCAAATTCTCTGACAAAATCTACTAAGTTTTTTTGAGATACAGAAAAGAAGTTTCTACTACCATCACTAGGTATATCATATATAAGATTATAAGTGTCATCTATTCCCTCAAGTAAAACTCCAAAAATATCTCTGCTTGTTTTTTCAAAAGCATTTACATCCATAAAGGACTCCAAAATATCTCTTGGTGTTATTCTTCCTTGAGTTGCAATGTTTGATAATTGTGAACCAATTCCTTGGAACAAGTCATCAAAAAATAGTTCTCGTGTACCTCTGTTGTCAATTGTTGTACCTGCTAATTCACCTATTGCAGATAAGAATTTTTGAGGGTCAGCATTTTTAAATAATACTTTGCTATCAAACAATGATTCTTGTACTATTTCACCTAATTTTTTGTTGTATTCAATTTCTTGTTTGATTAAGTTTTTATTAGATTCTTCAAGCCTATCTTCAATTGCTGTAACAACATCTTCAAATTCTTTACCTTTGTTCTTGTATTCATCTAATAAATCTTCTAATACTTTTACACTTTCTTGCTGACCAACTAGGCTTTGCCTGTCTCCAAATAAATCATCTAAAGCACCTCTAACACCTTGTATTGCTGCTTCTGATTTATTTGCATTTTCAGAAAACTTAAAGAAAAGTGTCATAGCTGCACTAAAAGCAGCCATTATTCCTAAGTTAGCAATTAATCCCATAAGAGCAGCAGTAACACCCCTAACTACCATTGTTAGTTTTGTCATCATTCTTATCATTTGTGGTGTTAGCTTGTTGTTTGTTACAAACTTAGTATTAATTAAGTCCATATTTTTTCCAAAAAGACCTAAGAACTTAACACCTTTAGCTACACCTCTAGTTAATTTACCAAATACAGCACCAGTTTTTGTTCCAGTGTTTTCCATAGTCTTAGCAAAACCTTTTAGTTTGTTACCAGCACCAAATAGACCAGTACCAACTTTGTCTATTTCTTTTTTTATCTCTGTAATTCCCTCGCCAACTTTAGGGTCAACTCTAAAACCAGTAGCCATAAGTCTTTTAAATTTTTGCATTTTAGTAAGGTCATTATCATTAATAATGTTTTTAAAAGCACCTTTTGCTTTAACACCAGACTTTTCAAATATTTCAGCAATTTCTTGAACTTCACCCAACTCATTAATAATTGGTCCAATTTGACCAGTGTCAATCATGGTTAAAATAGATTGTGCTTGTACATCTGTTAATTTACCATCTTTAACTTGTTGCTTTATTAAACCATTAATTACTTTAAGTTTTTTAGCCTGCATTTCTCGTAGGTCGTTATTAGCTTTTATACTGTTACCTGCTTGCTGCTCTGCTGTAGTTATTTCATGTAATTCAAATAGTTCACTTTCTAATTTTTTAACACCCTCGCCACGAAGTTTAGCTTTTTCTTTTAACCTTTTGTTTTCTTCACGATTGAAAGTTTCTATTGCTTCTCTTTCATATTCCTCAGCAGTCATTGTGCCATCGACTAATTTTTTAAGATTTTTTTGAGCGTCTTCTCTTTCTTTAGTAAGTTTTACTACTTCTTCAGAATTTTTATTTTGTTTAGCTTTAGCAGTGTCAATTGCAGTTTCTTTTTCTAAAATTTTATCGTTAATTTGGTTTATTTGTTTATCTAATGAAAGCTGTTTAGTTTTTTTACTATTAGTAGCATCAGTAATTTTATTTTTTTCATTTTCAATTTGTTTAGTAGCTTCAGAAATTTCTTTTTCATTGTCGAGAATAGTACTTTCTACTCTTTTTTTATCCTTATCCTTGATAAGACCTTCATCTAATTGTTCCTTTGCAGAATCAACAAGTAATTGATTATTTTCAATAATTTGTTCTTGTTTTTGTATTTCAAGCTTTGCATCTTTTATAATTTGAGCAGTTTTATCTCTGGATGCATTTTTGCTGTCAATAAGTCCTTGTTTTTGCTGTTTTAAATCTTCTATGAGTTTTCTATCTGCTTGAGTATCAGGTCTTGCTTCAAATTCATCATTAAATGCATTTTTTGCTCTTGTAGCACCATTGATTGCAGCATCTAGTTCTCCAATAGTGTTTTCTAATTCTTGAATTTTTTTCATTTGACCAATAAGGACACCCTTATCATCTTCAGCAAAAAAGTCTGCTTTTGCATTTTCTTTTATTTCATTGAGTCTGCTGTTGTACCTAATTCTTTGTTCATCAGCCTTAGCTCTTCTATCGTTATTTAAAGCTAACTTATCATCAATGTTTAGTTGTAATTCTTTTAAGTCATTAATCTTTTTTTCATTTTCAACAATAGTGTCAAAAGCACCCTCATCTACTGTTCTAGTAGGGTCAGTACCTGCACGCTCAATATCTTCATTTAACCTTGAATTTACTCTTTCAAGTTCAGTAATTTCACTAGCAGTTTCTGAAAGTCTATCTTTTAGCCTACCTGTATTTTCATCAATTGAAGATATAAAGTTATCTAAATTATCTACTGCTTTTTCTAAATTAAAATCCTTAAGTACATTAGTATTAATGTCTTCAAATGTTTTTGATATCTTTTCTCCACCAGTGATATCTCCACCCATTACTGATTCTTCAAATGTTTTTAAAAGTTTTACATAATTTTCTGTACTACTTAAGTTTTCATCAAGTGTTTTTTGAAGATTAAGATACTTCTCTCTTTGTTCTTTAACTAGAGGGTCTTGTGCTTGTAATTGTTGAGTAACCTCTTGAAGTCTATTTAATTGTTCAGGTGTTGCTAAACCTTCTTTCGATAAATTAGTTAACTTTACAAATTCTTGATTTAATTTATAAAATGACTCGGACATTTCTTCAAATATTTTCTTTTGAACTTGTACTTCTTTAAACAATTGTTGGTCTTGACTACCCACATCAAATCCAGTAGCAGCGGCTAATACCTCGCTTTCAATGGCATCTTGCCTACCTCTTTTTTTAATAGCAGCTTCCCTTTTCTTTAGTCCTGTATCATCGCCCTCAATAAGTTTTTGTCTTAGCTTTAGTAGTCCTAATTCACTATTTAGGTCTTTAATTCTTTTGTTATGTTCAGTATTGGTCTCTTTAAGATTTTTTAAGACTTTTTCATCAGTAGGTAGTTTTTTACTTTCAATTTCTACTCTTTCTTTAGCAGAGTCGATTTGGCTGCTTAATTCTTTACTTTGTTCTTTCTTTAAAGAAAGTTCTTCTTTGTCAGCATCGGTAGCTTTACCCTTAGCTTGTTTATCTTCCAATACTGCAATTTCTTTTTGAATATCAAACTTTTTTTGAGTAACATCTTCAAGATGTTTTTCGGCATCAGCCATAGCTTTGTCAACTCTTTTTCTTTCAAGCTCTGTCATCTGATTATATTTGTCAGTATTTTCTTGAGCTTCAATTAGTAAATCGTTGTTCTTTTTAAGGGCATCCTTTTCTTCAGCTATGAGTTGATTTGTATTATCTATTTCTATATTAAGTTTTTCTCTTTCTTGAATAGTCTCTGATGTAATTCGAGCATCATTATCAGCAATCTGAGCACCCTCTTGCAAAATCTCATTTCTTAAACTTGTAAGCTCATTTAGTTTTTTATTTTCTACTATTTGGTCAGATATACTTGATTTAACTTGGTCTTGAAAATTTATATGTTTTTTTTGAAAATCATCAAGATTGTCCATATCATACATAGAAGTATCTTTAAATACATCTACACCTTCTTGAGATGCTCTTCTAATTATTGCATCTGTTTCTTTAGTGTCCATTCCTTGAGATTGCATAACAGATAGTAATGTGTCTCTGTTTGTTCCTAAAAATGCTTTTGAGCTACCATCAAGATTATTTTCACCTAAAAATTTCATATTGCCATCAGATGCAGATGCTAAAAGTCTTTCATATTCTTTAGTCATAGCAGGTTTTTGATAAGCAGGTAAATGTTCCATTTCAAATTTATATTGATTTTCTAATGTTTTTAGAAAATCTGCTCTGAGCATTTCAATTTGTGCACCTGCATTTGCTGTTGCTGCACCTTTTCCACCTTTAAAGAAGTCGGCAAAAAAAGCACCTTGACCTTGCTTACCAGCACCTGGCATTAATGATAAATTAGCTTGTACATTCTTCAATGCTTGAACTAAAACATTTAATCCTACTGTAAATATTCCAATTTGTTTAATTAGTTTTTTTAAATCGTCTGCTGTTTTTGCTTTTGCAATAGTTGTAAAACCACCAATTAATCTATTAAGTGCTGGTAGAGTTTCTGAACCTAAAGCTATTCCAATATCAGTTATATTATTTCTTAATATTCCAATTTGAGAAGTAGTAGTTTCATATCTTTTTTCAGCTTCACTATTTAAAGCATTGTTAATAACAAATTCTTCATTAGCAGACTTTAAAGCTCTTTCAACATCATCAGATGCAAAAGCTAAAGCTCTTAAAGCCCTAACTGTTCTTTGTTGAGAAAGACCTAATTGTTCTAACATGACAATGGTGTCTCCACCAGAGTCTGATATATCTCTTAGACCATTTAAAAATGCAAGAAATGCTTTTGCTGGGTCAACTAATGCTAACTGCTCAAAACCTGTAACAGTTAATCCAGATATTTTTGCAAAGGTAGCTAGCTCTTTACCACCACCAGTTACTGCTTTACCCATAACATCAAGAGCTCTTTGTACAGCAGTTGCACCTGATTGTGATTGTACACCTACAGCTTTAAGTGCAGTAGCCAATGCCATAGCATCAACCGCAGCATTAGTAACTGGACTTTCCAATGCTTCCATAGCTGTAGCTATACCTAGTGCTGTATTTACTATTTCACTTTCAGTAGCAGCAAATTCGTTACCTAATCTTACTAATGTAGATGCTAAGTTATCAATATCTTTTTCAGCAGTACCAGTTATATTGGCTAATCTTGAAATAGCAAACGCTGCGTCTTCTGCACCCATATTGGTTGCAACAGTTAATTTAGAAATTGTGTCTACGAACTTACCAATTTGACTAGCTTGTATACCTAACTGACCACCAATTTCACCAATCTTATTTAATTCGTTAGCAGCAATAGGGGTTGTCTTAGCAATATCTCTAATTTCTTCAGATAGGTTTTTAAATTTCTTTTCAGCAGATACTGCAGCACCCTCTGTAAAATTAAGAGTTTTCTTAATTCCAGCAAAGGAATCTTCAAATTGCATAGCTGCACTTGTTGCAAATTTATAAGCTGAAAAAGCAGCTGCACCTGTTGCGGCAAAAGAGGGAACAATCCCTGCCATAGACTTACCAACTAATGCTGATTTTCTTTGTAAAGCGTTTAGGTTTTTTTCGATATCCCTTACAGCACGACCTAAACTCTGACCATTAGCTTGGAAATCTAAACTTACTACAACTTTTGCGTCTTTAGCTGTTACCATTACTTCCTAGTTCCTTGATTTTTGGATTCTTTGACAAATTGTTCAATTGAAATCTGTTGTCTTGGTCTATTGCGACCTCTCCTTTTATCAAGTTCTTTTTTCCACCAACCCTTTTGTGGATTATTAGAACTTTCAGCACCCTCATAAGTTTCATTATCCATATACGCAGCATAATGTGGTGCATAAAAGCTAGATTGGTCTAAAGGTAAGTTAGTTACTAAAATCATAAACTTTCTATATGTAATATCTAAAGGGTCACTAATGTTATAGTGTCGTTGAAAGTCTGATTCTACAGCAGCCCAGCGTAGCCATATTTCACTGAGCCTGAATGCTATTTTGGGGAGCCATCCTCTTCAGTCTCTGCTGCTTCGACTTCTTCTTCAGCATCTTGGACTAAGTTGTATTGTTCTAATAAATAGGTTAATAAACCTTCTAGTTGCTCCCAAGTAGCACCATTGTCAAGCATCTGGTCTAGTTTATCTTGACCTACTATTGATGCTAACCACTCTGGAATAGCTTGAGTAGGCATACTGCCTGTCTCATCCATCCAACGCATTTGTGCAAGAACTGTTCTTGCTGGTAAAGCGTGAGGTAAAGTGTAAACTTCCCCTGCTATCTTTACCACTATTGCTTTTTCTTCAGCTTCTTCCAAAGCTAAATCAAAGTCTCTTACTTCTTTTGTTTTTTTGTCAGCCACACTGACCTCCTATCACTATCATTATTATTTTTTAACCTTATTAGTTAATGTCGAATACATCGCTATCGTTTGTATTATCAATAATTCTAAACAATTCAAGGAATTGATTTGTTGATTGTACAGACTTTGGCTTAAGTACTTTAAACTCAACTGCAATTACGACCTTTTGAGGTGCTTTTTGATGAGCCATTGAGAAAGCTCCAACATTGATAGCACGAGGAATTTCCACATGTCTATCAGCACCAGCAGGACCATCAACGATTAACAATAATGATTTCTCATCATAGTCATCTGTTGAAGGTGGTTTTAAGCTGTCGTAACCTGACGCATAGTCAGTATCATCTTCTGTAAAAGTACCACCAGCAAGAGCAACTTGTAAGTTACTCATAGATGCCTGTGCTAATTCACCAGTTAATCTGACTTCTTGTGCAGTTTTAAATGTTGCAATTGGGTCAATTTCTTCAGCGACCATAATGTCTTCAAATGTTTTATCCATTTCAAGAGTCCAGCCGTCTTCAGAATATCCAACATCTACCCAATCAGAAGCTGGGTCAGCCCATGCTCCTGTGTTATCGCCTGGGAAAGCTATATAATCCCCAGTTGCGTTACCATCATTGGATATTGCTGCAACATAAAGTACACCAGTACCAACAATAACTTCGGATATTGTACCATTTGTGCTTGGCATAATTTATCTCCTAATTATTCTTCTTCTACTTCAGTATCTTGCAAGACACTGCCATTATCGGCAAAGTCTTCAATGTCTTCATCCACATAGTCCTCTGAAGCTTCATTGTCTTCTTCTTCAGTGACTTCCTCAGTTTCTGAAATAAGTAAAGGATATGCTCTACCATCTAAGGTCCAACTTTTTTCCTTTAACCTATCCCAGTCTTTGGACTCAATTTCCACCCATTCTCCTGTCTGGAAAACTTGTCCAGACACGACATCTCTAGCTGAGTTTGCTTTGTTAAATAAAGGGTTTAATTTTACTTTAACTTTTTTATTCTCTTGTTCGTTTTTACCAAACATAATTCTCCTAGCTTGCATCTCTATATGTCATAGATAGTGCGATACTATATCTTCCTAAGCCAGTGGCAGTCTCTTCTATTCGTGTTGGCATTTGTATAATGTCAAAACTATAGATTTTGGCTTTTAGACCATCACTACTTTGTATATACCCATTACTATAATTGAAAGCTGACTGGATTATGGTATTTGCAAGGTTCATTGCTTCACCATAATCTGGTACAGCAGTGTCATCATTACCACCCCAACGACCTGCGTAACATTCCATAGGTATGAGAGCATTTTGTATATGAGCTTCACTTCTTGGATTTAATAACGCACCACCACTTCTAAATAGTACTAAAAATGGCATACCAGCATCTCTTGGTAATCTAGTAGCTACTCTTGTTCCCACTATATCTGTAATTGGTGTTTGGTCTAAAGCCCACGCTCTTGCAATAATTTCTGCGTCAGGTGGTACTTTTTGATTTTGGTCTCTTGTATTAGGCATATTGTAAGTTTATCTAAAGTATCTTAATTTCGTGTTATTGTTTAAAACACCATATTTTTATTTTGTAGATATTGAGTTATAGCTCTAGCTTCAGCTGTACCACCTATACGATTAACTTCTGGAATAATTGTATTTTCAATTAGACTAGCAATACCAGAGCCTATAAATTCTTGACCTGCTGGCAAACTGTAATCTTGAAAACTACCTTTTATTGCACCTAAAAGTATTGCAACATGAGTAGATTGTCCTATTCCTGATTTCCAACCCCATAAATACATACCTAATGCTACTGGACCGTTTACAGGGTCTTCTTGTATTTCACCTGCAATTAATCCCAGTGCATCTCTTAATTCTCTATTTTCATTAGACGATATGCTGACTTTTGGTCTTTTTAATTCAGGTGTCAATCCTAAAAACTCATCACCAACAGCTACCACACCTAAACCACCACCAAATGTTGGCATCCCCTTAGTTCTTTTAGGTCTAATGTTTCTAATAATATTTAAAGCAGATTTTGTCGCCTTTCTCAAGGTTTCCGATTGTTCAAGTCTTTTCATGCTTTCTTCAAATGTAGGGTCACCAAAAACACCAGTATTTTGAGTTGTTGAACCATATGCACCTTGTGATGTGTCTAGTTCTCCTTCTACATTTATACCTCTAGCCAATTCTTTCTGAATTGGAACATATTTAGTTTCCAAATCAGCAATATCAGTTCTAGCTAGTTCTTCAAAAGATGCTAGAAATTCTTGTGTTTCTCCTGTGGCTGGGTCGACTTTAGTTAAAATTACATTAGATAAATCATCTGCATCATAAACTTCAAAATTTACACCAGCACTATCAGCAAATATTTTGTATTCGTTTATTATATTGTCTTTAGCTTGTTCATACTCTATTGATGTTTTTGCAGTCTCAATAGAACCATTGTATTGCTCATCAGCAATTTTTTGTAATGTAGTGTCTATTTCTCTATTTATACTGTCACTAAAATCTTCGGAAAATTTTCTGAAAGATATTTTTTTACCATCTACTAAAGCACCCCTACCTCTACGAGCAGCAGATGTTTGAGAAAATAAATTTCTCAATCTATCTAATTCTTGATTTTCCATTTCTTCCCAAACTTCTTCGTAAGGAAAATCTTTAAGTTGATTTGTTACTGTTAAAAATTCTTCTATTTCTGCAGCTTCTTCAAGTTCTCTAAGTTTATTTCTAAAAAGAGTTTCCATTTCAATTCCACCACCACTTTGATTATTGTTAACTGCAAAATCTTTTGCATCTTGTTCTCTTTTTGCTCTGTTTTTCTTAAGTCTGTCATCAGATTGCAATTGTGCATTTTCTATATAATTTTGTCTTGCTTTATTAACATTCATTTCTATATTTGTAATAACATCATCTACCGAAGTTACACCAGCTCTTCTTGACACATCTGCTGGAAACCTTGTATACCATTGTGTTTCATCTAACCCACCCATATCAACACCAACAGCACCTAACACTTCATTTAGGTTTGCTCTAAATTGTCTTTGCCAAATCTGGTCAGCGACAATAGATGCCTTTATTTCACTACCTTCTCTCATTGCTTTATTAACCCTATCAAAGTAATTTTGAAAACCAGCACCACCAACACTTTCTACATCTTCATAAATTAATTTTGGTTGACCATCATCACCCATGACAATAGATGTTCTTCTATTCATAGGACTAGTTATTTTAAGTACGCTTTCTCTTACTAATTCTCTATTTCTAAGTTGTGGTGTATCATATCTGGTTCCTTGAGGGTCAAACAAAACTGTTTCGTAGGAATCTTTCATTGAAACTCTTCCAGTAGTGCCTATTTTTCTTCTTACATCAATCTCTGCATCTAGCAATTCTCTGGTTCTTCTATCAAGCATTAAGTTAAATGCTTTTTGTTTTTCTTTAGGTAACATATCTCTATTATGAATTTCACCTGAAAAAGTTCGTGAACCAATTGTGTGTTTTGTAACTTTTGGTTTTGTCATACCAAAATTAATACCTAATTGTTTAGCAGCTTTATATGCAGCATTGTGCATAAATAATGTTCTTGGATATGTATGTTTAAATTGGTTTTTATCTTTAGTTGCACTCTTTCCACCTCTAGTTTTCTGTACACCACCAAATTCTATTTCTTGTGCATCACCAATAAAATCAGCAAATCTACTTTGAGGTGATTTACCACCAAAACCTACAGAAACTCTCATAAAAGCATCTTTTAATTTAAATTGCTCTGGTTCAATGTGTATTGCTCTTTGTATTTGGTCACGACTAGGAATATAGTTGGGGTCTTTAGGATTATTACTACTTTTATACAATTTATAACCGACACCTTCGTAAATAGGATTTAGCTTTCCATTTTTAAACATGTCTTTAGGTGGGATGCCAAGATTACCAGTTTCTACATGTAACATTTCTCTATAAGTCATTCCAAATCCTTTTGTACCTAATACTTTATCTATTAAAGAACCAGCAGTAGAACTGTTGTAGTATTGCTCTTGTGATATTTTTCTAGCCATTTCAATAAATGCTCTTGAACTTTTGTCACCTTGATGAGCACTTGCTGCAATTACTTGTCTCATTTTAGTCAAAGGTTTTTGAGGGCTTTGTTGTCTTAATCTACTTAAACTATTTAAAGCGTGTGTCAAATCAAAAAAAGCATTGAAATTTTTGGTGTAGCTATGTCCAGAGTTTAGTAATTGTTCAAAGTCATCTGCATCTAGTCCTTCATTGTAAGGACCTAATTGTTGTATCATATTCATTATTTTTCTATCTTGTGACTTTGTCATGTCTAAACCATGAATATTTTCATCACTAGGTTTTACAGGATTGTATTCATTAACAGATTGTGTTTTCATTTCATTAACTCTATTAACAAGATTTTTTTGATAATCAATTTCACCAGTTTTTAAACTTTTAATGTATGTAGGACCATTGGTTGAATGCCTATCGTAAGCTAAATCCATTTCTGCTATTTTAGTTCTATAACCAGTAAGCAAATTATTTGGATTTTGACCAGTAGTTAAATATTTTTGATAATGCCTAGCTTCAGAAACTGTAGTAGTTTGTCCAAATATGTTTGCAAATACATCTGAGTCTTTTAAAAATGTTTGGTCAGATTTAAAAGCACCATCCATATTTTTGTCTAAACCTTTTTTACTATTCTTACCCATAATTTTTTGTGCTTCGGTATATGGGTCAGGTGCATTACTAATTGCATTTGCTGCTGTAAGTAATGACCATTTTCTAGCTATACCTTTACCTGCACTAAGTTGATGCTTTATTCTTTTTTCCATGTTTACAACATTTTGTATTTCTATGTCTGTCTTAACGAAAAAATTACTAGACATAGCAGATAATATTTTTTTAGATTGTCTACCAGCCTGAACACGCATAGCTCTTCCTATTGGACCACCACCTTGAGGAACAATTTTGCTTTGTATTTTTGATAACGCTCTACCACCAAGTGTCCAAGCATAACGAGCACCAACTGACCTTACAAAGTTACCAGCACTAAATAATGCTTGAACATCGTTGATAGTTTGAAGAACCCCATATGATAAATTAACTAAACTATTTGTTGCTTGAGTTGAGGCACCCATTGATTTTGCCCATAAGAAAGTTCTGTTTGCTCTATATAAACGAGCTTCACCTCTTTTGCTAAGTATTACATCTTTACGAGTTTCATTAACAAATTTTTTCCTTTCAATTACTCTTCTTTCTCCTACATCATTGAGAACACGAGTAGCCATTATTCTCTATAGAGTAAATTTGCAGTTTTTAGTAATACTCTTCCTAATCTATTTGCACTTATTTGAACACTATCAATTTCAAAATATTTATCAGTGGATGGTTCGTAAAGTCTGTCAGATGCTTTTATATCTACATTACCTTCAAAATATGCTGTAAAACTTTGAAGTATTGTATTTCTACCACTTCTATTTTCTACTTCTGAATTAAAAACTAATCTACAAATTACATTTTCATATGCATTAGACCAAGATGTAGATTGTAAACCTCTTGAATCAACTGTAGAGCTTGATACTCTTTGAATGTGTACTTTGTTAATTAATAATCTTGTTGGGTACTTACCTGCCATACCATAAATATAGTATGGCAAAGTAAAATATCTGTCTTTATTCTTCTTCCTGAGATATTGACCACTCTCTAAAGTGAAAACTATCCATAGCATTAGTTTGATTTTGTTTAGTATATTCTCTCTGTTCCTTTGAAGCCCACTTCCAAAATGGCTCTAAAGGATTTGAATATCCATAAGTAGACAATATTATATGACCTTTACCTACAACCTCTTGTGTCTGGTAAGGGTGGTTTTCTAAACCTCTTGTGGTTTTTACTATTTCGTATCTAAATAATCTTTGGTTCATAACCTTCCTTTTCTGTTGTTATTTAATTCTAGCAGAACTATGCTATATGTCAAATTCCTAAATTTTCGTTAACTCTTCTAGTCTTTCGTCTTTCTTTCGATTTACAAGTTTTACAAAACAATGACAGACCATCTCTAAACTTTGAATTACTATCAAAAGAACTCGGTGAAAGACTTTGTTTACATAACATACAAGTTTTTTTATCTATCTTGACAGAGTTTTCTTTAATTTCTGAATGGCAGTCTTTACAATACCTGTTGTATCCATCTTTATATTTAGCTGATTTTTCATATTCATTAATAAATTTATTAACAGAACATTTATAACACACTTTTTCTGTAGGATTATATGAAGAATTTAAAAAATTATTTCTAGCTTGTTCGGCCTGTTTTGCTAGTTCTATATCTTTTATACACCAAGTTCTAAATTTATCATATCCAACTGGTAACCCATCATAAGTTTTTCTAGTTGTTATAGTTCCTATGCCAGATTGTATTCTTTGAATTACTTTTTCTGCTATTTCATAATCTATTTCATTACCAATAGATAATCCAGCTTCTACTTTAAGTTGCCTAACTCTTTCTATTGAAACACCCCATTCTTTAGACCATTCCTTAAGTAATTTATTAGGGCTTTCTAAAAATAGAGTTTTTGCCTCCTCCACACTAGGTGCTCTCTTATTAGGCATGATTTACACGAAAAAAGATTTCCTATATGGAGATAGTAATGTTCTATCAGAACCACTTAATGGTGCTACAGATAATGCATCTAATCCTATAGAATAGCTTGCTGAATAATCACCAATTCTTTCATTGGTAGATAAGTTAAAATTACCTGCTGTTCCATCAGTTGTATTTTGGTCAGTTATAGCACTAGGTTCTTGTTGTGACGAAACTACTAATACTGACTCTAATAATCTTGCGGCAGCTCTTGCAGAAACCATTTTAAATACTGTAGGTAAATCAGTAGATAATCCACCACCATGAGCTGTGTATCCAGCATTATAAGTTACTACAATGTTTCTTTCTCTAGCGTAAGACCACCTAATACCTATTCTGCGAAGTCTTCCATTAGGATAGAATACATAATCAGCACTAGAGCCCTCTGTCAATGTAAAATCATCTTCTACTACCGAGGTAATAGACCTGACAGGAACATGTGTTAAAAAGATTTCTTTAGTTTGGTCACCTGTAAATGTTTCAGTGTGTTCTTTATATTCAACATCATATCCAACAAATTGAACAATAGCTTCATCTACAAAAGGTATTAAATTATTTGTTAAATGTGTCTCTAAATCAGTATCAAAATCAATACGAGTATAAGCCTCCACATCGGCTGCGGTTGAGAAAGCCATTTAGACCTCCTTACTTATCTTCGGTATCGAAATCTTTAAATGATTTATCTTCTACTTTTGATTTTTTAACTGCTTTGGTTGCTGGTTTTTTAGCTGCTTTTTTCTTAGCAGGCTTAACTTTTTTACCCCAACCTTGCTCTTTGAGCCAGTCAGTTGGATATTCTTTACCAGCTTTAGCAATTAGGTCAGCTTGTGAAGTTGGCACATCTACTGGGTCACCTTCCCATAGCTTTCCATCAGGTAGCTTATAAATATTTTTTTCTGGAATTGTATACATAATTAAATCCTAACTTATTAATCAAAAAATAATGGTATTAGAAAAGCCCTCCGAAGAGGGCTCTTCTCACTATCGTCTAAATCAAACCTAGAAGTTTGTTATAGAACAGAAAGCTGTTGGTCTGTAAACGACAAATCCCATTCTCATTGTCAATCTGATTGCCAATTGATTCTTCGCAAAGAAGTCACTATGGCTGTCAGATACAGCAAGGTCAATACCTTGTCGCATGACAATTTGAGCAGCATCGCCACCACCGAATTTACCTACTAATGCAGTACCTTCAGCGATTGCTGTGCTTGGAACGACTTTAAGACCCCATAGTCTAGCGGCTACATCGCCACCGAAGCCACCTGCGGCTACAATTAATGGGTTCTTAGAAGCAAGACCTGCGGATGCATCTCCTGCTTGGTCGGTTACAGCAGTAACAATTTGATACCAGTCACTTGGGTGCATAACAACTGAATCAGGTTCAACGAAAGCGTCTTTTCTGATTTCTGTTATTGCTTGATAAATTTGTCCAAGTCTGTTTAATTCTCCAGAATATGAAGAATAGTCAAATGTGTTAATACCAGATTTTTGTAATACACCAGTCAAGTTTGGAGCAGTACCATTACCATTTAGTAATTGGTTGTCCATTCTCAATCTCATCATTGTGGTGAGACGAGAGTTGACATATCCTTGAATACCTGAGACATCAGCTAACAACTCATCTGTCACTGGTAAGAAAGTAGCAATCTTGCGAATGCTTTCTGTTCTTTCAGTGAAAGCCAATGCACCTTCATTTGCAGAGGAGATGTCTCCTGATTCTGCAATTTCACCTGCATTGTTTGTGAAAGTTGTCTCTTCAAGATATACATATGCGTTTTGGTTTGTTGTGATTTGGTCAAACAATCCAATAACAGCATTAGGGTCTCTTAAAGCTGTCTCTAATATTCCAGGTGCTCTAAGGCTCTCTGGTGGATAACCTGTGGTATTAAGTGTTGTTTTAAATTCTGCTTGAGAGTCAACGCCTTTGACACCATTGCTTAAGTATGATTTATAAGCATCAGTGTTTGTGAATTGCTCACCAATTGTTTTAATACCTGCTTGTGGTTCAGCAACTGGCAATTCGTTAACAGCATCGCCATCAACTTCCATTGCTTTTTCATTAGCAGCTTTTGATTCTTCAATCTTAAGCTCATCTAATGATGTTGCTAATTCCTCATTAAGACCTTTAATTTTATTTTTTTGGTCTGATGAGTACTTACCATCTTCAGCAGGAGCATCAAAAACAGATTTGAGTTCTTCACGAGACTTAGCAATATTTTCTCTAAGCTCTTCTACTTTACTCACTGTAAATTATCTCCTATTAGATTACTTATACTTCGTTGTCGGTAGCTTCTACATCAATAGCTTCAGCTATTAATCTTTGGCTCTCTATCCACACATCATCTTCCAAGTCATCACTGTCAACTGATTCGGTGTTATCTACTGGAACTTCTTCAGTAACTATTTCTTCTACTTCATCAGAATCTTCAGGGTTCTCTGTATCTTCTTCTGGTTCGACAGCTACTTCTTCAGTATCGACTGTATCTGTTGGTTCTTCAACAACATCTACAGGCTCTTCAGCTTGTTCTTCCTCTAAGTCAACATTTAATGCTTCTTCGGTTCCAACCTCAGAGATAAATGAATCTATTTCAGTCCATGCATCTATAAGGTCTTCCTGAACTGCCCTTAAAGCCTCAGTTGCCTTGGTTCCTATTTTTCTCCCATCCTTGGCACGCAACATCGCAATGGCGTTAGCTCGTGTCATTAAGTTATTCAATGCGGCAAGCACATCTTTAACTTCTTCTGAGAAAGATTTTTTTTCTTCCTCTGAAACTTCATCAATGTCAGCAGATTTTTTCATTTCTTTTGCACATTTACCTGTTTTGTCATAATCACAGGAACCATATCCCTTGCTACAACAATCACAGTGTTCTGCATTTGCATCATGAGCAACAACTTCTACTGCTGGTTTTTCTTCTGGCTCTTTTTCTATAAAAGAATCTGAACTTAAAGTATCTTTTGTAAGTTCTTCTAATAATTCCTTATTAGATTTAATAGCCATTGTGTATGTATCTTGGTTTGCACCTACAAGTACAGGTGATACCTCATATACTGATAAATCTTTTAAGTATCTAGCATCAACTTCTTTATCATTACTTTTAAACTTTCCTCTTTCGCTATCGTTAACTCTGTAACCAAATGACCATTGTTGTAAGTCACCCATAGCTTTTACTAAGTTATATGCTTCTTTGCCAGACTCAGTATCCATAAAAAATGAACCTTCAAATGTAGCTTTATCGCCATCTTGTTTGATTTCACCTTTACCTATTGGCATATCCCATTTATGAGCCCATACCATTGGAACTGAACCTGATTTAAATCCTGATTTGATAGCTTCTGGAACGACAACATCGCCATCGCTATCTAATGTATTGAAGACTGAGAATACAGCAGAAACTTTTCCTTCTTCTTCTGCTTTAAATTCTAAGTCAATATTTTTAATTTCACTCACGAGTGCATCTCCTATATAAACTGTTAACAGATTTATTTAGGTGCATATAGTATAAACATTAACAAATGTCTTTAAAATGCGTGGTATTTATCTTAAGGTGTGTTTGGGTTCTCTACTTCATTATTTACTTCAGCCATCTGTTTTTTAGATGAGAGTGGATGACTTGAAGGCAATAAATCAGTATCGTATGGCTTTCTCTTAAACTTCTCATTTTTCAAAGCATACAAGAACCCATTAACTCGTGCTAATCCCCATTGTTCTTCAGAATTAACACTTGGTCTTACTGAACTAGGGTTAGTTCTATAAGCACCTACACCCCTATTAAAAACTGATACTAACATTCTCTTTGTTGCTTTATATTTTGGATTACTAGAATTATGGTCTTCGACTTTTTTATCTAGTGCTTTAGAGATTGCAGTAGTAACAGCTTTAGAACTTACTTCATCAGCAATTTTCATTGCTAATTCTCTAGCTTCTTTTCTTCTAGCATTAACAACTTTTTTCTGGTCGTTAATTACTTTCTTCATAGCAGGAACACCCATGTTCAAAACACCACCCCACTTAATTGCGGCAACAACACCAGCTAATCTGTTATTGTTTTGATGTCTTCCCATAAAGCGTTCTCTTCTACGAACCCAGCTAAGTACTGATTCACTTCTATCACCAGATTTATATTTAGACCATCTAGCAAATGCATCATTACCTGTAAATGAGGTTGGTGGGTTTCCACCATTACCACCTCTTCTCCATATTTCTGGGTAATCTTCTTTCAAACTTTTAGCGTATCCAAAAGGAAATTGTTTGTATTTAGAATTAGAAAGAGAAATTTGTTGGTCATCACCAGGGCTTGGAAAATTTGTCCTATCTTTCATTGGTTTTTCCTTTTTAATATTTTCTGGCTCTGTCTCGAATATTTGCTCCATAAGTACTTCAGCTTCCTCTACGCTAACTTTTAACTCTTCTACAATACCATCTATGTATGATTTTTTTGTTCTTTCAAAACTCTCGTGAGAACTACAAGGCATGTAGTAAGTCATATCTTCTATTTTGTGTGTATGAAAACCTGAACAACCAATTTGTTCTGCTCTTCTTTCAGCAGCTTCCTGTGTTGTAAACATCCACATATTTCTTGATGGTGTAAATGTAACAGCTTGTCTTGTGGTTTCAGGAACTGCATCTACAGTATCCATTTTTGCATCAAATAATTCTCTTAATAATTTAGCTTCGTAGCTAGCTTCACTACTAGCAGCTTCAACTAATTGTCCAGCTTGTGGGTCGTTGTTTCTAGTATTTTCTTGTTCTTCTGTAGGTTGTGGTGCTTCACCATCTACAGGAACTTGTAACATATTCATTGGTCTTAAATAAACATTATGCTTTTCATCAACTTCTAAGCCAACTACTTTTCTAGCTTCGCCTATAGTTATCCAACCACCAGCTACACCCATGTTAACTCTTTTATATAAGTCATCCATGTCTGTTTGTAAAGCTCTTACATTTTGAATGTCGTAATCACAAGTTTGACCAGTATCTCCAAAATCAGGAATAAGTAATTGATGTGTTAATTCATTAGCAACTGTTTTCCATAATGGAACTAATCTCTGCTCAGTAAAGAACTCTCTTAGTTCAGCAGTATTGTTATATGTCGCTGCGTCCAAACCAGCTCCGAGTCCAGCGAGAATTGCTGGGACACCTAAAACAGCAGAAACTCTTTCTTCTGGAAGTTTTCTTAATTCAGTTAACTTCATTTGGTCAGGAGAAAAAGAAACAACTTCAACATTCATTGAGCCAGATAACACCATTGGTGCACCTCTGTTTTTACCACCAAACTTTTGTTTGTAAAGTTCAGCAATAGCTTCTGCTTCTTCTCTAGTAGGTCCACCCATTGCATCATTTCTTGGAGAGAGAACTACGCCTGGAACAGCTAAGTTTGTTAATAATGCAGTGGTGTATTGACCTGCTGCTTCATCACCTAATAATTCACGCAGAATAGATTTAAGTGGTGCATGACCTCTTCTGTGGTCATTTGGGTCAATACCTTGTCTAATATGAATAATATCTTTAGGGTCAATTTTTACAGGCTCACCAGATGTTGCATTTTTTTGTGACGCATAATATTCGTAATGTGTAATTAATTTAGAAGTATTACCTCTTACATCTACAAGTCCTGGCATTAAAGGAACAAGTGCAACTACTTTACCATTTGCATTTCTGTTTTTAAAAATAAAAGCATCACCATGAGCATTTAAAGATAAAACAATGTAGTGTGACAAAAGACTTGATGACATAAATTCATTAGGTCTTCTATATAGTTCAGTAACTGGGTGTTTATAATCTACTTCTCTGTCACCAAATACTTGGTCTCTTTTTACAATTTGTAATGCTGGTTCAGCGAAAGAGGTAGCAAGTACATTTAAACATGCAACCACAGCGGAGTTTGCTGTACCATCACCAATTTCTTTTAATTCTGCTGTTTCCCAAAAGCCTGCTGTTGTGTTATATCCATAAACTGAACTATCTCTACTTGATGCAAGGCTTTGATTGTAACTAGCCATTTTCCTAAGCGATGCTTCGCTTGGTCTATTTAAGTATTCCGTTGCTCTTTGTAAAAAACTTTTATTCTCTGCCATTAATATGCCTGCCAGCTTCTCCTCTGAACTAATGCCTGTACACCCAATACTAAAGCATCAACGATGTCATCGTTTCTACCTACAGGAAAGGTCATAAGTTCTCTCTCTAAATCTTCTAACCACGATGCATTAGAACGAAATAACACATCGCCTGCCTCCATCCTAGCCGATAAAGGCATAGCCTGTGTTATTTTATCTTTGCTAGCATCCATTTCTCTAACTCTCATACCTCTACGCTGTGCTTCTTGTATAAAAGTTTTTGTAAATCCTTGTTTTTCCATACAAACATATGACCATTTATATTTTTGATACATACCTTGTATCATTGGAATAATATCTGGTCCTTCAATTTTTAGTCTTTGCATGTCTTCAACATACAGTTTCATATCTGGTGACATTGCATAAGAGATAACAACTGTATAGTCAGATTGTGTATTTGTGGTAACAGCTAAATCGGCACCACCAAAGTGAACCATTTCTCCTGGTTCCCATTGAGAACCACCACCCTTGTAAAGTCTGTCTTCTACTTTAAAGTATTGCATCCATTCAGGTTTCAACATACCTTGACCAGCATCTACAAATTCTGCTAAATATTCCTGTGCGAAAACAATAGAACCTACTTCTGATTTAGCTGAATCAATTTCTTCTGGGTCAATTCTAGGATTATCATAAGTAGAATATTGAAATCTTTCCCAATTAGGTGCTGTCTTTGCAGTTTCCCATAAATCATAAAACCAATTGTTCATACCCATAGGTGTGCTAATAAATAAAGCAGAACCTTTTCTTTCAGTTAATGTAGGTCTTAATACTTCTTGCCAAACATCTGGTTTAATAAAGGCAGCTTCATCCATAACTAAAAAATCCAAACCCTCACCTCTTAATCTTTGAGGATTGTCAGCAGATTTACAAGATATAGCACCACCATTTGGAAAAATTACTTCCATATTAGCTAAAGATATTTTTGGTCTTATTTCTTCAGGAAAAGAGTAAGCAGCGTTTTCTAGTGCCCTCCAACCAACTCTAGCAATTGCAAATGTAGGTGCTACCCACCATGCTCTACCACCATTCAGAGCAACTTCCATACACATATGAATACCAAGTCTTGTTTTACCAAAACGCCTACCAGCACACAATATTTTCCAACGAGCATCTGATTTAGATACCTCTCTTTGGTTTTGGTGTAATCCTGGTAATTCAGGTATGTAGACAGGCATTAAACACCTAGTTCAGATTTTTTCTTTTTTATTTTATTAATATTATTTTCAATTGTAGTAATAGCTTGTTGCCATTGTAAGTGTTCTGTTTGTTGTTGAAGTTTTGAAGGCTCAATCATCTTCATACCAAAGTGTTGTGCTTCTAATTTTTTTAACTCATTTTCAACAATAGTCTTTTTATCTTCATCAGTTAAAAAGTCATACTTTATACTCATCTCACCACCTAAATTTTTTCTTCTTTGCCTTGTTAAATTTACTAATAGAACTTGCTGATAAATCTGCTGGGTCTTTTGTCCACTCTACATCTACAGGTGTTTCAAAAGATATATTTGCAGATATTTGTCTTTTACAAATAAAGTTATCTTTTGGACATAGTATTTCAGGGTCTTCAGTAATTTTATGATTAATTTCATAAACAGTTTCACACCTTAAACATTTATAATCATATCTCGGCATCTCTTTTCAAATAACCTCTTAATAATGCTTGATACTCTTTGTGAGCACCAGCTTGTTGTCTTCCATCAAATATATCATGATGTCTCTTACATAATATCGCAACATTCCATAATTCATTGGATATGTTTCTATTTTTTCCACCCATACCTATAGCTTTGATATGAGCCATTTCTAACCATGTTCTATCTGTACACTCGTGCCACTCACATTGATAACCAGCTCTCTTTAATGCTTTTTCACGAAGTTCAGATTTGTTTATTTTTCCAGTACCTTCTCTTTTCTTCTGACCCATACCAGAAATACCTGACTCACGACTTCTTCTCTTTTTATATTCTTGCCAAGTTTCTTTTTCAGCATCCCACATAATATTTATATTAACAGGTTCTCGTTATGAATACAGCTCTCCTAAGAGAGCCGATGATGGGAGGAGGTCGGTGTGGAATCCGACTAACATTACCTTATCAAAAAATGTAAAAAGGTGTGGTATTTAAAACACTCACGCCATTTAACACTATGTTAACAAATAAAACTTGAATGTTTGAGAGCTTGTGATAATATTCACAAGATTATGATAGATATACAAGATTACTTAACCCACATGGCTGTTGGGTTAACAGACAGAAAAACAATTGAAGAAGCTAAATGGGGAAAACTCAAGAAAAAAGCTAAAGCTGTTTATGACAGACACTTTGTTAATTATACATTAACAGAAGAAGACTTACCTTAAAAATCCTCATCATCATCTGGTGGTAATGGTGCCATACGCCTTTCTTTGCGTATAGCTCTGCGTTCCCTTTCGGACTTACCACCCCAGATACCAAATCGCTCTCCTCGTTCTAGGGCTTGTTCTAGGCATGGCTCTTTTACTGGACACTTGTTACAAATTTCTTTTGCTTTTTTAGTAGAGCTACCTCGTTCTGGAAACCACCAATCTGGGTCATTCTCTGGATATTTTACTTGATTACACAATCCATCTGAGTACCACTCTGGTACATTAAGAACTTCTCCTAACAAACTAACAGAATAATCATCATTAGACATACATCTCTCCCATTACTATATAGGGGAAAACTTTTAGAGCAGCATTTCTCCCATTCACATACATAACTCTACATAAATTTATTAAGTCTTAAAAGATTTATTAAGGAAACTAAATGCTCATCACTATTACTAGAACAAATGTTCGATATAAGGAGTATATGAAGGGGTGAGTGAAGGGTACTATATATAGTGTCTAATTGGTAAAACAGGAAAACCAGACAAATTTGTGTGAGGAAGCAAGCTAATCGCCATAAGATATCTGGAACTTAATAGGCTCTCCACCTTCTCCTGAGAGTTCCAAACTACTGCGTTTACCCCATTTCTTAGGGAAAGAGCGTTCAAGCCACCAAGCACTTGCTTGCCAAACGCCATTATCACTAGCTCTACGAATGTTTCGTATGTGTGCACCCTCGGCCTCGGCACGAGCTTTTTTTACTGCCTCCGAAAACTCTTGAAACATATTAACAATTTCTATATCATCTGAAACAACCAATGAATCTGGGCTTTCTTCACCAGTACCAAGTATCTTATCATCTGCTTTTTCGGTCTCTTTATCGCCTTTCTTCATCCACTCGTAGTAAGTAGAGGGAGAAATACCAACCATAGTTGCAGCATCCTCTTGGTAATAGCCCATTTTAAGCCAATTACTTATCTCTTCTATAAGTTCGTAAGTTAATTTAGTAGGTCTAGCCATAATATAAGGCAATTTTAACCTAAAATTAAAGGAAATAAGGGATTACTGTCGAATTGGTAAAACTCGAAAACCAGAGATTTTTGTGTACGACCCTAAGTGTAATGTTAATTTGTTTTAGCGATTTTGAGGGTACCCCCCTTAATGCTGACAGTTAATTTACGCAGTGTATACACAAGGTATATACTTATAACAATTACCTTAAGGAGGTAACTTATGTTGCTAACTGCAACTCAACTGTTGTTAGACAGTATAATCACTAACACATCAGTAGCGTTCAGCTACACCAACGATATTATGCTTAGGCTAATATCACTTGGTGCTACTGGACACCACTCAAATGGTACTACTTATGACATCAATGTTGATGGTATAAGAGTTACCTATGATGACAACTCTATGCAGTGGTTCATCAGCTGTGAGTGTAAATCTACTTCTTACTTCTCATCTGGAGGTAACTTCATGGAAGAAGATAAGAATGCAGAACTTGCAGAAAGGTGGGGTCGAAAGTCCAAACTCGTTATCGAGGTTATGGAGCGTAGACTTGCTGATTTAGAAGCTAAGGTTGAGGAATTAACACCTGAACTTGAAACTTCTCTTGAGGATATGTACTTCTAGTACACCTCACCACTACCTTACCCCTTGGGTAGTGGAGAACTTACTAAGTAGGTTGTCCACTATCCAAGTGATAGTAGAAAGGAGACTGTATGACACAGTCAGACCCAATTTATGGGGTAATTGCTATGTCATTTCTGTTTGGCTTAGGGTTAACACTCTTAGCTGGATGGGTATGGCTATATGCAACTGAATGGCTAATGGCAAAGTTCAATGTATCTGACCCATTAGACAAACACTACAAGAACTTGTTCTAGTAGATAAATCAAGCTCATCTTAACAGGTGGGCTTGGACTTATCTATTATAGATAAGAACATAAAAGGAGATAATATGGCTAAATCAGCCGATAAATACCATATCTTCACACACAGAATACAGTGTGAAGATTGTGGTCGTTATATCAACAATAGAAAAGCTGATATGACACACACTTGCTCTAAATAAGAGTGAGTCCCTACTTCGGTAGGGGAGAGTGTATAGGAGTACACTGTCCTCTACTGAATAGGTCAGTAGAATAACTTATTACTAAGGAGGTAATATGAGCCCTAAATGGGTAAAGGAATTGTTCACCTTAAACAAAGAACTAACAGTCGGTGAGACTGACAGCGTGGGTACTATACTTAACGCCTATAACAATGTTGTCGCACTGCTAATAAATACTCAGTCAACTGAGGATTATGGTGGTCGCTTCAAGTTTAAAGGTGGTAGGTGGTTCCTGTTTGTATTTGATGAGAACACTGTCAACTATCAGTGGTTTCAAACTTACAATAAAGGACAAGTATCATACACTGCTGATACCATGTATGGCATCTCTAGGTATCTCGTACATAGGGAATGGACCACCAAGGAGGATGATAATGAAGTTCATTACTGTTCTACTGGTGACATTCCTTTATGGGAGACAGCTAGATGTGTAACTCAATCAGAGTTAGACAGGCTACTTACATACAGTAAGGAAGTCAAAGCCATGGAATATGGGGATTATTGTAATCTAACTTACAATGATAACGAAGATTCCGAATGGTTTTCAGATGTCAAGTCTCTATCTGTGGTCACAGACTTACATACCAATCCTGATTGGGCTAAGTTTAGAACACAGGAGCTTTTTTAAGCTCGACTGGCACCACTACTTAGGTAGTGGAGAATGTATTTTTCATCTCCTTTTAGTACATTGTCCAGTACCTAAGGGGTGTTCTTAACACCTTCTAGGTCGATGGGAGTGGAATCCAGAAGGTCTATTCTCATTATCAGTAATGCAAGTTTGACTTACTGATAGAAATAAACTAACAACCAAAGGAGAGGCTATGCCAAAAATACCATGGGTAGTTCGTTGCACCAGCTGTGACAAACTACACACAGTACCAATAAAGCCAGGCAAGATGTTCTTATGTGCACCTTGTACATCTGGCTTGAGTTATATCAATGCTATGTATGGAAACATGGGATTGGTAGACCCAATGGCTGAAGATACTAAAGTAAATCCAAATGGTGGATTTGTTGGTATCAACGACTAACAGCTCGGAGCCTATGTAACAGTAGGCTCTAGGGTGTTAGTAATCCGACTAACCAATATAAGAAAGAAAGGAAAGGTATGTCAAAAATTGACCAAGGGAAATTCCCTAAAAAGTCTGCACTCGACAACTTACGAAGTCGTATGTGTAGTACTTTAGTCAAGGCTCTTGTCAACCAACAAGCACATAAACTTGCTAGTGGTTCAAGTGAGACATTTGCTGTCGATGGTGTAACTCTAAAGTTTGCCGATGGCACTAATGTCTTCGTTCAGAACTTCTGGAAAGGCAATTATGCTGAGCTTGGTTGTTTCATAGAGGATTTCTTCACGATGTGTAGACAAACTCATGATGAATGCTCACATGAAAAAAGAGCCGATGGCATAGTTACCATATAAGCTAACAGCTAGAGCCCATCAGAAATGGTGGGCTCAATGGTGTTAGTACCTGCCTAACCCAAATACTAACAACGCAGGAAAAGGAGATGCATTGAAGAATGCCTTGAAAGGTTCTGTAGCAACCTTACCAAAACATGCTACAAGCAGAGAAGAGAGAAAACTTCTCGAAAAGAAAGCAAGAGATAAAGCACTAGCTGAGTCTCTTAAAACTAAAAAGACAGTAGACAGACTTCTATCTAAAAGTAGAAGAAATGTCAAGACTGTAAATGGTTATAAAGAAAAAGCAATGGCTTCATCAGGTAATGGTGCTGACATTGTGCTATCTGTTGACACTATAGAAAAAGCAGTTAAAGATGTTGGTATCTTTAGCGTTGCTGATGCTTTAAAATTCAGCAAATTTGTGAAGTATAACTACTCACAATATAGAGCTTAATCTATCGGAGCCCATTGTAATGGTGGGCTCTAGTAGGTTAGGAAAGTCCTAATCTAAGAAATGAAAGGAGAGTATGAACACTATCATACTTTACAAAATTATATTCATTGCTGACAAATATGAAGATGGTGGTCTTGTTAGACACCAACAATTCCTAGGCGTCAAAGAGCAAGCTAATATATGGATAAAAAGCAGAGCATTAGAGGAATTTGATGCAGACTGTGCAAAATCTTTATATGCTTCTCTTGATGATTATAAATTGAGAGGTACCTATATACAAGCAAATCAGGATAATCCTGATGAGTATTATATGGTAGAAGAGATACAACTTAAGAAATCAGAACTATTAAGAGAAATCTTTAATGGTTCTAATGATGACTTAGAGAAAATGTATCGAGAAATACTTAGAGATGTAGGTGAGTGCTATGGCAGTCAGAATGACATTGTTATTCATGAAGTCATGAACACACTTATAGACTCTTTAGAGAAAGGAAAGTATGAGCCAATCACATCCTAGAAGTACTCAGACTTCTGGTGTGCACACTCGTAGTGCTACTTTTGCTTTACAAGTTTTAAACTTAATAGAGTATCAAGTACTAGAGCTTATTGATGACAGAACACAAGGTGGTGAACAACAAGCAAACTTATTATGCTTGTTTCAATCTTGTACTTCTCGATTTAATGACATCGAGTGGTCATGGGATTCCTATAGAGACACAGGCAAATTCTATTTTTATATAGATAATTGTGGTTGTAACCCTTATATCGAATCTGGTGATGGTATGCCGACAGACCACGAGTTAGATATTTATCTTATGTCAGATGAATTTGACTTAGGTACTGAAGAAACTGGGTTCATGGCAGGTAACATTCATGCATTATTTATAGTGCTTGAAGAGTTACTTAATCCTGAAACATAAAGGCGACTGGTGGGTGTAATGCCCACCACAGCCTAGAGTAAATACCTGAATGGGTGTTTATTGTAGGCTGTTTGCTTTCTTTCAGGCATTCAGCTACCATAAACTAACAGAAAGAGGAGGTAATTAAATTGAAAGAAATTAATTGGCAAGACCTAAAGTCTTTCCTAACTGCATTAGCAGTAGGTGACTTTGTTTCTGCCGCCAAAATCATGGATGACAATCCATTAGCTAGTGAGCTATGGCATCCTAGTGTTGATGATGATACCCAAACATTCCAGTTTGGTGACATATCATTAAACACTAAGGACCACCCATACTTACCTACAACGCTGAACAACTTGGTTAGCGAAGTGCAAGTGCATTTCAACAACACAAGAAGTGACAGCCCTGCAACTATGGCCAGAGGTAACCAAAACAATTGGTTTGGCTTACACGCCAATAGTGAGCACAGGTATGTAAGGTATGCCGAAGATGATAGAACAGGTACTCAGTATTTTACTGGTGACCCTTCTGATTTTGAGCGTTATGAATGGCTAACTGAAACTGATGATGTACTTAGTAGAGAGGATTTGCTCAAGCGTAAGTTTGAAGCTAACCTTTATACTTTCTTCATCAAGAGGTTCTACAAAATACTAGCTACTAACACTGAGTTTGACTTAGTTAGATTAGTAGATAGAGATGCGAACGCAGATGCCTTTCATGAGGCGTTGCTCCTAGGTAAGTTCAATGAACAAGTTGATTACTATGACATGGTTACATCTGTTATGGATGTACAAGGAATGTATGAACTGTTACGAAATACTGACAGTGAAACATGCCAATTATCATGG
>Ga0208547_1000326_pt1 | contig 27525 bp, 18 predicted proteins | sample DEB08_DNA_5_FD_185501 | JGI IMG/M metagenome (GOLD analysis project Ga0208547, IMG submission 185501) | Aqueous microbial communities from the Delaware River and Bay under freshwater to marine salinity gradient to study organic matter... | ecosystem: Environmental > Aquatic > Marine > Coastal ...
GAGGCTGCAAGAAGAATCTTTGTTGATGAGACTGGTATCTCCCCTGCATATTTAAGCCAGTTTAGGTCTTATAGCGATACCAAAAGAGATAAACGAGTAGTCAATCAACAATCTGGTCAGAAAGCTCGAGTTATTACTACTGCATTTACTGCTATTTATACAAGTGATGAAGAATTACAGTTGAATGAAGAGGGTGAAGATATTAGATGGTTTAAGATTCCAAGGCGTTATTTCAGTAGATATATACCAGAAGATATGGCGTTTGATCACCGTGATATGTTGTTAGAGGCATCAAACAGACTTCGAATATCCTTAGAATATAGCGGTTTAGCGACTCGTTTCTTACCAGAACACTTTACCTTGGGTCAAATCCAGGATATTTATGAGATTATTTGGGAGGTTGAGTTAGATCCAGCAAACTTTAGGGAGAAGCTCACCAATGTTGAAGGATGGATAAAAGAATCTAAAGCTGGTCCTAAAGATGCGGAACCTAGAAGAGGAAAGCCTCCAACATGGTATAAAGAACATGATATTCCACAGTTTGATAGGATGATTACCAATCCAAATGGTGCTGTTATTAGGGAAAAAGAGTCTGAATATCAGAAAAACTTAGATAATTTAACTGGAGAAATACCTATTGTGAGAAAAGAAACTTGATATAAAACTATTCTTCTCGATAATCAAGAAGTTCAACTAAGTCTTTGAGTTTTTCATCAATGTTTTTTCTAATTTCAGGAATCAATTCTTCATTTGCTTCCAAAGCATCAAAAGCTTTCTTATTATTGCTTTTTGCTGTAATTAATCTCTTAGCTTCTTTAAGTGCTTCATTCAAACCTTTAAGAATTTCATCATAACTAATTTTTATTTCTTTTGAACTTACTTCATCTAGATTCATTAATTGATTTTTAGCCCATATATAAGCTATTTTAAGTGGTAATTTTCCAACATCCTCATTCAGTACTGTCAGAGCCATGTTTTCACTAATAATGTGAAAAGGTTGAGAAGATACTTTATTAAATCGCTCGAAGTTATCAAATACAAATACTCCATAATCAGCACCTCTATTTTTAATAGCTACTTCAAGTTCCTTTACTATTGCATTAGTTGAGTTGTATGTATTCGCAGATTTTGATTCAAAAACAATTTTTAAATCTTTAGTTTTAGTATTTGTATTTAAAGTAACCACATGATCGCCTACTTTACTCTTAGGAATTAAACCAACGATTTCACCCGTTCTTTCTACAAAGTCACCTACAGCTACTTCTGATAAAACCTGTTGTACAAAATCTTCGTGGGTTGCGCCTTTGCCAGTTGACTTTTCTTTTAATTCATTTGTTGCTGAATCTATTTTTAGTTGTTGTAATATTTTTTCCAAATCATCACTGATTGATTTAACTTCCTCTGAAAACTTTTTTTCTAGTTTTTCTTTTAATAAAAATATCTGTGATTCGGTATTTTCTGGATTAAGAGCTTTCTCAAAAGCATTTAATACTTTTCCTTCTTCAGTTTCTAATATCTCAGTTAGCTTTGAAATAGCTGAGTCTCTATTGTTTGGGTCAATAAACTTTTCTAACTCAGTATTAATTTCATTTATTAAATTCTTCTTGTTTTCATTAATTTCTTTTACAAACTCACCATCTTCATTAAAATATTTTTCAAACTCATTTCCAAGGTCATCCATAGAGTTATCTAAATTCAACTTCATTTCTTTAGATATTTTTTCAAAAGTTTTCTCAGTAAAGTCTCTTTCAATTGAATTTTTAAGAGAATTTAATGTTTTAACACCAATATCTAGAATATGCTCAAGCGTTTCTACTTTGTTTTCAGATTCTAAAAGATAGTTGACTAAATCCTGATTTAGTATTTCTAAATCATGAATTATTAAAGATTCGCTGTTTAGTGTTAAGTTATCTTCTTTGATTTTTAATTTTTTAACATTTTTATCTGTCATGCATAATCTCTTTTATTTCATAATAAGCAAAAAAGTTTAAAGTTCAATTTTTAATTTCGGAATAGTAATTAGTGAGATAATTGGACAAAAGGTTTATGTCGTTAGAAATATTTTGAATATGATTCCATTTTTTTGATATTTCTTTAGTTAATTGCCAATTCCCTTGTGACCAAGAGCATGCTGGTTTAATAATTTCTAATTCTTTTATAAAAAGTTCCAACAACATATCTTCTGTAATATTTTCTAAATCATCGATATGATCACAAATACAATCCATGAGATCACCGAGAGCAACCACTCCTGCACCGTGTGTCAATCTTGTTTCTTTAGGAGGTCTACTCCAATCATCATCAAAAACTATCGACACAGCTTTCCAATAAGAATTAAGTATTTTTGCAATAGATATTATATCTCCATATCCGGTTTCTGGATCTCTAAATTCATACAAAATTCCATTTTCAAATGACCGTGAAATTATTTTCATTACAGATGTGTCTTTAATTATCCCCACTGGATTGGTTGGAGTCCTAATTTTTTTGAAAAATACTGAATCAGTATCGTTATTTAAAGCTGAAACTATTTCAGAGGGAAACTTTTTCTTAACAAATCTCTCAGGTAATTGAACATCAGTATCAGGAAGTAATTCATGGATTAACCCAGAAGGAAGTGGTTTTGTATTATTCATGAGTATAAATTGCTCTCTTTGTTCGTTATCATCCTTAGCAATAAATGCGACGACAAAAATTGGAAACTTACCAGATTTGGCTTGTGCCAGTGCAGAACTTCTCTGTTGCCCGTCCACAATCCAACCAGGTAAATCTTCTGGCTTGGATCCCTCATTAATACTAATTTCAAATATTCCATGATTCTTACTGTCAGGATCTCTTAAGAAGAATACACTTCCCCCTTTTGATTTTTTCTTGAAAGCAACAACTATTGGATTGGGTAAAATTGAATTGTCAGATTCTAGATATTCTTTTATCTCATTTATATGAGCAAGTGCCTCCGGTCTCTGATACCCAGATAAATTACCTGAATCAGAACGAGTAATCCTAGAGATTGTAGCAAATTTATATATATCTTTGCCATCAACAGTAAATACATATAATTCTTTTTTGTTCTGCTTTAAAGTTAATGCAGGTAACTCAAACTTAGTTTTTTTCATTTAATTTTCTATCTAACAACTTTCTAAAATTATGAATATTAGAAAATCCTCGTCTTTTGTTTCTATTAGAACCTCTCAGTAAAATTACTTCAATACCGTCCTTTTTACAAATAGTACATTTACAAACTTTCCAAGGTTTTTCTAACAAGGTTTTTTCTGTTTTCTCATACATATTCTTATCCATTGGTATGTTGACAGATTCTAAATAGCTGTTTAATGAATTCATTACTTTTTTTATAGTAATTTTCTGACTGTCGTACTGTCTTAAATTTTTTAAAGCTTTCTGTTCAAGATCGTAAGCTTTATTTTGATCTATCTGACCAGCTAAAATATTTTTTCTTATCGTTAAATTTCCTTCAACTTGAGGAATTTTAATTGCTGTATATTCAAATTGATTATTTGCTAATAAAAAATTTTTATCTTTATCTAAAAATGCTCTTCTAAAAGGAGATGTTGTGTCAAATGATGTTACTCCAAAATTTCTAAATTGTTTTGAAAAATCAACTCTAGCAATTCCAAGTAAATGACATTCTAACTTTCCTTTTATTATTGGTGATACTGCTTCAAGAACTTCGAGAATTCCTGTTGTTTTAACAGGAACCAAACTGCCTAATGCTATATATTTATATCCCATCTTTTTAAGTTCTTGCACTGATTTTTTATAAGATTCAGGAGACCATCCCTGAGCAACGCCAATTGGTGTAAATTTAACACTGTTTTTTTTACAGGATTGTATAAACTCTGCTGCTAATTCAATAGTTATCTCTCTTCTTTCGTACATTTTTAAATTGTCTTTTTTATACTGTTTAGGGTCATCATCAAATTTTTTATCATATTGTAAAATCAAATGATCAACTGAAATTCCATAATCAAACCCACCTCGATCATAAAAATCAATAACCGACTCAACAGTAAAGGGAGGTTTATCCTCATTTATATAACTAAATGCACCACAGTCACCCATAGCTTTCAAGTTGTACTTTGGATACTTATCTAGTCTTAGAAATTTATGTACTTTCTCCCTGTAGAATCTATTTCTCAAGGCTACTGAATAGTATGAACCACTTCTGGTCCCTGGTTTGTAATCATCACCATCAACGACACTTTTTGAAATTAGAATACCGTTGTAAGGGATTGGTTTTAAAACCTCGTGCGCATACTTGTCATCACGTTGAATGATTCTATGTTTACTACTCTTTTCTAAAACAAAATCATAAAAAGGATCTATTTGATCCTGGCTATCTGGAAAGAAAAAATTCATAAACTATTTTTTACCTTTTTATATAAATTTGCAAACCTTTTATCCTCACATTGCCATAATTTTTCATCTCGAAGTTTTCTGTGTAGTTTATTAATTGAAATATTCTCAGTCTTAATATTATCTTTAATGAATGACATAATTTCAATATCTGAGATATTGCTTTTTCTTTTTGGCTTAATAATCTTATTAGATTTATCAATACTCTCAAGAAAAGAAGTTATTCGATTGTGTTCATAATTCTTTACTGAATTTAGTACATCATCTAATAATCTAACACCTATACCACCTGAATAGCCCCTTTTTTTATACCTAGATAGTGATGGACTATATTTATAATCCATACTTTCTTTTATATAAATAATATTGGATTGATATTTATTACTTAAAATGTCTTTGCTGCAAAAGAAAAAAATATTGCTACTTAATTGATAGTCTTTTTTTTCTAAATATTGTATTAAAACTTTCATATAGTCTCTCGACAAAACAATGAAAGTTGTACCTTCTGGAGAGAGAATTTTGTTTAAATTATTTTTTGACTTGAATAACTCTTTTAGAACTTTGGAGTTTTCTAATTTTTCAAACCAATTTACCTTACTTTCGAGATCAGTACCTATTGAAGTTTCGTTGTTTTTATTAAATGTTATATCATAAGGTTGAGCTTTATCATTAAGAGATCTGATACCTAAACCAGCAGAAAAAACATATGTATTGATTTTCTTATTTGTGTTATTCGAAAGTAAATTTTTTATATCTTTTTTCCATAATGATCCTTTGTAAAGTTCACTAATTGAAATTAATTCATTTTTATTCAACAAAAGTTGAGACGATAAATCATGTTCCCAATTTTTAAAAGATTTCTGAAGATCACTTTTTTTCTGAAAGATAATTTTTGGTAAACCTATATCTTCTTTTAAAGAACTACAGTTAAATAATATTGAAATACTCAATTTTTAATTTTCACTGAGCCATACACCAATCTTGAAATGAATTTCTAAGTGCAGTGACCCCTTTTCTATTAATTTTAATTAAATCATTATCTCCAATATGATCTTCAATATAATTGGTAGCTGAGTGTTGTGCGGCCGCAACGACCATAAATACAACATCTGCTGATTGAACCACTCCTTTTAAGGAAGAACTGCCACCTTTAAGATCATTTCTAAAATCGATTTTTATATTAGGACATTTTTTGGTTATTTCATTTGTAAACATCTTTACAGAGTTTAAATCGAGCGAATATAATACAATTTTTTTGCCCTCAAAACACTCACATCCTGTTTTTTGAGTTTGTTTTTCAATATTTATTTCATACTCATAATCCAAAAGTTCAATTAGCATTAACTGATCTTGGTTACTTAAGATGTTTAACCATGAATGCAATAATTCTTCATCACTTTTAATTAGTAATAGTAAATAATTATCTTCGTATTTAGTCTTGTAAAGATTTAGAAAATTAATTATATCGATAGGATTTGAATTTAATTTAAGTCCATTATTCCAATGAGGAAAAAATAATTCATTTAGTGATTCCGATTTTATTTGATCAGAGTCAACAACTAATTTGTATAAATCATAAATATCTCCTGAAATATTATTTTCCGTAATAATTGCTGTATTAATTTTTTTTAGAAGTTCAACAGCAATGTTTACATTTGATGATTCTTCATTGGAGTAAATAATGCCAAGAGTAATATATGGAAGTATAAAACTAACTAGCTTATCATTGTTTGTTTGCTTCAAAGCTTTTAGTAGAATGTCTTTATGTTTGGAATCAAATAAGTCTTCGTTCCATTTCTGATAAGATTCTTCAATTAAATTTTCAATAGGATAAGACATTTTGTTAAGTTTTAGTAACAATTCTGACCATGAATTATAAGTAACTAAGTTCTCATCTTCTGAATATATAGTTTTCTGTAATTTTATGAAATTTTCTCTAAAAGCAGGTTCTTGTAAAAACTGGTCTCTTTTCTTTTTATCTAAATTAGTTATATTTTTAAATAGTTCTTCTTTGATGTCTTGGTCTTCAATTTTAAGAGCAAGTACTGTCTGTAAATAAATATCATCATAATTTTCTGAATCTAAATCAATGAGATCAAGTGCTAATCCAAATTCCTCATTTTCTATTAATTGCTTAATACCTTTCTCTTCAATATCTACTTTTTCAAAAGTCTTATCTTCAAAATAGTTAAATGATTCATTTTCACCGACTCTATCTGAAAGTTGAGTTTGATTGTTTTCTTCAAGAACTTTTTTTAAAATCTTAAGAGATTCGTTACTTTTTAGTAAAAAAATATGTGGTTTAACAAAATCTAATAGGTTAAAACCATAACTTTCTTTTACATAATTTGTTAGAGAGTTGGACCAAACATCCTCTGGAATTGTGAAGTATATTGCATGAAGAATCGACTCTGTTGTTTTAGAAGTTCTGGAAGTTTTAACTAAATTTACGAATCCATCTATCTCTAAGATTTCTTTCCAATACCTAAAAGTATGAAGATATTTAATTTTTAAAGATATTAAGTTTTTAGCGGACAGATACTTAGATAGTCTTTCGAGTAGATAGAGAGCTGTTTCTGAATCTCCTTGATTTAGCGCATGATTAAAATTCTGAAATAAAGAATTTTTACTTTCAATTAAAGAGTTAGACTTCTGGCCAACTAGTTTTGAAAGTAATTGATACCTTGTAATTGTTTTTATTAAATTTTTATTTTCACTCTTTAAATCGATTAAAAAATAAGAAAACAATATAGATTCTTTTTTTGATAAAAATTTTTCTAATTCTTTTGGTAAGTCATTTTTAGATGGAAGAACTCCAAAGCATGAGTAAATAAATTCATTTTCTCTATTGATAAGATTTTCAAGTGAGGATAAATTGATAATAATAAATTGATCTTCATGTATAAATGAGAATATTTCAATTTTTTCTTGTTGCTTTACTTTTTCAAGAAAACTAGAGTCACTTAATTTACTTGAAAAATCATCAAAGGTCATATTTGAATTCACAATACCTTCTATCATGTTTCCTCAAAATATTTCTTAAATTCTAAAATTCCATCATTAACAAATTCGTCTGATATTTTTACCTCAACCACCTCTTTATTTATACTGACTCCACTCATAGTTAAATTCATAGATCCGGCTAAATACATTGCATCATTCAAAAGTCCTTTTTCATGCAATGATTCATCAATTTTTAAATTAATTAAGTTTTTAAATTCATCATTTGTTACCAAATTTTGTAGATAAGTAATAATTTCTCTATTTGAACTTTCTTTTTCATATGACCTAGTTGAAATGTTTATACGAGTATTATTTGAACATATTGTATAAAGCACTTCAGAAAGTTTAATATATCTTGGAGTCCAAGTTGGAACTAAAGAAGAAAATTGCCCCTGCCTGTTGTCAATTACATTAAAGTTAGATATCCATGGTGAAACTATCCAAACCTCCTCTGAAGGAGTGCAAATTTCTGAAACAAAAAAACCTTCAATAATATTTTGTAACTGAGAATGTTCACGTACTTGTCTAGAATTCATGACACAACTTCTGGTAATTCAAAAACTACTTTGTATTTTGAATCTTCTAAGTATTTAACATTTTTTAAATTAGGAAAAATTTCTAGATATCCAACTTCTATTGGTTTATTAATAAAGTTAATTATTGTTGTTTTTAGTAAACTTTTATCAACGACTTTAACAATGAAGTTAGACTCTGTTTTAAAAAATTCATTTTCGATTCTCTCTCCTTCTAGTTCTTCTAAAGAATTTATTTCAATTTTCGCCGCTTCATGAGAATCTACTAATTCTTTAAACAGAAATCTATCTGGAAGTGTATAGTTTCTTGAAAAACGACTGTAGTAAAACAAACTATTTGATCTCAACCTCCAACCACCGACCCATAAGGTAGACTCAATTAATGATATAGCCATTCTGCTATCAACTTCACTTGAAACAGAGTCAATATTGAGTGATTTTAAGATTACTTCAGGAGTAAATTTACTAATCGCGTAGTAAGAAAGGTCTGATCTATCTATCTCAATGCCTAATTCGTTTTCCATTTTTATCTTGTCATCAATTAATTCCAAAATAATTTCATCAAAGTCACTTGTAGTTCCCTGTCTTCCAAACCTAAGTAAAAATGATGAAATTAGAGAATCAGAAGGTACAAGTCCTAAGTTTGAAATTATGCTTTTAATTTTTTCAATATTTTCTGTATTATTTATTGAAATATTTCCGGTTCTTACCTCTTTTATATGATCTTTAAGGTTAATATCTTGATTCAAATTTGATACAAGATGGGTTAAATCATTATTAAGTTTCTCTAAATCACTTATCTCTAAGTTATTAATGATTAGGTTAAGAAATATATTTGGTTGATTTAATACGGTTTGTAATAAATAATCAATAGTTCCTACACCACCGATAGAACTTTCAGAAAAATATATTTTTATCTTATTTTTTTCTTCTTCTTTAATGTCAACATTTATTTCTTCAGAATTATCTGTTATAAAATTAATAGAATTATAGATTGAACCAGACAGGGTAGTCACAATCCTGTCTTTGATATACTTAACAAATTCTTGATTCTGTTTTAAATCAGTAAAAAATATTGAGGAAAGATCCTTTAATTCATCTATCACTTCTGAGCTGTCTAATATAGGTAGTATTTGCTCAACCAACGGAGTCTGATTATCAGCATCCATATCACTGAGTCCACCAAATACACTGTTGGTCACTTCTTTTAAGTACTGTGTATCTTCAAATATAATTTGGTGGGCATTTTTTATTGTTGTGCCCTCAACTAAAGTTTTTGTAATTAATCCCCTCTGAATTAATTCACCCAATCTTTGTCTCAGAAATACATTCGGTATAATTTCAGAAAATTTAGATGAACCGTTTTCAATTAAATGATGGAAGTAAGCATTTCTAAAATCTTTTAATTCAAGTTTTTTTGTTAATTTTTTATACAATTCTTTGATATCAACTATTACTTCAATACCATCAAATGTTCCCTCACTTCCAATTCCTACCTCTTCTTCATTTAGATAGAGTTGTTTAACAAAATAAGTGCTGTCATTATCGCGAATATTAACTTGACCCTCAACAGTATTAGAGTATCTCAATATTTTTAGAGGCGAGTTTGTACTATGTGTAAAAAATCTAACAGAATCAATATATTCATTAAAAAATGAGTTGTTGCCAATATCTAATTCTTGCCCTGTGCCTCTTTTCTTTATTTCAAAATCCCATAAATACTTTGAATTTGAACTGTCTAATATTGTTGGACTAGGACTTGCTAATTCAAACTTGGTTGGTTGAATTATTTTTTTATCTCCTGATGAAATATCTATATAATCTTTTATGAAATTACTAACATCAATTTTTTCACTATCTAGATCTACTGGAACCCATCTTCTCTGATTTTGTCCAATATTGAAATATCTTGAAACTCTTCCTGGTGAAAACTCCTTTAAACCCCTTTGAAAACTTAATGACTCATCGAGAAAATTGGTCTGATCTTCAAAGGATATTTCTGGAAGAGTTAGCTCAGAAAATAATGGTGTAGTTACAAAGTCAGGTAAAAATTTATTGAGTATATAAAGATCATCTTTACCATGGAGGTTTTTAAAATTGTTCTCGAGTCTTCTTATCATGGTCGGTACCACAGAGCCCAATATGGATCTTGGAGGATCAAATAAAATACTTTCTAACTGTTTTTCACCTACATTGAGTGCATCCATAACAAATGTTTTGAACTCTTCAAGAATCTCATTATTTATAATTTGATCAAGTACTTCAACTACCTTACCAAAGAGAACTTTGTTTTCATCATTTGGAATAGATAAATGATAAAAAAGATTCTTATCAAGGTTTAATTTAGTTGATAAAAAATCAAGGAGTGTAAGTGTAGCTTGTATTTTCAAAATATATTTATTATCTTTTGGAAGAGAATTAGATTGAATTTTAGGCTCAAGTAAAGTGTCCCAACTTTGATAAAGAGTTTTATCTATGCCATAATCTGATAAAACAACTATATTCCAAGGCCTCATAATCCTCGTTCTTCCTGCTCGACCTTTTCTTTGAACATATGTAGAAAGAGATCTTGGTGCTTTATGTTGGACTACTGCTCCAACTTCACTATCGCTAACACCTACAGTAAGAGACTCCGTTGCAATTACTAAATCTGAGGTTTTATCTAATCCTTTATCTTGACCTGATGTTCTACTTATTCTTAGTGAGTTTCCACTTTCTAATTCATAATTAAGTTCTTCTGCAAAATCCCATCTTTGACCATATTCATATCCTAAGTCAGAAACATTATTTTTATCTCTATAGGTATATAACTCTTTTTCATTGTCTGCATCTTGAATGAAGTCATATAACCTATTAGTAACATCTAAATCATCAGTAAATACCCATGTTTTTGTTCCAAAAACTCCCTGGCTTTGTCTGCTTTGTTTAGATTGTTTATCTAGTAAACGTGGAAGTAAAAGAAGTGTTTGTATTGTTGTCGACAATACAGCAACTTGTGATGTTGGGTCTGATCGTAAAATTACAGTATACTCTCCGGACTCTTCACTCATTTCATCGTAATACGGTTCTACATGATCAACTTCTTCTTCATCTAAATTACAAATTGAGGCCATAAGTTGTACAGGGTTGCTTAATGTCGCAGATAGGCCTACAAAGTGTAAGTCACTGTACTCTTTTTTAAATGCAAGATTTTTCCATCTATTTAAAACATACTTTGCATTTAGACCGTATAGGCCAGAATATGTATGAATTTCATCAAGAAGAACTGTTTCGACTCTCTGACTTTCTGCAACTCCAATACCAAACAATCTATGAAAATTCCTATCTGAAAGTCGCTGATTTAAAGTTTCCATACTCAAAAAAAGTAGATCGGGAGGCGTCTCCAATATTGATTGTCGAGTAACTGGGAATACTTTTGGATCTGTATAATCAAGACACGTTTTACACAAAAGTCTTTCGTTCTTATTTTGTATATCTTTTTTCTCCCAAACTAAAGTACCGTTACATGTCTTATTGGTATTTTCATTAATTTCTGTGCATTTTAAAATCTTATATTCTGGATTTCCATCTCCGTCAATACCCCATCCGTATCTGTTTTTTAATTCTTTTATTTGTTCATTTATATCATTCCCAAATAGAGATGGTGTTTGACCAAATAAATGACCTATTCTAATTTTTCTTGTAAGCCCTAGTTTTCTATATTGTGAGTTGATCTTTGTTACAAATTCAGCAGCTGACTGGTATTGATCAATTAATAAAGAGTTTCTTGGATAAAAAGCAATAGATTTTGTAAAGTACTCAGTATCTGTTTTTTTAAGGATGGAAAATAAGGCAGGTAAATAATAAGACAGTGTTTTACCAGCACCTGTACCAGCAGTAACAATTGTTGCTCTTTTGGCTGATTTACCAGAAAGCGCATTTAGTACACTTTCTGCGGATCGTACTTGAAATGGAAATAAATCAAAATAACTATTCTCGTTTATCTTAAGTATTGCTTCAAGAAACTTTTGATCTTCTGCGGTTGTAAGTTGTTTGGAGTAGTCTACAAAACTTACTTTTTCAAAAGGGAAATATCTATCTCTTATATTGAATCTAAAGTCATAAACTAAATTTCTACCATATCTCCAAGCATCATATCCATGATCGTCAAAATGTCTTGGGAGTATTTGCTTTAAACTAGACATATAGAACATTGTTTCTGCCATTCGAGTTCTGTATTTTTTTTCATTATTAATTTGGACTATAAGTTTTTTATCAATTAAATTTTCTAAATAAGTTTCTGGTAAGTAGTCTGATAAATCTTTTTTTTCAATCCAGTCATCTATAATTTCGAGAACTTCAGATTCACTATAATGAAAATTTGTTATTCCCCAATTAAGTAATTTAGATTCTTTTTTTTCAATAAATGTCAGCAAAGAATTCAGATGTTTTATTTCCATTACTCAAATTCTATATCTTTATCTTTGTAATCTTTTAATTCATTTTTAATATCATCTATCGATACTTCTGATAAGTGCTGATTGACATTTTCATCAGAATAGAAATCTACAATATTTACTTTCTTCTGACCAACAAGTTTTTCTACTAGGTCTTGAAGTGGAGTTGTAGCCTTTTGTAGTCTTTCTTTATTTTCTTCGATAAATTTAAAAATCTCATTTAAATCTAAAATTATTTGCTTCCATTTATTCTCTTCGAAAAATTCTTTATAAATTCTACCCAAACTGGCATATGGGAAGTTCTCTACATTTAAAATAAGATCTTTGTGCTCATTAAATTTTGCACTTTTTTCAAGTTTCTTTTTGACAATATTGTCTATCTCTTCTGTTGATATAGAATCTGAATTCCCTCTTGTTCTAGCATTAATTGTTTTGAGAGAGTTGAATTCCTTGCTATTAAATTCCTTAAAATTTTCTATATCATCTCTAGTTTTCTGAAGAATTTGTATTGCCTTACTAAATTTAATTTCGTAATTATCCTCAATAATTTTAAATATTTTATTCTTCTCTGTTTTGGTTAGCTTAAAATATTCATTTTCTGCAGCAGCAAAATATTTTAGGGTTTCCTTTATGAATTCCTCTTTTCCATTATCTAATAATTCAACTTTTACTGCACTTACACTTGTTTGAATATTGGACGGTAACGAGGCACTTGAATTTGATTTTCCTAGATCAATATAGTTCTCTAAGGTCTTGTGAATTTCATTAAGTTTATTGGTCATATGCTATAAGTCTTTTAATATTTCCTTCCAAGATAAATCTTGAAGATTGTTTTCCATTTCTTCGATCTGTTTTATAATATCATTCCTTAAATCTACATCTACTTCAGTTGGAGTGTAGTTTATGATTTTTTCAGCAGAAGCGCTGATGAAGTGTAAGATTTCTTTATAAATGCCTTCTTCTGCAAATATAGTATCTTTGTATTTTCTAAATAATTCAATACTCTCTTTTTCACTATTGAAATCATTTATTAACTCTGTAATTGCTTTTGTTGTAATCTTTTCAGTTGAAATCTTATTTGCAATTAACTCTGCATATTCCTTAACACCACGATCCGTTACGCTACCACTATCAAAATTTTCTGTCTGAAAAATTAGATAGTCTTTTGTATAGGATTCTAAATCAAAAGTTTCGTCAATTTGATATATATCATTATCAATCTCTTTTTTTAACGATTCGGATTTTTTGTTTATTGAATTGAATAATTTTTCTATATTTTTTTGTAACACAGGAAGTTTAATTTTTTTACTTATAATCTTTTCATCGTGTGCTTTTTTAATAATTTCCTCTTCGTTTAATTCAGGCCTAAAATCTGAAACCTGTTTAGAAGCAAGTTCTTTTTTATTAGTATCTAAATATTCAAAGATTTCAAAAATATATTTTATATCTCTCATTTGTACTTTAAATTTACTCGATTCATCAGTTTCATTAATATATTTTTCATCCCAAATACTCAAAAGGTCTGTAATAATTGTTTTAATTGTTTTGTAGGAACTTTCATCTATCTCATCAAATACAGAGATTCTCTTATATAGTTCTGTATTAACAAAATTATTAAAATCATCTAAATCATTTTTTTCAATTAAACCAAACAAGACAAGGGGATTTAAAATATTAAAAAGAATAACTGCATTTAAGTCATCTAAATCTAAATCATTTTTATCTATTGATTCCAACCATTTTTCGTATTTTTTAAAAATACTGTTTCGAATTAACAGATATTCTTTAGCATAATTTTTACCTTTGAGTTTCTTGATTCCCAGTAGGCTAATCAATAATGCTTTGTCACTTTGGTCGATAAATATATCAGAATCTGAAGGTTTACTATCTGTATTTAAAAATAAAATCGTGCCTATATTGTCTATATATTTTTTATCTAGAATGTTTTCATGCTTATGAATAATGGAAAATTCATAAAATAAAGATCTTATAAATCGCAACATAATATCTTTGATTTCTTTTCTAATACCAGAACTTAGTTTTTCATTACCCTGCCAATCTTCAATCTCATTAATAAATTTTTTAATTCTTAAGTCTGATGAGTTAGTTTGCATGATTTCGTCATCTTTGGGAGTTTCCATTAATTTAATTTCATCTACAGAAAGTAAATCTTTTTGTATTTGATCGAATCCTAAGGTTTGTAATAGTGAAGTGTTTTCGATCTCATCAAAATTATGAAACTCTTCCAAGGCGACAATTAATTGCTCGGCGTCTTCATACTCTGCTTCCATTTGTTTTCTCAGAACTGAGTTGAACATTTTTACATCAATGTCTGTAAATTCAGCCAGTTTAGATGTTCCATGAATAAACTCTCTCCATTGTTTTGTTGGGAATGATTTTTTACCAATGTTATCTAATATATTTGTATCAATTTCAGAAGTTGTATCTGATTGAAAAGTTCCTTTTAAAACAGTTTTCTGAAACTCTCTAGGTGTTAATTTATCTTGCTTAATTTTTACATTTCTAGTTATGACTTCTTTAGTGAGAGGATAATATCCAATGTTATGCTCTTTACCATCAGTAGTATTTTGTACTGTTCTATATCCAAATGTTTCATGACATTCTTCCCGTACAGGGCAACTATTGCATACATTTTCTGACCACATATTTGGATGAAATATCTGATCAATGGAGTTTTTGTTTGCAATAACTTTTTTATATGCTTTTTTTAGATTTATCTGTGAGTTTCTAAATGCATTCAAATGATTAGCAGCGAAGTCTAAATAAAATTCTTCTAATGATTCAAATTTACTTTTTGAAATTTCATTAGAAAGTCTGTAGACATAATTTATTCCTACAAATATTCTCGTTAGCACTGTTTCATCAATCCTGTTTATTGAACCTTCTGTACCAGCTGCAAGAATTCTGATGTTAGCAAGAGGAGGATCTCCCTTGGCAGGCTCAGATATAACAGCTTGAAACAATTCTCGTAAGCCCATATTCATATGTGTTGACAAATCTTGAATGACAAGCAATATGTCTTTTTCTTGCTTGTAGAATTCTTCTCTAATTTCTTTAACTAAGTCAAGTACATCTACACCTTTATTTTTATATAAATTCTGACAGGCTTGCTTTAAATTTTGATTAACTAGATCTAAACAAATTTTTTTGAAAACACTGCGCTCATTATAGAACTTAGCAATAAACTGACCAATTAACTGCCCACCTGTATTCTGAAGTTTGTCTATATCAATATCTTCGATCAATAAATCACTTTCTTGAAATTTATAATCATTATCTTCATCAAATTCTTTACCTTCTTTTATCTCCCTCACATATTTGGCTATGACTTTATCGTCGCCTAAGAAGTAGTCTTTTTGGTCTTGGTTATTAAGATATGCTAAAAATGGTCTTAAAATTTCCTTTCTAAGTTGAATAGTTTTGTCCTTTTTAGGATCATTGACTGATACTGACTCAATGTTGCTTTCAATTAATAATGTAAGTTCAAATAACAACCTCTCTCTTAATTCATTTTCAGGCTGACTTATTGTATCGTCTAACTCCTGAAGTTGAGAAAGATACTTCTTTTGGTTTGGTTTTGGTAAATAACTAATTAATGTTTCTAGAAATTTTTTTAAGTTGGTTTTATCACGATCAAGTTTTACGATTATCTCTTTTTTGTGTAGTTCTAAATTTTCTTTTTCTTCTTCCCATTTTCTAGACATTAATTCAATAAGATGAGTTTTGCCTGAACCTGAATCTCCTGTAATGCAAACAAACTTCACTTTATTGTCATTAAAAGCATTTACTAATTCTTCAAAATTTGACTCACCTACTACATCACCGAGGTGTCCTTTTTCAACATTCACTTTTTCTATTACTGGAAATTTTGTGTTTACTGAAAATAATTGGTAGTTGTCTTTACTTTCAGCTTGAAAACCGTCCAAATAAGAATCGATAGTGTCTTGATCCCAACACTTGTATCCTTTTAACACTTTAACCATTAGGATTTAAGACCTTTAAATTAAGACATGGTTCATTGGTTACACTTAATATGTAGTTTTTAGAATTATCATCATCTTTTGGAGGTATTAGTTCAATTTTCTTTTCTTCCTGGGCAATAAGTAAGGATTTAGACACTGAAGGTTGAATGATGTATTTTGAATCATAATCATTTTTCCACCAGGGTAGAGATTGTGTTTCAATAACGTCTTGTATTGCCATTTTACCAATTTTTCCCTGTATTATCCATGGATATTCTTGTGATAGATTATCCATAAATTCACTTACCTTTATTGTGGATCCTTTTCTAAAATTTTCCTTTTTTAAGTAAATATCTAAGGCAAAATCAAAATTAGGCATTATGTCACTTACTGTCCCAATTTCATTTGATAAAAGTAAACTATTTGCCCATTGTGTCGCTTGACTTCTTCTAAAATCATTAAACACGATCATTACATAACCATTTTCTTTGAGCGGATGGTCGGATTTAAATTGTTGATTAATAATTTTATTATTTACACCTGTAGGGACAAGATCTTGTAAATGTAACCATGTTATAAATCTTATTAAATCTTGTATGCCAGAAACTGCTCCTAAACCCGATTTCGAAATATTAACAAGGTCGAAACTTTCATTTGTTTCAGGATTTTCAAGTTTCCAAATTAGTTTATCATTATTGTAAGACTTTATAACTTCATACACTTTCTTTATAAAATCTGCCCTTGTCTCAATGTCCTTTAAGCCTTTTATGTTAAAAAATTCATTTACTTCTTTTATGCACTGCAGTTCTTCTAAGCCTTTAATTTCGTTAGAATCTAATCCATATAACGCTTTTTCAATTTTGTCATTTGCATTAGGCGCAGTTTTTAAAAAAGAAATGATACTGTATAAGTTATCAAACTTTTTGGTCTCAATACTAAGTAGTGCCATAAATAAATTATAAATATTTTAAAGTTTTGATGTCTGTTAATTTTATGCCATTGTGATTTATTAAGTCATCCCTTAACAAATTAATAATATTGAAATTTTTGTACAAATCATCAAAGTTTACAGATTGGTTATAAACAATTAAATTCAACATATTTCTAGATTTATAGATAAAAGAGTTCTCAAAATTTTTATCAAATTGGTAGACAAATGCTTTTATATTTTTAAATTCATAATTGAATACTTTTTCAAAATTATTATCAACAAAAATATTTAATACTGTTGCTTTATCAAAAAATTTATCAATTTTTTCTAACAGGTCTATTTGGGGTGAAAAATAATAAGCATTTTCAAAATTGGATTTATATATTTTTTGGTCATTTGTTGGTTCTTTCAAAAATATTTCAAAAGTTTCTTCCTGGTCCAATCTTGGAGTAACTTGATCCATTTCTTCTTCAAAAATAATTTGGTAATACTTTGAGAACAAATCTCTAAAATCTGTATTGGGATAATCTAGTACTGAATTTATATCTTTTTTATAAACATTTTTTGTTAACCAATTTCTCTGATTGTTAATTTCTTCTTCCCACAAAGATTCATCGAACTCAACAAGAGTTCTGTAAGTAAAGTCCGTAGCCTGATTGGTTTTTTCAATTAGGCCAGAAAGCATTAAAAAATTAAGAGTTTCTAAATTATACTTTCGATTAGCTTTTTGCTGACTTGGTACATTAGTTAATCGAGTTGGAATTGTATTAATGTCGACTTTTATGTCTCCATTGACAGTGCCTTCAAACATTTTTTTCCAACGAGGAAGGATATTTTCCCAGGTTAAAATTTTATGACTAATGTTTTTATAGTCATTTTCATCTTTTTCATTATAAAATAACAGGCAAAGAGTACTGTGACCATCGCGGCCACCCCTTCCTAATTGTTGGTAGTATTCATGTATATTTTGAGGAAGTCCAATGTGAATAATTGATCTGACATTATCAACATCTATACCTAGACCAAAAGCTTTAGTAGCAACTACTACTGAGGTATCTAATGAATACATATGTACTGTACAATTTTTATTTACATCAAAACAATTAACACAATACTTTCCAGAAAATTTTTCGATTACAGACTTTCTGTGTTCATTATCTGATTTTCCAATGAAAATTTCAGTAAATTTTAAGCCCATTTCTTCACTTAAGTTATTAAACAAATTAAGCGCAGTTCCAGAAGTGTCAGTTTTTATTTCAGTTCTATCAGTGTAAATAATTGCAGGCTTAGGAGTTATAAACAGTAAGTCTTTGACGAGTAAGTCAAAAGAAGGATAATTGTGTTTAATTACATTAGGATTTAGTTCTCGTCTGATATAAGATGACCCAAAAAAAATAATTCTTTCTGCGAAATCAAATGATTTTCTTAAAAAAATTAAGCTTGTTTTATCAAAGGTTCCAGAAAAAATAAAAACTTTAGGGATATCCTTTTCAGCAGTTTTTGAGATTTCAAATAAAAGCTTTATTGAATAAATCATGCTTAAAAATTCGGGACGAAAATCTAAACCCCATTCTTGTATCATGTGGCCTTCATCAATAAGAATGTTTTTTAGGTTTCCTTTTCTTGCACATTTTTTAAGAGCTTTATTGATATGTAAATGTTCAAAATAATCAGGAGACAATATAAGGAACAAATTCCTACCCTCTTCAATTTCTTGAATAACTTGATTTTTTTGAATTTCAAAAGTTGCTGAATACAAAACTCTCACAGAAGTTTCAGGATTAACCTTCTGGAAATAATTTTTTGCACGCTCATACTGATCTTGCTCTAGCCCTACTGTAGGCAACACAAGAACTGTGACTCCAGAATATTTTACAGACAAATGTGTGAACCACCCAATAAGTGTTTTACCAGAACCTGTGGGTAGATTTATAATACTGCAATCACCTGGATGTGCGTTTGCTACCTGAGATAAACTAAATTTTTGCCCAAAAGATTTATATGATTCTATTCCTAATGAATTTTTCATATTTTCTTCAGTGGGTAATATTTTTTTTGATGCTAAATTTTTTTCTAAAAAGGTATCTTCGAATATATCGCCTAAGTTAACCTCATTTGATAAATCTTTAATTGATTCATTAAGTTTTTCGTAATTTACAGATAAAAATATTGACTTTTCTGTTTCACCATTTGCTATATTAAAAAAATAAAAAGGAAATTCTTTTTCTTCATAATTTGAAATAATTAATTTTTTAGAAATTTCTAAAGGAGTTTGTTCTCTGAAACTTAGTTGAAATAGTAAAGACAGGAGGTTGTTACCTTGTGATTCGACACCTTCAATTTGTATCTTACTTACTGAACTAAGTATTCTTCTCTCTAAATCATCGAAGTTACTATATTTTTCTGCAATTAAATTCTTTGTCTTTTCGTTATTAATATCTTTATTTGACTTTAGAATAGTTTTTAAATTCACACTATTTCCTTACCAGTTAAAATAACAAGATTGATTGCTATCAATTTGGTATCGTAATTACTGCTTTGGTTGTTTATTTCTATAAGCGAGTCATACTCTTTTTTTAATAAATCAATTGTTTTTTTTGAAATTAAATTTTTTCTTATTTTATAGATGTCTATTAAGTTTTTTACTTCACTAATTTTTTCATCTAGTTGATTCAAATTATTTTCAACTAAGTAATTTTTTTTCTTACTTATTAATTTTGCCTCTTCGTCAAGATTGTTTTTTAATTTCTCCCATACCTTGTTATCAAAATACTGAGAAAGTAATGATTCAGAGAGTTCTTTATCAAAATATTTATTACTTGGTTTTGATGTATAGTCTCCAACTAAAAATTCATAAATAAAATCTTTCTGCTTTGAAATGTCAACCAACCCTTTTTTGGGATCGAATTGATACCAGTTCTCACTATATATTGGGGGGAAATAACCCTCGAGTGACGAGGCGGTTACATCCAAATTGTTAACTTCTTTTTTATCTTTTTCAAATGTATTGACTGTAGATAAACAAATAAACATAAGATCTTCTTGGCTTGCTTGACTCATTGATGTGGAAATTCTATTAATTGCTGAGAAATTATAAAGATTTATGTTTTTGGTATATTTGTAGATTAAATCAATAAATTTATCTCCATATCTATAAAGCCTCAAATTTCTTGGACCTTGATAATTAAGCAATTGCAATCTAGAAAAACTACCTGATGATTTTTTTTGCAGATCTTTAAGTAAATATTTTTCATAAAATTCTTTTAACACTACAGTTCCCAGACGGTTGAAAGAAACTCTTCCATATTGATCTTCTCTTGGTTGTTTTATGTACTCATGCCCAAGTAAAAAAATATCTTGAGTGCCTTGAATAAATTTGAAGAAAAATCCTAAATTTGATATCCATTTTTGTAAACCAAATTTATTTTTTTCGTTTTCAACATTTTCAAATTCAGCAATTTTTTTAAATGAATTAGAACTTGTTTCTTCTACAGAATCTATCAAGTCTTGTAAATCTATATTACGCTTTTCTTCTTTAAGTTTTTTGTCAATCAGTTCAGATAATTCATCAATATCCATAAATCCATATTCTAAAATATGTTCTGAGAATAACTTATTGGCCTCTGATAGGTTAAATTGCACTGAAGAGATTGATTTTTCAAACACACCGTAACCGTGCTTCAATATTTCTACCCAGTACCTTAAAACTTCATCGTTGTAAATAAATAATTCAACTGGTTCATAGTTTGTTTGTCCCTTCCACCTATCGAACCTTCCTAAAAGTTGCTCAACTCTAAGAGGATCGAAAGGAAAATCAATACATATTAGCCTTTCAACAAATTGTAAATTTTTTCCTTCTTCAATCGATGCATCTGCAAGCAAAACATGTGTAAAACTATCCTCGTTTGAAAACTCTAGAAAGTTACCAACAAGTTCTCCATCGTTTAAATCTGCTGTGTGAGTTGTAAAGTTAATCTTATCTTTTTTAACTAACAACTTTTTTAAATACTTTATATTGTCTGTATATTGTGAGTAAACAACAGTTTTGTCTTTTAAATTTTCTAAAACTTTATCTATAATCTCTTCAAATAGATCATTGTTTAATTTCGGAATAATGTCATTTATGACAATTTCTTCACCTTTTATTATTTTTGCTGGTTTGTTGTAGATCAAAGAAGTTGATGGATGTATTCCAATTTCATTTTTTACTCTTTCATTAATAAAGGCACTACGAACTAGGTTAGATGAACAAAGAGCATCCAGGGTGAACTGGATAGTTCTTATTTTATTTTTTTCTTGGAATTCAAGTTCTAGCCATCTCTCAATATCGCTTGTTATAGAACTCTTTTTTGCACCAAAATATTTAGGTGGTTTTCTTCCAATTGTTTTATAATTTGGATTTTTTTTATTGGATCTTTTATTTCGAATCATTCGTCTGTTAATTTTGTAAAACTCTTTTAAATAAAAAACTAGAGCATCTCTGACAGATTCAAAGTCAGTTTCATTATTATCACTTATTTTTTCTTTTATATTTTTGTCAATATTTTTTAGGTACAAATCTGGTTTAGATAAATTCGATGTCAAAGAATCTACAACATTGCTTAAGTCTTCAAAATCAATTGCAGAATTCAGGTTTCCCAACAATCCACCTACAGTGTTTCTAAAATTTACTAATTCAATAAATGCTTCTTCTTCTTCCAGATTAAAATTTTCTGGATCTATTAAATGCATCATCTTTAAGTACTCTTTTTCATTTCCAATTGGTGGAGTTGCAGATAGCAATAAAAGTTTTTCAGTCTCTAAACAAACTTTCTTAACTTTCTTAAATTGTGATTCACTCAAATGTATAAGTCTATGTGACTCATCAATAACTACATAGCTATATTTATTGAATTTAAAATCTTTTATTTCTTCAAAAGTTACAAATGATATGTTTAATTTTTCAAGATCCAATCCAATTTTGTTTTTTAATTCATCAACCCATTGAAGTCGAATGGGTTTTGGAGTAATTATTAAAATTTTCGAGCTTTCTTCTTCATAGATATGTTGTTTAAGTATTAGTCCTGCTTCAATAGTTTTACCCAACCCTACTTCGTCAGCAAGTAGGTACCTCTGAATTGGGTCTTTTAATACGGTTGAAACTGTTTTAACTTGATGTTCATAGATTTCTACAGGTGTAGATAGTAATGTAGCAATACCATCTGAGGAACGAGCTTGCCCACAATAGTTTTTTAAAAATTCAATTTTACTAAGTACGGATTTGTGTCTCTCTGGAGTCATGTCAAAAAAGTCAGACAATACATGGTTATCCCTTCCTGATCTAATGTGAATATTTTCTAAACTAAGAGGCGTAATCGGAGTTTCACTTGACTCCCACACCAACAGATCATTAGTTACTTCATCAATGAAGAGAAAAAGTCCTGACTTCCAAATATCGCTACTTTCATCTAGCCAATACACTTTTTCTTTTTCCTGTAAAGGTATTTGCTTGTATTTATTAGTGACGTTAGATAATGGGTTTACCTCTATGTCGCTTTTATTGTGGAAATATGTAATTGTTTTTTCTTTAGAAGAATATTTCCCAATTAACCCTTCTTCATTTTTGAGAAACATACACATATATTACTATTAGGTGATGACAGAAAAAAATAGTTTTACAAACTCAGTTGTGATAAGTCTCTCTGGTGGTTTAGATAGCACCAGTTTGTTGCTACATTTTTTAGCAAAAAAATATAAGGTTTATGGTCTTTCTTTTGATTATGGACAAAAACACAAAATAGAGTTGGATCGTTTACAAAAAAATGTTGATTACCTAAAAAGCAAAAACTACTCAATAGAGGTAAAAAATATAGATATTAGTGACATGAAGAAACTTCTATATTCATCTTTAACAACTGATGAATTGGAAGTTCCTGATGGATCATATGAATTAGACAATATGGTATCAACAGTAGTGCCTAATAGAAATATGATTTTCTTTTCTCTTATAGCTTCATATGCACTTTCTCTTTCGAAGGAGCAAGATACAAAAGTTGAGATTGCTCTTGGAGCTCATAGTGGAGACCATGCACTATATCCCGACTGTACTCCAGAGTTTTATACTAAAGCATTTGCTGCTTTTGAAGAAGGCAATTGGGGTAGTGAAAAAATAAGTTTAAACATGCCGTACATAACTAAGAATAAATCAGCAATTGTAAAAGATGCACTAAATTCATGTGATGAACTGGATTTAGATTTTTACCAAGTAATGAGTAATACATTAAGCAGTTATGAACCTGATGTTGATGGAAAGTCAAGTGGTACTACTTCTACAGATATAGAGAGAATTTTAGCTTTTCATGACAATGGGTTAACTGACCCAATTGAATATACATCTTCATGGGAACATGTTTTAAACCTCGCTTTAAAAAGTATTAAATAATTGTTTCAAACTTTTTTTTAGTTTTTTTTCGATTATTGTGTGGTCATGAATAAAAATATAGGTTATGCAAGTTTTATTGGTTACATTTCAACAATCTTTTTGGCAAACTGGGCAATTGCACGATATGGATTTGTGTCAGTAGGTTTTGGATTACTAGCTCCGGCCGGGGTCTACTTTGTTGGACTAGCTTTTACATTAAGAGATACAACTCAGAGATTTTTAGGAAACAAGATGGCAATAGTTGCAATTGTCATTGGTGCCGGATTATCTTACTTTGTCAGTCCAGAGTTTGCTTTAGCTTCAGGAGTCGCATTTTTGGTAAGCGAATTTGCGGATTTTGCAATTTATACACCTTTGTCTAAAAAGAACTGGTTAGCATCTGTTGGATTGTCAAATACTGTTGGAACGGTTGTTGATTCTGCTTTATTTTTATATTTAGCTTTTGGATCTTTAGATTTTATTTCAGGTCAGATAGTTGGTAAATTATGGATGACTGTGCTTGCAATAATTATTCTTATTCCAATTAGAGACAGATTAATTCCTAAAGATTAATTTTGGAGAGAGTTTATATCATTTAGATAGGTACAGTAATTACAGTTTTCTGTGTATTCAGGAATAGTATCTTGATCAAGTAATTGTTTAATGTTATTAATTGAGTCTTCTATCCAGTTACTATTGCCTTCATATTTTAGAATTGATACTTTGAAAGATATCTTATTATTAAAGCGATCTTTTGATTTGTCTCCATTGCAGTAAACAAAATACCCTGCATTTGAAACGCTGTATTCATTTTTTCTTAATAACCATTGATAAATATCCATTTGTCTTCTGTATCCAACTTGCCAATCCTCATTAATTGTTACTTGTGAATTTTTTGAAGTTGACTTATAATCTACAACAATTAACTGATCTGAATCAATGTCTATCCAAATATCATCAACTGCTCCTGTGATAATAAAATTATTTTTTTCATCAAAATATTGAACACCCTTAAAATTTTCTCTCCAGTCATCAAGATTTTCGTGTTGATAAGGTAATACATTTATATCTAAATCCCTCATGTATGGGTGTTTTTCTTTAATTGATCTGTAGTAATCAAATTCTTTTTTCAATAACTCATCAACAGCAGAGTTTATATTAAATGGAAACCCAGGAGGTTGTGCAACCCCTAATTTGCGATCAATATAAAAACACCTCTGACAATTCATAAATGATTCAATTTTTGACCTACTTAATTTAAACGGTTTCGAACTTTCGGGATCATATATATTTCTTGTTCTAATTGACAAATTACTTACTCCTTAAAAATTTTTCGATTTAATACAACTCTAGTATTTCCCTTATTGGAAACTTTAGATACTTTAAATTCAGATAATGTATCAGAAACATAAATCATCCTTATAGATTTTGTTGAAATATATGGATATATAAAAAACTCTGAACTTCTATTTGTTTTGTAATTTTCAAATTGAGAATCTCCTGGCAAAATATTCTCAGAACTGGGAGAGTTGATGACTTTCCAGTCAAGTAAGTTTAATTTTTTTAAATCATGAAATTGCGTACTGTCATCTCTAGAAAAATTACCTTTCGAAAAAGCTATTTCTACATTTTTAGCAGTGACCGCATTGATATCAATAGATAAAACAACAAGAGACTGCCATTCATTTTTTTTAACATAAAGTGTTGGGTTGTTGGCATTAAAAAAAAGAGGTACTACATCATGTCCATTTTTCTTATTGTTTCCTGTTAATAAAACTTCTTTATCTCTTCTTTTCTGAACTCCTGCATATGACCAATCTGCAAAATTAGAGTTGAATTTTTTTAAAGTCTCGTTTCTAGAAAGTATTTTTCCTTCATTAAAAATACTTTGCAAATTAGTGATCCTAGTTACGTAGTGAAACTCTGAGATTTTATATTCCTTGAGTCTAGTAACCCTCCATTGTGCATAAGGATGCTTATTAGACACATCAAAATCCTGGCAGTTTTTGATGAAGATCACTAGTTGTTTTTAATGATTGATCTATTGAAATAAATTCTTTAATTTTTTTTAAAGATGCATCTCCAAAACCTTTTAAATTGTGAATAGCCATCGAATTTTTTATTTGGCTATTTTTTAATGCAAAATATAGCACTTCAGCTTGATTCTTATTGAGTTTTACATGTTTCACAAAATCTTCAATTTCAAATCTATTAGTTTTAGTTTCTAGTTTCATAAAATCATTGTCTTTTAAATTAGGATCATACGAAAATATTTCAACTTCTAAATTTTCTAAACCTTCCAAATATTTCAACATAATGGGGTGCACTTGTCTATCCCAATCTAAACCTCCTAAACTACTTCCTAATTGTGGAAAAGCAATAGAAGTGATTCCTTTATCTTTATAGGAATGAGAAAATTTTATTAAACCCTTTTCAATAAAAGAAATATCAGAAGGATTTGCATAATGTATCTTTGTAGGAAAATTTAAAATCCATCTTCCATCGTTTTTTTTCCATAAATGTAACTTTCCGATGTGTAATTTACCAGAATCACAAAAACTTTTATATTCATCAAACATTTCTGGAAACCGAAGTTTGTATTCAAGAGCTATACCTTTGCCCATAACACCAACACAATTAACAGTGTTTACTAATGTTTGTGATGTACTATCAAAGATATTACCTTTCGGATATGTAATTTTTGCCATTCACACAATTTTAATAATTTTTTTCAATTTATATTTTGGATAAAAAATTTTTCCTATTCTACGGATTTATATTTGGCAAATCTGTCACAACTTATTCCTAAAATTAAAGTGTAATGGTCAAGCTAGAAATAAAAATTCAACAAGCATTTAAATCAATTCTTGAAGAAGAAACCTGGAAACATCTTAAAACCAACAATAATTTTGACAAAGTATTATCTATTGCCACATTAATTGAACCTTTTGATGAAGGACCAGACGTATGTTATGAAGATTGTAAAGGTATGTGTTTTGGATGTTATGATGGCTATAAGTACTCTCTTGATTGGAGAGCAAGTTATAACCTCAGAACAAAAAAACCTTTTAGTTTAATAACAGATCACGAACTAGAAATGTTAATTGATGCTTTAGATAACAAAATACATAAATGCGATGAATGGTGTTCAGAATTCATTTGCTTTAAATATGAAGCCACAAGTTGTAAGACTCGGTATTGTGAGAATTTATTCCTAAAAGAAAAAAAGAATATTAAATATTGTTCGCAATGTCGAGGATTAGCTTATCGATAAGCATTTAAGAATTTTTCTAAACAAAGTGCTTTTTTACAAATCATTAATAAAAGTATCTTGAAAACTCTGTCTATTCACTAACTCGACTACACCAGTACTTGTAACAGCAACTACTCCAGATTTAGGCACTCGGTTATAGTTACTTGCCATAGCAAAGGTATATGCACCAGTAGAGGTAGACATTAAAATATCTCCAGACACAGTATCACGTGGCAACATCGCATCTTTGACTAATAAATCTCCACTCTCGCAGTGTCTACCAGAGACTGCATGCACTACGTCTTCTCCAGCTTTTCCTCCAGAGATATTAAAGAGCTTATGTTCACTTCCATACAGTGCTGGCCTTGGATTATCAGACATACCACCGTCTACCAAGATATATGGTTTCTCACCCCGGTCATCTTTAATAGCACCAGCAGTATATAAAATAACTCCTGGATTATTCACTAACGCTCTTCCAGGTTCAATCATGACTTTATAGGATCCACTCCAGTGTTCTTTGATCCCTTCATGGATTGCATCAGCATAGACTTTTAATTCATGATCTACTTCATCACCTGCGTAGGGCGAGAAGAATCCACCACCAGCATC